>Ga0335080_10004187_pt1 | contig 14690 bp, 11 predicted proteins | sample Lox_Sample_34_FD_206720 | JGI IMG/M metagenome (GOLD analysis project Ga0335080, IMG submission 206720) | Soil microbial communities from Loxahatchee National Wildlife Refuge, Florida, United States - Lox_Sample_3.4 | ecosystem: Environmental > Terrestrial > Soil > Wetlands | place: USA... | reverse complement strand
GCTGGCAAAACCGATAGTTAGACAGACAGGCAGGAAAATTCGCCAGGTCTGAGGCACAAACGAGGGCACAGGAACGTGATACTGGCGGCGCGCGGGAAACCAAAGCAGCAGGGCACTCAGCGCCGATGACACGAGAGCCGCCGTAGGAATGACCCAGGCATCGCCGGAATTCCGAACCAGGGCCAGGATCAAGCCGGCGTAGGCCAGCTGCGCCAGGATGCCTCGAGCCGCGATGATCCACATGCGGGAACGCGCCGCGAAGACCCACTGAATATCCAGACTGGCGGTGACAAAAGCGAGTCCCGAGAGCAGGATGAGGGTTCGTGTCTGACTGTCTCGAGGAGCGAGGCTGAAGGTGAAAATAGTCAGCAGAGCGAAGGCGCCCAAAGCAAAAATCATTCGGGCTCCAATCACGTGCCGAACCAGGAAAGGAATGCGCTCGGGCGTCTTCGCGGCTTCACGCAAGGTATAGGTGGTGAAGCCGGGAGAAGCCAGCAAACCGAAAAAACCGGCCACGGCTCCGGCGAATCCTAGTCGTCCATAAATTTCCGGTCCCAGGACCCTGACCACCCAGGGAAAAACAACCCAGGGTATCAACTTGTTTACCAGGTCGAGAAAAAGCAAAGCGACAGAATTATTGACTACGCGGCCAAGCTGCATGGATCGCTGCAAAACCTCTCTAGCATGCGCTGGGCTGCGCGACGCCGCTCCCAGCAGCTTGCCGACTCATCTCAGCACGCGTTCCCCGATACCAGGTTACAAACCTGCGGATTCCTTCTGCGAAGCTTATTTGCGGCGAGTATCCCAGCAAACGTGAGGATTTGTCCAGATTCGCCCACGTCAGAGGTACGTCGCCGGGTTGTAGAGGTTTACTGTCCAGGACCGCCCTGCGTCCGGTGGCGGATTCCAGGTGCTCGATTAGCTCTGTCAGGCGGATGGGGTGCGAATTCCCCAGGTTGAAAATTTCGAAAGGAGCGCCTCCAGCGAGTGGCTGGTAAGCGAGGGAAGACTCGATGCCATGCACGATATCGTCCACATAAGTGTAGTCGCGGCCCATGGATCCGTCGCCAAAAACTGGAATTGGCTGGCCGGCTTCCATAAGAGCGGTGAACTTGTGAATGGCCAGGTCGGGCCGTTGGCGCGGACCGTAAACCGTAAAAAAGCGCAAGCAGATCACGACCATGGAATGAAGGTGGGCGTAGGTGTACCCGGCAAGTTCTCCGGCCAGTTTAGTGGCTGCGTAGGGAGAAATTGGCTGGAGCTTCGCGTCCTCCTCGCAAAACGGAACCCGATCGGTAGCACCATACACCGAACTGGACGACCCGAAGATACAGCGCCCAACCTTGAACTCCCGGCACAACTCGAGCAGATTGTATGTGCCGCCTACATTGACCCGCTCGTACAATTGCGGCCGCTCGATGGATGGGCGGACGCCGGCGCGGGCGGCTAAATGAATCACGATCTCAGGGCAAACTTTATGGAATATCTGCTGCAAACGCGGAAAATCGCAAATATCCGCCTCGAAGAAGTCGAATTCTCCGTGGCGGCGAATTTCATCGAGATTGGAATGCTTGCGCTCCAGCGAATAAAAATCATCGAGGTTGTCGACTATCGCCAACCGATCACCGCGACGCAGCAGAGCTTCGCCCACGTGGGATCCGATGAAGCCCGCACCACCCGTCAGTAGAACTCTCATCCGATTCAGCTCACTCCGAGGTTCCAAAGCCTAGCATGCCGTCGCTGTGTTGGCTGTTTTGTACAAAACCAAGTATCGAAACAGGTCAGTGCTGCAATCTTCTCCTGCCTGATGCCGCCGGTTGAGTTCCAGCGCCGGACCGGTATTCAGCACGGCGCGCAGGCTGGGAGGAAGGTTGGCAATCGTGCTCTCGAGGTGCGCGCGCAAGCTGGTTCGCATCCAGGTAGCCAGCGGTGGCGTAAAGCCCTGCTTCGGGCGCAGGCGAATCTGCGGCGGAACCCAATCGGGGAGACAGCGGCGAAGCAGAGCCTTGCCCTGCCCTGCGGCAAAGTGGTACCCGACAGGCAGCGCGGCGGCAAATGCAAAAAGATCGCGATCCAGGAACGGAGTTCGGCATTCCAGCGCGCTGCGCATGCTGGCCCGGTCCACTTTGACCAGGATCTGTTCGGGAAGATAGCCATTCGCTGTGCCTTCCATCGCCGATAGCGGAAAGCTCAAACGCGCATGACGAACAGCCCCGTCGCGCAATTCCTGAAGTCCTTGGCTAGCCGTCCCCTGATGGCCGGGTTGAAAGAGTTGCTTGATGGATTGCCGTTCGGCCTCGGGATAGAGCAACTGCCAGTCCGTCTTGGTAAGAAATGCCAGCAGGCCGCGCCCCTTCCAGCGACTGTTCCAGTTCGCCAACATTGAACCAGCCGCCCAATGAACTCCGGGGAAACGACGAACCGGCTGCCAGCGGGAATAGTTAAAGAATTCCCGATAGCCGCCGAAGCACTCGTCGCCTCCGTCACCCGACAACATGACTTTGCAGTGCTGCCGGGCAGCGCGGCACACTGCAAAAGTGGGGAACATGGAGACATCCCCAAAAGGCTCGTCGTAGTGCTCGATGAGCGCATCGAACACTTCCAGCATATCGGCCGAGGAAAAATGGACTTCGTGATGTTCGGAGCCCAGATGCTGCGCCACCTGCCGAGCATAGGGCGCTTCGTTCAGTTGCTCATCGTCGAAAGAGGCGCAAAAGGTGCTGAAGGCGGTGCCCGGCATGAGGTCTCGAACCGTGCTGGCTACCAAAGTCGAATCGATTCCTCCGGAGAGAAATGCGCCTACGGGCACATCGCTCCGGAGGCGGAGACGGACGGCTTGGCGAAACCGGCGCCGCACTTCGCTCACAGCCTCCTCCTGGCTGGGTGGGCGATGACCGTTGGGCGCGGGAAATTCTGGATGCCAGTAATGAATTGTGGAGATTTTGTTGTCTTGCGAGAAGACAATTGCCTCCCCGGCCTCGAGTTTGCGGACTCCGTTCAACTGCGTGCGAGGGGCCGGGATGTAGCCCAATGCGAGAAACTGCGCGACGGCCGCGACGTCAAGGGAGCGATCGAGGCCTGGCAAAGGGAGCAGAGCCTTCATCTCTGAAGCAAATGCGATCCCGCCGCCAGTCGACCTCGACCAATACAGAGGCTTCTCTCCAAAGCGGTCGCGAGCCAGCAGGAGTTGCCCCTTCCGCAGGTCAACGATCGCGAAGGCATACATGCCCTCGAGCTCGTCCAAAAGGCTGGGGCCTTTCTCTTCGTAAAGGTGTACCAGGACTTCGGTGTCGCTTTGGCAGGAAAACCTGTGGTTGCGCGCAACCAACTTCTCGCGCAACTCGATGTAGTTGTAAATCTCCCCGTTACAGATGACCCAGATGGTGCCGTCTTCATTGCCGATGGGCTGAGCGCCGCCCGCGAGATCAATGATGGCCAGGCGCAAGTGACCCAGCAGACAACGCCCCTCCATGAGTTCGATGGTTTGCTGGCCGTCGGGGCCTCGATGCTGAAGCCGGGCCTGCGCCTCTGCGGCCCACGCCCTTTCCGTGGCGCTGAGGCGTTCGGAGGGACTGAATATGCCGTAGACTCCGCACATAGGGGAACGGCGATTAACGCCTCACCACAGTCTGAAAAACTTCTGCCCACTGCTGAGCAATATGGTCCCAGTCGAACTGGCGCGAATGCCTCACGGCTGCGGCGGACATCGACCTCCGCAGGTCAGGATTACCCAGCAGCATGCTCAGACTGTCAGCGAGTTCTGCGTCCGATTCTACCAAGAAGCCACTTTCAGCGTGGAGCACGTACTCTGGACGGTAAACATTCATGGCAATTGCCGGCAAACCACAGGCCGCGGCCTGACCCAATACCTGGGGATGGCCTTCCAGAATGCTGGGAAAGAGGAAAACATCGGACTGCCTCATCTCATCGCCCAACTGTGAGGGCGTGAGGTGGCCGAGGAAGGACACATTGCGGCAGCCCAGTTGCTCCGACAATTCCCGGCAGGCCGGCTGGGTTTCCCCACCGCCCGCCAGGCGGAAGCGCGCGTTCGGCCAGCGCGCGGCCTGCTGGATCACCAAGTCGACGCGCTTTCGCTTCTGAAACGACCCTGCGTAGAGGACGGCCGGCGGTTGACGGGCGCCTTGCTGACCCAGGTCAGCCGCCGGGTAGAAGAAGCGGCCGTCGATGCCGTTGAAAATTACGTTTGCCTTGACGCCAAATTGGTCGTAAACCGTTTGCGCCACGTAAGAGGAATTGGCAAAAACCGCACTGCCTTCGCGAATGGAACGCGTGGTCAGACCCGTTGCCGTGGCGCTATTCATGACCATGACAACGTGCGTCACCACGGCCGATTTCAAGAGCCGAGCCCGGCGAAGGGAAAAAACCGCCTTATCGAGCGGTCCGTGGCGGGGATAGAAGTAAATGTCAGGCTGAAACCGTAGAACGCTACCCAGCCAGCGTAGGGCATTCCCATGCTTGTGCGAGGCAAGCAGTGTAGTGTTCTTTCGGGCCGTGATGCGGGGGTCGGGCGCGCTGTCGTGTAGACCGATTACGCGAAAGAGTTGCTCGGGAAGCCGGGCGACGATTTCCTTCACCGTAAGATTCTGAGCATTGGTGTTTGCCTCATCAAAAAACGATGGCGTGAAAATCGTGATAGGGCAGGTTGTGCGCTGGCTCGGCATCGGGCTCAAAGCTAACCGGCGGCTAAAACCGCGCTCCGGATGCGAGAACCGCTGGATTAGAGCTTTCAGACTTGAGCCAGCGTGATCGCGGAGCGCTCCATTGCAGTTGAACATCGCGGATACGCGCTCGCAGGCGGACGTCGGCATCCCTCAAGTCAACCGATTCGGCCAGATGACAACGCGCCCGCTCCAGCAGCCGGCGCCGGACCGGTTTCTGCTCATCGGGAGACAGGGGCCGCAGTTCGCCGGGATCGTTTTCCAGATCAAACAAGGATTCGGCCCCGCCCTGGAAATCAAGCACCAGTTTGTAGCGCCGCTCGCGCACCGCCACAACGCGCCTCCCCAACCGGTTCTCAATATTCAAAGGATTTGAGCAGCTTGTCACACATTCGACGACAGCCGTACCGTCCCAATTCTGCCCGTTGTGGAGTTCCTTCCACCGGCTAGAACCGCGGAAGCTTGCAGGCCTTTGAATGCCTACCCCCTCCAGCAATGTAGGAGCGAGATCCAGAAAGCTGAAAGGCACGGTGATCCTTTTTTTGGGGCCGCCCGGAGCGCGCAGCAAGAGGGGCACGCGGATCAACTCTTCGGTAACTTTGGAGGGAGAGTGATATCGCCCACCATGCTCCAGAAATTCCTCGCCATGATCGGCGGTGAACGCCAGCACGCAGTTTTGCCAGAGCTGTAATCGCTCAAGAGCGCTGACCAGGCGAGACACCTGTTCATCAACCCAGCGAATTCCCGCGTCATAGAGAGTGATGATTTCCCCACGATGACGGCGAAGGCGGCGGGCGTGCAGCTCATTTCGCCTCCAATAGGAATTCAGGTACATAGCCCGGTCCGCTCCCAGGGAGGGTGCGCCCAGCAACCGCAGGGCCTCTTCGCCAGGATAGTATGGCGAATGGGGATCCATAAAATGCAGCCAGAGGAAAAAAGGCCTGCCTGCAACCCCGCCCAGCCAATCGCAAGCTTGATTGACAAGCACATCGGCCGCGGGAAATCGCCGCAGGGCGTCAAAGGAAGACCCAGACGGCGCGTGCAACCATTGGCAATAGCGGAAATACAGCTCGTGGTAAACCGACTGCCCGAGCGGACCCGCGGCGCGGCTCAGATCCATCAGTCTGCGGTTGAAACGGGTGCGCAAACTTCCATCCGCGCCGGCCGCCACATCGGGCTGCAGATCTTCCTCGCGCAGAAAATCGCGAAACGTCTCGAATCCGGAATCATAGCCGAAGCGGGCGGAAATATACGGATTTCCCCCGATGAAAGCCGCGGTGGCGTAGCCGGACTGGTTGAAAGCAGTGGCCATTGTCGGCTCATCGGGCGCCAGGCCGACCACGTCGCGGCCCAGCGCCAGCGGATGCCGCGAGGCCATGATGGCAGGAAAGGAGTAGTAAGTTGGGTTGCCGGCGACGATGGCATCCTGCAGCACCAGGCTGTTGGCAGCGAGGGAATCGAGAAAAGGCGTGGTGGGCCGGTGGTAGCCCATGAAACCAAGATGGCCCGCTCGCAGGCAATCCACCGTGATCAGCAGCAGCGATTGTGGAGTATCCATCGATTCCGTTTCAGGGGACGCCAACGTGAAGCTATATTAACCGAGACCTCGCATGTTTAGAGCCGGCTTTTGAGGAAGAGGCACCCGAGCGGACAATCCGCAGAAGAAGGATTGGGCAACGGAGCCTCACATGTAACCCAAGTCCTTGAGCCGCTCCTCGATGACGCGTTGTTCATCCTGGTCCATGCGCGCGGCTTCGTCCCGGATGAGCTGCTGCAGCACATAGGTGAGAAATTGCTCGAGGCTGCCAAAACGGGCGCCGAACTTCTGCTCGGCCGCCTCGCACAAGGATGAAGGCAGTTCCACATGTCGTAGGCTGTCGTCCATCAGGCGTCTGCCTCTGCTCTTTGAAAGCGGCCGCGGAGGCGGGCCCAAATCGCGTCCGTGACGAGGCGGTCATCGGCATCGAGACCGCGGAGAAGAGCCGTAGAGATGAAGGTCGCGTAGGCCAGCGCCAGACCGGCAGCCATGACCGGCAATTCCAGGCGCCCTGGCCGGAAAGCGGCCCGCGCCACGGCCAGCACCAACAGGGTAGCGGCAACCGGCAGCGCCAGTCGAAGATAGCTGCGAGTGAAGGGAAGCAGACCTAAGGTCTTGCGCACATCCAGCAGGTACCAGGCGTTGGTCAAGACGTTGGTGATGGCGGCAGCCAGGGCCGCTCCCACAATTCCCCATCGCGGAATCAGCAGCACATTGAGCCCCACCATGAGCGCCGCGGTAACCGCCTGAATCCGCATCATGCGCCGTTCGTGTCCTGACATGAGCAGAAGATATCCTACCGAGCCGACCCCACAGTTTACCAGTTGTCCCAGGGTTCCGATGATCAGGATAGGCCAGCCGGGTTCGAAATCGGGCCCAAAAACCCGCATGAGAGGCCGCGAGAAAACGATCATGGCCGCGGCCAGAGGGACGGTCAGACCCAGCGTCCATTTGGTCAGGGTCCGGTAAATCCGCGCCAGCAGGTCGTGATCCCCGCGAGTATGGAGGTCAGCGATGGTGGGAGAAAAAATCTGATTTACCGACTGCAGAATGGCTGGAACGAAAGCCACCAGGGCAGCGGCTACCGAATAGATTCCGACCTGGCGAGGGTTCAAGTAGAAGCCGATGAAAATCTTGTCGGCTTGTGACGCGAAAAAGGCCAGCACTGACATACCGAACAACACGGCAGCAAACCAGACGACTTCCCGTTCGGGCGGAGCCCAGCTTCCCGAGACTGCGCGGGCCTCTTTTGGGGTTAACTTCCATACCACGATCAGCAGCAGCGCAAGTACAGCGATCGCGCTGACCACTTGGGCAAAAATGTAGCCCCACAGTCCGAAACCGGCCGCGACCAGCGCGAGGGTCAGGATCATCATGAGGGGCGTTCCGATGAAATCGGTGATAACGGTGCGGCGAGCTACCTGCTTATATCCCACGACAACCCAGCCCAAAAAGCCCGTGAAGGCGCCGAAGAACATCACGAGGGCAAACAAAGGCAGATATTGACGAAGCGCGGGCGTGTGGTAGAAGCGCACCGAGATCCAACGTCCGGCGAACAGCAACGCTCCTCCCAGGACGGCATTCAGGAAAAGCAGGAACAATGCACCCCAAAGGATGAACCCGCGCAGTTGATCCATTCTTCCGGTGGCCATGTAGGTTGCGACGAAGCGCACCACGGACTGCGGAATTCCCAGGGCCCCGAAAAGGCTGAGGAAGCCGACGATGGTCATTCCCAGAGCGTAGATACCCAGAGCTTCGGCGCCCAGATAGCGGGCGAGGTAAATCTTGAACGAGTATCCCGCGGCCGCGGTGAAGATGGTGCCCGCGAAGAAGATGGTGGAATGCCTGGAAATCCGGCCCATGTGCTGGCGGAATTGTGGCGCGGCCTCGGACGATACTTGCAGGGACGCGGGAGAAACCGCTTCCTTGCCGAGCAGTGAGGAACTCAACTCAGTCTCCGGCATGGGAGTTCATGCTGAATATGGTGGTTTCCGGAGATCCAGCTTCGGACAGGCGCGCTAGATCAGAGCCCAACAAGATCCCCGCGAGCCGTTGCGGATCAATCGCAGCCGATAGAGCACCCGGATTTGCGCGTCTAATTTTCCCCAATAAGCCGGGGATGCCGGTAATCTCTTCTGCGGAATTCAGGACATGCCCGACTCCGAATTGGACAAACTGACTTGCATACCCGCTCCAGGAAACGTCCAACCAGCTGCAAAGAAAGCATGGCACTCGATAAAGCGCACAATCCAGGACAATACTGGACTCCACCGTGATGGCACACCATGCACGCTCCAGCAACTCCGGCGTCAAGGCGCCATCGACAACCTGCACCACTGCACTCTGCTGGGGCGAAAGCAATTTGTCGACCAGCCTACGCCGGTTTCGTGCGCTCTCGAACGGATGCAGCTTCACAATGAGCTTGCTGCCGGTCTTGAGGGCCAAGGCGCAGAGCGGTGGCAAGACTTCCTGATAGAACTGCGCGACGCGCCCCGAGCTCAACTCATATTGCTCGGAAAAGAAGACGATGGAGTCAGGTTTCCGATTCGGGGATTCTGCAGGCGGGCTTGCGCTCTGGGACGCGCCCACCAGTACCCGGTGAGGCGGCAAACCGCACCAACGAACCCAGTAGTCGCGGGCCATTTCACCTCGCGCCAGATAAGTGTCCGAGGCATGCCAGCGGATGGATGGAGTGAGGTTGAGCGCTCCGTGATCGCAGTACGTGGTGGGGATCTGTCGGGCCCGCGCCAACAACACCGGCAATCGGGTAAGCGGGTTGTTTTCGTCGGCAGAAAGCACAGCAGAAATCGGTTCGGTCTCAAAGACGCGTAACCACGCGTCCCGGACCCGAAGCAACTTTCGCAGAATCTGTCCGGCACCAGCAAACGCTCCCATGCGGTGGGCGTTGGCGAGTTCCGTGCTGCGGGCGGACATAAGTCTCTGGAAATCATTCCATAGCTGAAGGAGCCGATCACACTCCTGCTCAGTTGAAACCTTAAAAGGCAGGGGCGCATAGGAGGCGAGAGAACGCACGCCTACATTAGGGGAGAGATCCGCAATGCGCCCGCTTTTCCGGGTCACGACCTGCAGGAAGCGGTGGTCGGGGAGCATGACAGCATAGCGCGTCTGCGCTCTCGACACATTCTCGTAGGCAGACGGGAGCAAGATCATCGAGTCACTGCTGCCGATCCGATCGGCGCTGACAAGGCGACGAAGGCGATAGTCCACATCCCATTTGTCGAAGGCGATCTGCGCCAACTGTGAAGTACGCAAGTCCGCAGCCGCGTTCCTGTATCGGCGAAACCGGCTGGCAATAGTACCCTCCCGTTGGCCGCCGAAACTTCTGATTTTTTGGCCAAGCACCATTTCCAGGGTGCGCACCAGAGCATGAGGCCGGGTGGCAGCAAACTCCGCGCCGTTCTCAGCCCTCTCGGCGAGCGCCGACATAAGCATGATCTGTTCAACAACCCCGTAGTAATAGGGAACGAGAACGTCCCACCAATCCAAGCCGTCGACGCCGATCAGGCCGCCCAGACCGGCTCCGAGGATTTTTCGCAACCGTCTATGGTATTCATCCGGACTCAGCAGCGCGCGGTAGTGTAGCAAACGGCAGCCTAATTGCTCGCCGATTTTCAAGCAGCGATTGTGCCCGGACCATCCAAAATCGACGATCAGGTCCCAGGTCGTGCGTCGCCAGGGACCAAGTTGAACATCGTCGTCCGGATGCACCAGGAGGACTTTCATGGAGTGGGCAGCTCGCGTGAACTCAACGCTGGCCTCATGATAGATGCCGCGCAGGATTCGTGCTACTGCTAATGTCTGCCCTGTGCTTTCCTGCTCACCTGACTTCTTGTCTTGCGTAGTTCTTTCAGGCAGAATGAGGCATCACACACATCTCTGCAACCGATTGAGATCGATGAATACTCAGCAAGCCGGCGAAGCCCGGTGTGACGTTGTTCATTCGCGGGTCGCAAGGCGGATTACGGTCGCGGGCACGTCGTTTCTGCTGCCGGGAAATGCCGCTTGGGACAGGCTGAAGGCCGATTGTGAAGTGATCTTCGCCGATGTTTCGGAGTGGAGCGGCTTGCTCTTCCGGCATGAGCCTCAGCCTGAGCAGGGCGATACGCTGCTTCTAACCGTCTTTCTGCAGGATGTCATTTCCCCCGACCGGGTGGCTGCGCTGGAGGCCAAACCCCATACTTCCACCGAGCAACTGGATGAACAATTGGAGCCGCTGTGGCTTGGCATCGATCATGCGTTGGCCAGCCGGCCTCGCGGTTCGCTTCTCGTTGCCTGGTGCAACGTGCACCAGCCCGTGGCTATCAGATGTGCACGCCGGCTTCCGGTTTGGGATTTGATCGCGGCACGCTGGGAGGAGCAACTGCGCCAGCGGCAGGCCCGCTTCCCTTCGCTGTTACAGCTGCCCCTCAACCGCTTCTTTGCCAGCGAGGGCTTGGATTTGTGCCTGGATCCCAGGAATTACTACGCTGCGCGTTGCCGTCTAAGCCGAAGAGGGCTGGAAGTTCTGACGGGGCGGGTGAAGGAAATCGTGGACCGTCTCGCCGTCCCGGCCAAGAAAGTTCTTGCCCTCGATTGTGACAACACGCTTTGGGGCGGCACGATCGGCGAAGATGGTCTGGCTGGAATTCAACTTGGGCAGGATGGCGTTGGCGCCGTGTACTGTGACTTTCAAAGGGCGGCACGCCGTCTGGCTCAGTCGGGCGTGCTGTTGGCGCTTGTTTCTAAGAACAACGAAAGCGACGTTTGGAATGTCTTCGCGCAACACCCGTCGATGGTGCTGGGTTCCTCCGACATTACGGCGGCGCGCATCAGTTGGCAGGATAAGAGTGACGCGCTGCTGGCGATCGCCGAAGAACTTGGCCTTGCGATGGACAGTTTTGTATTCTGGGACGATAACCCTCTGGAGCGCGAGTCGGTACGTCGCCGACTGCCTGATGTGGCCGTGCCTGAGATTCCGTCAGAGGTCTGGCGGTGGCCGGGTTGGCTGGAAGCCTCCCCGTTGTTTGCCAGCTTCGAAGCGACGGAGGAAGACGGTCGCCGCGCCGCGATGTACCACTCGCGGGGGGCTTTCCAGTCGGCAGGCAGGCTGTTCGATAGCGAAATCGATTTTCTAAAGAGCATCGCGCTTCGCCCGTCGGTCGTATTTATTAGCGAGGGCACCATCTCCCGCGCCTCCCAACTGACGGCCAAAACCAATCAGTTCAACCTGCGTACACGCCGCCATGATCCGGCCGCCATTCGCCGGATCAACGCTGACCCGGCCAGCACAGCCTTCCTGGTTCACCTGGAGGACAAATTCGGCGATCATGGCAACGTGGGTCTGGTGATTGCGCACTTCCGGCATGACCCGCGCGTCGCCTTCCTCGATACCTTCCTACTAAGCTGCCGGATACTCGGGCGTCACATCGAGGCCTGGATGCTGCAGGAATGCGTGACACAGCTGCAGCAGAAGGGAGCCCAGATTCTGCTCGCGGAGTTTATTCCGACAGAGCGTAACGCGGTGGCCTCCGCGTTCCTTCCGGAGCACGGGTTAGTTGACTTAGCACAGTGCAGCCTGGAGCTGCGACAGGCGGTCGAACCCTACATCCGGGAGTGCACCGGGCAGGTTTTCGCGGCCCGACTTGCTGAAATCGCCATCCCCCATCTGGATATCTATATCCAATGAGCCCACGGCTGGAAGACTTGTTGCAACAGCAGTTCCCTAGAGCCAGCTTCGGAACCAGCGATGATCTGGCGATTGGCTCCTTCCCCGAATGGACCTCTCTGGCTCACTTCAATTTTCTTTTGCTTATAGAAGAGCACTACGGAGTTCGCTTCACCGTGGACGAGATGTCAGAGATGAAGAGCCTGCGTGAAATCAAAAGCAGACTGGCAGCAGCGGGAATCCAGGTATGAGTTCTGGGTTTTTGTCAGCAGCGGCGACGCGCGATGCCCTCGGCACCTTAGGCCTGAGCCGGGGCGACGTTGCCCTGGTGCACAGCGATGCAATTGTCGCGGCCCAATTCCCTCCTATGCGCGACGACCAGCGGCTGGATGTTCTGATCGAAAGTATCGAGGCGGTACTTGGCCCGGAAGGCACCCTGGTAATGCCCACCTTTAGTTATAGCTTTACCAAGGGCGAACAATTTGATGTATGTCAGACGCCCAGCGCTGTCGGCATGGTCAGCGAGCACTTTCGTAGAAAGCAGGGTGTGCTCCGCTCGTGCGACCCTATCTTCAGCTTTGCCATGAAGGGAAGGCTGGCGCCCCGACTGAGTGCAGTCCCCGTCGGGGAATGCTTTGGGCCCGAGTCGGTGTTCGCCTTGCTGCATCAGCTAAACGCTCAGATCGTGTGCGTGGGCTGCTCCCTCACGCGGGGGGGGACATTTGTCCACTACGTGGAAAGAAAACGCGGCGTGTGCTATCGCTACGATAAGGAATTTCACGGCACGGTGATCGGCCCGGACCGGATACCGACTCCGTGCTCTGCGATCTACTATGTGAGAGATCTTAGGCGGAATAGCGAAGCCGACCTCCGTTATCTTCAGTGCCGTTTAGGAGCGACCGGCCATCTGAAGACAGCGGTCGCCGGAAGAGTCCACCTATTGGCAGTACGCGCCGATGATTTCTTTCGAACTGCGTCAGTAATGTTGGACGAGGATCCGATCGCTCTAATCGCGGAGGGTGCAAGGAATCAATGATCAGTCAAGCACCGGCGCTGCTCTCGCACCAATCCGATGTCGAAGCGTCCATCGGCCTTCAGATGTATAGTTGGGCCCGCGACCTTTTCCCCATCTGCCGCAGCATCACGGGAGAGGGGGTCCGCCAGACTCTGCGCTATCTCCAGAAACTGCTGCCGGGGCTGGAAATCCATGAGGTTCCTTCTGGCACAAGAGTTCTCGACTGGACCGTCCCCGACGAGTGGAATATCCGCGACGCCTATGTGAGCGATGAGAGTGGGAAGCGGGTCATCGATTTCCGCGAGAATAATCTGCACGTGGTGGGATACTCGGTCCCCATCTCCACAGAAATGACACTGGAGGAACTGCAGCCGCGGCTGCATTCCCTGTCCGCGCTACCAGACGCGGTGCCTTACATAACGTCCTACTACGAAGACAACTGGGGCTTCTGCCTCGCGCACAGCGCGCGGGAAAGACTGCGCCCAGGAAGGTACAAGGTCGTGATTGACAGCACGCTGGCTCCGGGATGTCTGAGTTACGGCGAGATGATTTTGCCGGGCCACGAAAACCGTGAAGTGCTGCTTTCAACCTACGTTTGCCACCCTTCCCTGGCCAACAATGAACTCTCTGGCCCGGTCGTAACCACCGCCCTGGTCCGGTGGCTCAGTTCGCGGCCTCAACGGCGATACACCTATCGCATCGTGTTCATGCCGGAAACCATCGGAGCGATTACATATCTGAGCCGAAATCTGGAAGCAATGAAGGCACACACCGTGGCTGGCTATGTCGTAACTTGTGTAGGCGACGATCGAGCTTATTCCTTCATGCCATCGCGGCTCGGAAACACATTGGCGGATCGTGTCACGCGCCATGTGATGCGATGGCATTATCCTCACTGCGTTGTCTATAGCTTTTTGGAAAGAGGCAGCGATGAGAGGCAATACTGCAGCCCCGGCGTCGATCTGCCAGTAGTGTCGCTGATGCGCTCCAAGTACGGCGCGTTTCCCGAGTATCACACTTCCTTGGACAATCTGGACTTTATTTCGCCCGAGGGCTTAGGCGGGGCCTTTGAAGCTCTGCGCAAGTGCATTTCCCTGCTAGAGGCAAATTACGTTTATCAGACCACCTGTCTGGGTGAGCCGCAGCTGGGACGGCGGGGGCTCTACCCGAATCTGAGCAATGGGGAGCGCAGCGCCCTTGTCGCAACAATGATGAACATTCTGGCCTATGCGGATGGCCAACATGACCTGATCGCGCTCGCCGACCGTATTGGTGTTCCCGCGGAATCTTGCCCGAAGATTATTGAGCGCCTGATGCGAGAAAAACTGCTGGAAAAGGTTTTATGAACGTTCGTCACCTCTCTCACGATTTCACCACCAGTTCCCATCGCAACGGCGTTCCGGGCTCGATATCACACGCAGCAGGTTTGCCCAATACTTCGGGAAGATAGCGGGTGTGCAGCCCGTGTCCGGGACGAATCGAGCGCAGGTTGGCGGGGGTGAAGGCTTCACCCTGCTTCATGTTTTGCACGACAAACAGGGAGCGCCGGAAGGTGCGGCTGTTTGCCTCGTGCCCGTTGGCGCCGAAGTGAACTTCTCCCAATGCCTTCTCCGCGACATGAACTGCGGCCACCATGGCTTTGAACTCCTGCGGCTCCAGGGAAAAGTCGCTGTCCGGTCCTTTCAGGGCGCGCGACAACGTAAGGTGCTTCTCGATGATGCACGCGCCCAAAGCAACCGCCGCAACCGGCGCGGCAATGTCCATGCTGTGGTCGGAGAGCCCGACCGGAAGCTC
>Ga0335080_10004185_pt1 | contig 14693 bp, 14 predicted proteins | sample Lox_Sample_34_FD_206720 | JGI IMG/M metagenome (GOLD analysis project Ga0335080, IMG submission 206720) | Soil microbial communities from Loxahatchee National Wildlife Refuge, Florida, United States - Lox_Sample_3.4 | ecosystem: Environmental > Terrestrial > Soil > Wetlands | place: USA... | reverse complement strand
TTCCAGCAAGATGACGGCGCAGGAGCAGGCTTTCGAACTGGGCCGCGCCTGGGAGGCGGCGCCCGAGCCGAAGCGGCAGTTTGTGTTTCAGGTGGTGCGGCCGGATATGACCATCGACACCTTCCGCATCGGACCGCACACGCCTTCGATCAAGGCGGAAGATGTTCACCTTATTCACCGCCTTTGGCTGCAAATTACCCGCGAGCCTGGACTGGACAAGCTGCATCATCACGAAATCCTCACCGAAGCGCTCACTCGCTTTGCCCGCGACTACACCGGCCATGACCGCGAGAATATTCTGGGTGAGCTGCGCCGCGTGTCAGAGAGCGCGACGGATCGGCGTACCCTGGAGCGGGCTCCGGAGACTCCGCCGGCCGAGCACATTGCGGAGACTTCAGGCCAACCTGGGGTTCAGCGCACGTAGCTTTTCCCGCACAAATTGCACGATTTCCGGCGTGATGTAGCGCGGCGGCCGGATGCCGAAGACCGGTTTCGCCAGCCCCGCCGAGATTTCTCGCCAGCCGGCGGTTATCTCTTGTTCATTTCTTTCGCGGATGATGAATGCGTCTGCACGGTCGAGAAACTCCGCGGCTGATTTCTTGAAATCGGCGAGCGAGGGATCGAGGATCACCAGATAGAGATCGGGGTTGATAAAGCGCAGAATGCTGTTCGATTCGATAATCGCGTTTTGAGCTTCGGCAATTTTTTTCTGGATTGTGGGCACGGCCTCCGCCAGATTTTCCGGCTCGGCGCGAATCCACCATGTGTTGACTGCCCCTGCCGCCAGAAAGCGCGACGTATCCGAGTCGCCGGTGGGGTCGGCCTCTCCGCAGATCGTCCAGCCCTTGCCGTGATCGTCGCCGTGTCGGTGCGGAGAGATTTTGAAGGCCGTCCACCGATACTGCGGCAGGGCGGCAATCAATCCGGCAACTACGCTCGTTTTGCCAACACTGCGGGATTGTCCACCAATGACGATGAGCATGTGACGCCGCCAGTTTCTCTCACGTATGCTGTACGGCTCTCTTACCAGACCACCTTCAACCCTGAGTACAGCTCGAACTTCTCATCCGGTGTGATCACGGCAATCTTCTCGGCAATCGCCTGGGCGATGATCTGGCGGTCAAAGGGATCGCCGTGATGCAATGGCAGGTCGAACAACTGGAATGCATGCTCCCGTGTGAACGGAAGAATTCGGACGTCAAGGTCCGTCAGGGCCTGCTGCACCACGGCGGATGTGACCTTGAGCTTTCCCAAGGACTCTTTGATCGCAATCTCTGACAAAGAAATGGAACTGAGTTCGAGGACGTTGCTCGGATTGCGCAGCGCGGAGGAGGCGCGGCGGCTGAGCCGCTCGGGTGACTCCACGGCGAAGATCAGAACGGCAGTATCGAGAAGCAGGCGCACTTACTTCCGGCCTGCAAGCAAGCTTTCCACTTCTTCCGCCGTCATCGGCTTCCACCAGTTCGGGTCTACGATTCCAATCTTCCCCTGGAGCGTTCCAAGGCTGCGTTTCTTGCGGCCGGGCTTTGCCGTGCGAACGATATCCACCACCGGCACGCCGCGGCGGCAGATAGTGACTGGTTTGCCACCTTCAACCGCTTTGATCAACTCCGGCAGCTTGTTCTTGGCATCGGCAACCGAGATGTTCATATAGGATCATGATAGCCATTTTAAATAGCTATGTCTATCGCTAGCCTCACCTCACACCTGCTCGCGAGGGGGCCCTCGTCCAGGGACCGGCCGCGATGGCCAAGTGCTTATTGCCAAATGCTAATTGCTGGAACCACAGAGGAGCACAGAGGAAAAAGACCTCTACTTCTTCGCCAACCGCGCCAGCGTTGCCAATTGCTTGAGATACTCTCGCAGCGGCTGCGCCGGAGTTCCCCAGAACGGCACGCCCCTGCCGCGCAGAATTTTGTGCGGCAGCACGCCGCCCTGGCCGCCCAGCATCACTCCTTCTTCGATGCGGGCGTGTTCGCCGATGCCCACCTGCCCGCCCAGCACCACGTTCCTCTCTACCACGATGCTGCCGGAAAAGCCTGTCTGCGCGGCAATGACCACATCTTCGCCGATCTGACAATTGTGCCCAACGTGCACCAGGTTGTCGATTTTCGTGCCACGGCCGATGCGGGTGACCTCGAGCGCGCCGCGATCGATGGTGACATTGGCGCCGATTTCCACGTCATCCTCGATGACCAGCCGTCCGATCTGCGGGAACTTTTCGTAGCGGCCAGTTTCGCGGTCACGCACGTAGCCGAAGCCATCGCTGCCCAGCACCGCGCCGGCGTGCACGATGACGCGATCGCCGATTTCGGCGCCGGGATAAATCGTCACGTTGGGATAGATCTCGCAATGCGAGCCGAGGCGTACGTGTGCGCCGATCACGGCGCCCGCCCCGACGCGCGTGCCTTCGCCGATGGCGGCATTCGCTTCGATCACAGCGCGCGGCTCTACGCGCACGCCGTTCGCTATCTGAGCGGAAGGATGGATCACTGCCGTGGGATGTACTCCACCTTCAGGGCTCGGCTTCGGGTGAAGGAATTGCGCCGCCCGGGCAAACACCAGCCGCGGCTGAGCGCAAATGAGCAAGGGCTTGGCGACATTGTTCTGCGCGGCAAATTCGCCCGTCACAATGGCGGATGCTGCTGATTGCAAGGCTTCCGCGAGATTCTTCTCGTCCTCGACAAATACCAGGCTGCCCGGCGTGGCTGAGGAAATACTGGCAAGGCCGGTGATCGCAACCTCCCCGTCGCCCTGCAGGCGGCAACCAAGCAGGCTGGACAACTCCTGGAGCGAGCGCTTCATAGAAGCACCTAGTATACGTACCGCTGGCAGGATGCTGGGCCCAGGACCGGCATTTCACTGCGGTTAGGGATGCTTCGACGGCGGATGAGCTTCGCGTGCGCGAAGCCCATTCCTCGCTCAGCATGACAGAAGGCGAAGGAGTGCTCCATTAGCACTGTCGTAATCTCAACCAGCGCCAAAAGCTCATAGAATAGTTCTATGCAGCGAAAGATTTTCTGGCTCTCGCTCACCGTCCTTGGCGTGCTGGCCGACGTCATCCTGCCGCTATGGTGGGCTTTGGCTGCGACGATTCCGCTCATCTATGTAAGCTGGTGGATCGCCTACCGCAGCGACTGGTTCTAGCTCACCACACCTCGCAGCGCTTATCGGGCGGGCGAACCATGGCAGCATCAGCCTTGCAGTGGAATGCCTGCTGAAATTCGGGCAAATTTGACACCGGCCCTATCACGCGAAACTTGGCGACGGGATGCGGATCGGTCTGCACCATCAGTCGCTGCGTCTCCGGACGAATCTCGTCTCCGCGGAACTGGCCCCAGGCAATGAAGAACTGCTGCTCGGGAGTGAAGCCGTCGAGGTCTGGTGGCCGGGGCTTGCCTTCCAGTGATTTCCTGTTAGCGAGAAATGCGATCTTCGCGCCGCCCAGATCGCCGATGCTCTCTCCAAGAACGAGCTTGCCGGTGTGGTGAATGCCGGGCTCGATGAAGTAGTTGTCAAACTGGCTGGCAACACAGGCGCCGCGCTCCTGGAATTGCTTTAAATCGTCGGTGGTCCACCAGTTCTTGAGCCGGCCGACGTAGTCGAATTGCGCTCCCTGATCGTCGAAGCCGTGGGAGATTTCGTGGCCGATCACCACTCCGATGGCGCCGTAGTTCACAGCGTCCACCGCGTTCATGTCAAAAGCCGGCGGCTGCAGAATGCCTGCAGGAAATACGATCTCGTTGAGCAGCGGATTGTAGTAGGCGTCAGACGTGGGCGGCGTCATACCCCAACGCCCGCGGTCGACCGGCTTGCCGATGGTGGCGCGGTCATCTTCTTCGACAAAATGACGCCCGGCAAGCACGTCCTCGAAGTAGGCACCGCGGCGGATATCGACGTGGCTGTAATCCTTCCACTTATCGGGGTAGCCAATTTTCGGATTGAAGGTGGCGATCTTGGCCAGGGCTTTCTGCTTGGTGTCGTCGCTCATCCACGGACGGCTGAGAATGTCGTCGCGCATGGCGGCGAGCAGGTTGCGCACCATCTCCTGCATGCGCGCCTTGGCTTCCGGCGGAAAGTATTTCTCCACGTACTTCTTGCCCAAAGCCTCGCCCAGCAGGGAGTCGGCCGATTCGGCACAGCGCTTCCAGCGCGGCTTCATCTCGGTGGTGCCGCTGAGGTACTTGTCACTAAATGCGAAATCTTCTTCTACAAAGGGCGACGAGAGCGACCCCGCCATGGAATTCAGCAGATGCCACTTGAGATAAACCTTCCAGTCGGCCAGCGGAGTCTGCTGCATCTGGCGATCGACTTCCTGCATGAACCTGGGCTGGTCGACATTCAGATCGACATCGGCGGGAATCTGTTTGTGCTTGAAGTATCCCGCCCAGTCGACGTGCGGAGCCATGGCCTGAAGCTGGGCGAAGGTGGTGTTGTGATCGGTGGCCGAAGGATCGCGGAGGGTGACATTGTCGAGTGACGCCTCTGCCAGTTTTGTCTCCATGCCCATGACGGTCTGGGCTGCCGCTGCGGCTGCTTTTTCATTCCACCCCGCAAGCTTGAGCATCGCGGCAACGTGCGCCAGGTATTTCTCGCGAGCCTCTTTGAATCGCGGTTCGGTTTTCAGATAGTAGTCGCGGTCGGGCAAGCCCAGGCCATTGGCGCTGATATCGGCCAGAACCTGCTCTGGCTTATGAGGGTCCTGCTGGGCTGAAAGCGCGAAGGGGTCAGTCACCAGGATATCGTGCATGCGTTGCATGACCACCTGCAGCGCGGCCATATCGCCGGCCGCATCAATCTCCGCGAACCACGGCCTCAGCGGCTCGAGGCCGCGCGCGTTCACCCGCGCCTCGTCCATGCAGGCGCCATAGTAGTCGCCGATGATCTGCTCGGTCGCGCCCTTGGCGGCCTTCTCCAGCGCGGCGGCTTCGAGAATTTCCTTGAGCCGGTCTTTGGCAGCCTCGCCCGCCGCCCAGCGCTTGCTCCAGCGCGTCATCGAAGCCGGAATGGGATTATTGGCCCGCCAGGTTCCGTTGGAGTACTCATAGAAATCGTTGCAGGGGTCGGCTTTGCGGTCGAGATCGCTGAGGTCGACTCCATGCAGCGAATTCGCCTGCGCGAACGCGGGTGCGCACAACAGCAAAAGCAGCCAGCACAGACACGGAACTCCGGCGCGATACAGGATTCTCATTGATCTCCTTCGAAGTGAGGCGCAAAGCGGCTGCCATTCTAGACGAAAGCGCTCGCGATAAGTTAGCCGCGCACTACGCTGAGATGAGCCCCTCACAGTTGTTTATCGAATTAGTACAGCGGCGGTTGGCCCTCAGGGCGGGTCTTCCAGCGGCGATGCACCCACAGCCACTGGTCCGGATATTGGCGCACATAGTTTTCAATGACTTTTGTGAACATTGCGGTATTGGCGAGAACATCGGCATCCATGTTGCCGGTATTGATCAGTTCAAGCGCCGGATCGAAACGTAAGCGGTATCTGTGCAGAGCGCGATCCCAGATGGTGAAGCCTGGAACTACGGCGGCGCCCGTGCGCAGCGCGATCCGGGCCAGGCCGCTGGCAGTGCAGGCGGGAATGCCGAAGAAATCCACGAATTCGCCCTGCGGAGGAGTCATGTTGGTATCCATCAGGATGCCCACGACTTCACCTTTCTTCATTGCCGACAGCAGGCCGCGAACGAAATCGTTCTTGTCCACGATCGTGTTGCCACGCATGGTGCGGTAGCGGCGGATCATGCGGTCGAGATAGACGTTGTCCATCGGCCGCATCACCACGTGGAGCGGATGTCCATTCATGGAATGAAAGAAGGCAGAGAGCTCCCATCCGCCGAAATGCGCGGTGAGAAACAGAACCCCTCTGCCGCGGCTGAAAGCGTTCTGATAATTTTCAAAGCCGTCGTAGGTGATAACTTTCTTTGTGTTCTCCAGCGTGTATTTGGGAAACAGGCAGACCTCGGCCAGTTGCCTGCCCAGAGTGGTGAATTCTCCCCGCAGAATCCTGGCGTGCTCAAAAAGTGATTTCTCGGGAAACGCGAGGGCTAGGTTGCGCATTCCCACCTGGCGCAGGCGGGAGTGCAAGAGATAGAAGATCCAGGCCAGCGAAATTCCCAGCGCGCGGGAAAGCGGGCGCGGCAGCGCGCCCAGCATCTTGATCACTGGCCAAGCTAACGCATACTCGAGTCGCTGCCGCATCAGGAGAAGCGTGACGGTGCTGCTTGCCTGATCATTCTCTGGCCTTTTTGACTGCAATCCCCAACTCTCTCAACTGCCCTTCGCTGACCGGCGTGGGGGCATCGACCATCAGATCGACGGCGCGCGCGGTTTTGGGGAATGGAATCACCTCGCGCAAGCTTTCGGCCCCGGCCAAAATCATGACGATGCGGTCCAACCCCAACGCGATGCCACCGTGCGGAGGCGTGCCATACTCCAGCGCCTCCAGAAAAAAACCGAAGCGGGCCCGGGCTTCCTCGTCGTTCATACCGAGGGCCTGAAAGATCTTGCGCTGGACATCCTGGCGATGGATACGAATCGATCCGGAGCCGAGCTCGGTTCCATTCAGCACCACGTCGTAGGCAAGGGCGCGAATCTCACCGAGCGGCGAATTGGGATCGTGCACGGAATCGATGTTGGCCTCGAGCTTGGCCATATCTTCTTCGTGCAGCGTGGTAAAGGGATGGTGCGCCGGATTCCAGCGTTTTTCATCTTTATCCCACTCGAACATGGGGAAGTCGGTCACCCATAGGAAGCGAAAATCCTTGCCGGCGAAGGCGCCATGCTTGGCCGCATATTTCTGCGCGAGATCGAGGCGCAGGAAACCGCACTTCTCGCAGAAATGCTGCAGGCTCTGCTCCATGACCGCTGGAGATTCAGTTTTTGCCGCTGCGCCCGCCAGAAGCCACAAATCATCCGGCTCGACTTTGCCAAAAGCCAGAATCTTCTCCAACTGCGCTGGATGGTCTTTGGCGAAGCGCTTGGGGTCGGTCATCAGCTGAACGAAATTCGGCCCGCCCACGTGCTGGTAGGCGCCGTACGTGCCGATGGTGCGCCGCTCGGTGCCGGAAATATCTCCTGCCTTAATGCGGATGAGCTGCCAGGGCAGCTCCTTTCTGATACGGAATTTTGACGTGACTTCTTCCAGTTCGCCGGCCGTCAGCGCCTCGCGCACATCGACCATCGCCGGCAGGCGCATCTCCGGCTTGTCATTGCCGTACAGCCGGATGGCCTCGTCGTAACTCATGCGCAGGAACGGCGTCTTGATCTCGTATCCTGCGGCTGCGAAGGCCGCCGTCAAAAAGCCTTCCACCACTTCGTAGATGCGCTCCGGCTGTGGATACGACATCTCCAGGTCGATCTGCGTGAACTCGGGCTGGCGGTCGGCGCGCAAGTCCTCGTCGCGGAAGCAGCGCACGATCTGAAAATATTTGTCGAAGCCGGAGATCATCAGAATCTGCTTGAACATCTGCGGCGACTGCGGCAGGGCATAGAAAGACCCCGGCTGCACGCGGCTGGGAACCAGGTAGTCGCGCGCGCCTTCCGGCGTGGAACGGGTCATGAACGGAGTTTCAATTTCGAAGAATCCGCGCCCAGACAGATAATCGCGTATGGCCTTCGAGACCTTGTGCCGCATTTCGATATTGAACTGCATGACCTCGCGGCGCAGATCGATGTAGCGATACTTCAGGCGCATTTCTTCATTCGGAAGGATGGTTTCCCCGGGAAGAAATGGAGGCTGCTTGGAGTCGTTCAGAATTCGCAGTTCATCCACCACAAGCTCCACTTCCCCGGTGGGAATGTTCTTGTTGTAGGTGTTGGGGTCGCGCTGCTTGACCTTGCCGGTCACGGCAATGACAAACTCGTTGCGCAACTGCTCCGCCTTCTGGTGGGCGAGCGGATTCAGTTCCTTGTTGAAAACCACCTGGCTGATTCCCGTGCGGTCGCGCAGATCAATGAAGATAATGCTGCCCAGGTCGCGGCGGCGGTTCACCCATCCCATAAGAATGGCCGGCTTGCCGGCGTCCACCGAACGCAGGGCGCCACACATATGAGTACGCTGCAGGTCGCCTAAAAAATCGAGCAAAGGGTCCCTTTCAGTCGGAAGAAATGGCGAAAAGCTGAAGAGAGGAATTATAAACGGTAGGCTGGCGGCGGGTGGCGCAGCCGCGGGCCAATCCATAGATCCTTCGGCCCAAAATCCGGGCCTCTGGATGACAAGGCCGAAAGCTGCCCAACGCCGCGCCCATCAGGTGCGACTACCCACCTACCAGTGGACGCACCTCTCGCCCTCTCTTAGACTTACTTAATCTCCCCAAGTTCCGGTGAGCAGCCATGTTTGAGCGATACACGGAAAAAGCGCGGCGGGTTATCTTCTTTGCCCGCTACGAAGCCTCTCAGTTTGGCTCCCCGTTAATCGAGAGCGAGCACCTGCTCTTGGGAATCATCCGCGAAGACAACGCATTAGTGGATCGATTTTTGCGCTCCCACGCGGCGTCAATTCGAAAACAAATCGAGAGTCAACCCACGATACGGGAAAAAATTTCCACTTCAGTAGACCTTCCTCTAAGCAACGAATCGAAACGCGCGTTGGCGTATGCGGCAGAGGAAGCGGAGCGTCTCGCCCACAAACATATCGGCACCGAGCATCTGCTCCTTGGCCTGCTGCGCGAGGAAAAATGCTTCGCGGCGCAGATCTTGACGGAGCGGGGTCTCCAGTTGAGCCAGGTCCGCGAGACCCTCGCTCGCCAGCCGCACGAGGCGACCGGAGGCCAAAAACGGCCTTCCCTGCACAGTGAACTTAATCCTTATGTCAGCGATCTCGTCGACCAGACTCAGCCGCTGATTGGCCGCGAGGAAGAACTCGATCGGCTCATCGAACTACTATGCCGCCTCACAGCCAAGAATCCACTGCTGGTGGGAGAACCGGGAGTCGGCAAGAGAACCATCGTCGGCGAATTGGCTCGCCGCATGGCGGACGGCAGGGTTCCTCAATCGCTCGCCGAAAAAGCCCTCCTCGTTCTCGATCTCCCTCCGCTTCGGCTAGTGGAAAAGGGTCCTTCATGGCCCGAGAGACTGGATCGTGCCCTGGTCGCGGCAGCCGAGGAGGGAAAAATCTCTTTTGTGGACCGGATGCATGACCGGCCTGGCGAACTTTCCCCGGCAGCTCCGATCCACGTCACCGAACTGCTGCAGCGGCCGCTCATCGCGGGCAAAATTCAGTGCATCGCCACCTCCACCCCCGCCAGCTTCACCAAATTGCAGGCGGATAAGCACTGGCTCACCGAATACTTTGAGCCCATCGAGATCGCTCCCGCAAACGAAGAGACCGCCATCAAAGTACTGCATGGCATTAAGGGGTCCTACGAGAAATTCCACAATGTCTCTTATACAGACGAAGCCATTGCGCATGCCGTTCTCTGCGCCAAAAATTACATCAAGAATAAAAGTTTGCCGGGTGCAGCCGTCGACATCCTCGACGAGGCGGGTGCGGCTGCCCAACTGCAGCAGAGTTCACTGCCAGAGGAGGTTGTCGAGGCTCGAAAACGCATTCGTTTCATCGTGAAGCGGATGGAGGACGCAATCGCGAATCATGAATTTGAGAAAGCTCGCTTTTATTCAACCGAAGAACGCAAGCAGCGCGATGGTTTGAAACTGTTGCACGAGAAATACAAGCTCAATGAAAACCCCGCCTTGAACGTTCGCCGGGAGGAAATCGAAAGCGCTGCCGCCAAGCTGGCTGGCAACGGCGGTTCGGATTCGACGGCAGGCTAGCCCGCGCGCAAGCTTGCCCTGAACGACCGCCGCGTCCATCCGGCCAATTGCATACCCGCTTCAAATTGTCATCCTGAGGCAGCGGAGTCGCCGGCTTCGCCGGCGACTCCCAACGAAGGATCTATGCAACTGGATAGCGACGCCACGAGCAAATCCATAGATCCTTCGGCCCAAATCCGGGCCTCAGGATGACAAGCCTGATCGATCCGCCGCAAGGTGCGCCATGAAAGCGCCGCACGGCCACGCAGTCGATCGCAGCCATATAAGCGTCCGCTGCTTCCCTCCACCTGCGCTATAATTGCTTCCCGCCACGCGCAGCATCGCTATTCAATCCGTTAACTTCCCCAATCCGTCCCACGAAGGAGGGATCCAGTAATGGCAACTGCTCTGAAAGTTCCCACGTCCAGCAAAGCCTCAGATTTCGTTGCTCGTACGCACAAAATGCTGATCAATGGAAGATGGATCGAGGCCGCGTCCGGCAAGACCTTTCCCACCTATGACCCGTCCACCGGCGAGGTTCTTTCGCGCATCGCCGAAGGCGACAAAGCTGACATCGATCGCGCAGTCAGCGCCGCCCGCCAGGTTTTCGACAACGGTCCCTGGCGCAAGTTCACACCTTCGGAGCGAGGCCGCGCCATCTGGAAACTTGGCGACTTGCTCGAGGAGAATCTCGATGAGTTCGCCGAACTCGAATCGCTCGATAACGGCAAGCCGCTGAAGATCGCTCGCGTCGCCGACGTTCCCCTTGCTGTCGATCTTTTTCGCTACATGGCCGGCTGGGCCACCAAGATCGAGGGCAACACCATTCCTATTTCCGTGCCCTACGCCCCGGGAGCGCAGTTTCTCGCTTACACGTTGCGCGAGCCGGTCGGCGTAGTCGGCCAGATCATTCCGTGGAATTTCCCCTTGCTGATGGCGGCATGGAAGTTAGGCCCCGCCCTGGCAACCGGCTGCACCGTGGTGCTCAAGCCGGCGGAACAGACTCCGCTTACCGCGCTGCGCCTGGGTGAACTCATTCAGGAGGCCGGCATTCCCGATGGCGTTGTCAACATCGTTCCGGGATACGGCGAAACCGCCGGCGCTGCCCTCGCTGCTCATCCTCTAGTCGATAAGGTGGCGTTCACCGGATCCACCGAAGTCGGCAAGCTGATCGTGCAGGCCGCGGCCGGCAACCTGAAGAAGGTTTCGCTGGAACTGGGCGGCAAGTCTCCCAATGTTGTTTTCTCGGACACCGATCTGGATTCCGCCATCGCCGGCTCCGCCAGCGCCATCTTCTTCAACCACGGCCAGTGCTGCTGCGCCGGTTCTCGTCTCTTTGTCGAGGACAAGGTATTCGACAAGGTCGTCGACGGCGTTTCCCAGCATGCCGGCAAAATCCGCGTCGGACACGGCTTTGAGCCTTCCTCCGACATGGGTCCGCTGGTTTCCAAGGAGCAGCTCGATCGGGTTTGCGGTTATCTCGAATCAGGCTTTTCTGAGGGCGCGAAAGCGGTGGTCGGCGGCAAACGTTACGGCGACAAGGGCTATTTCGTAGAACCCACCGTGCTGGTGAACACCAACGAAAAAATGAAAGTCGTGCAGGAAGAAATCTTTGGGCCAGTGGTAACTGCGATTCCGTTCAAGGATCCGGAGGAACTGGTTTCCCAGGCGAACGATACGGTTTACGGCCTGGCTGCGGGAGTCTGGACCAAGGACATCCAGAAGGCTCATCGCGTGGCGAAACAGCTTCGCGCCGGCACTGTCTGGATCAACTGCTACAACATTTTCGATGCAGCCCTGCCCTTCGGCGGCTACAAGCAGTCGGGTTGGGGACGCGAGATGGGGCACGATGTGCTGGAGATGTATACCGAAGTGAAAGCCATCTGCAGCGCCCTGTAGCAACTTCCGCTCAGGATGACAGTCAGTAATTGATTTCTCCGAGTCGTTTCATTACCGCAATGTCATCCTGAGCAAAGTTGCCTCGCGCGCAGCGCAAGGCGACGAGTCGAAGGAGCCCGTTTAGCCAGGTAGCGCTATTGGCCTGGAGAGGGATTCTCTCTTCTGCATCGTGCGAATCCCTTTCCAGGCCGCGGCCCTGCACAGTTGCATGGGGTCCTTCGACTCCGCAAGTTTGGCGCCCTGCGCCGAACCTGCTCCGCTCAGGATGACAAATCACTCTGATCTATAACCCTCTGTCATGCTGCCCCCAACCAGGGGCAGAGAGTGCCTGATTAGCCAAGCCGGAAGTACGCCAATCGTTTGAATCCCTGCGCCTAACCTTGTATAAAGGCGGGGGATAACAGTTTTGCCCGATCTTCAGCCTAAGCGTCGCCGTTGGACCGTCATTGCCTCCGGCTTGCTTTGCGGAGTGCTTGCCTTGGTCGTTGTGTTCACCAACCGGGCCGCTTTTTTTAGTCCGATGGCGATCGTGGTGGTGGCGGCAATCGGATCGGCGGCGGTTCTGCTGCAACTGCGGCTGCGCAATCGCGGGCAAGGGAGTTCGCTGCATCCACCGTCGTGGCTGAACGTGATCGGAATCGCCTTTGCCGTGGTCGCGCTCTTTGCCGACCACATCGGAGTCGGTCCGCAATGGACCCGGTTGCTGGCGCTATGCGCGGTGGGTACGTTCGGCATCAGCAGCGCGATCATCCTGCACGCGTTTCGCAAAAACCGCGCTGCCCTGAAGTAGCAGGCTGTTTCCCCGGGTAGAACTCCGCAAGCCCGTCCCGGTTGATTTCGGGACGCGCTCTTCCAGTTCTTTCCATCCCTTTTGCCAATGCCACCAGCTCAACAGCAATAGGGCTGCCAGCAAGCCGATCAGCGGCCACAACCAGCGCTGCAAATTACTATTTTTTTTGACCGGTCTGCGGGTCAGCGCCCGCGCCCGGGGCGAGTCTGTGATACGGGCCGCAGCTGTGTTCTCCCGCGGTGGCGCCGACTGCAGCGTCTGTCGTGACCACTCCCGAATCACCGCCTGCTGATGGCGCGTCAGCCCCTGAAACTCAAAACCACAGCCGAGGGTCGAGTGGTGCCGCACGATCGCCTTGGCCTGAAGTCCAAGGCCCATTTCGGGAAGCAAGAATTCGATCCCCACCAGGTCGGCGGCATCCACTTCGCCGGCAAGCACTACGGCGATTCCACCTTCACAAAGATTGCGTGAACGTCCCGGAATGCTGTAAGGCGAGCCTGCGCGTTGAACCGTCACTCGAACCGGTACTGCCAAAGGACACCGCGGCGTGCGGCGCGGCGCGAACGTTCGCAGCGGAGTTTGTTCCAGGGTGCCCACAATTCAGCCGTTCAGGTCCGGAGACCTGCGTCTCCGCTACCTGAAAACCCGAAGAATCCGTGAATGGGAATTCGCGGTGAGTATAGCACCAGCCTTCGTGCAATGCATGACCGGACCGCGGGGAACCCCGAACGAATGCGCCAACACACTAGGCCAGGGAGAAAGAAATAACAGTGAGCAACAAAACTCGGAACTTCACTCCAGGGTGGGACCCTGGCCAGCATGAGAATCGCCCTAGGGCGTTTTACTTAGGGCCAACGCTTCGCAGTGTCCTCCCAGCCTGCCGCGCGCGCTGGCTGAGGGGAACTATTGACGGCCGATTGCGGGATGCGAATGGGCTGTTGCTGCCCCACCGCAGTGCTGGCCAGACTGGGCTTGCCATGGTCGATGTCAAGGCTGGAATCCTTGTCATCGGACAGCAGAGGAGCTGCCACCCGCAGCGCTTCCACCTCTTTTTCCAAGCGGGTCAATTCCAGTTCTTTCTGTCGCAGAACCTCGTAGACGTTCTTCATAAAATCGGCACCTGCAAAGCGCGAGATAACGAATTACCCGCAACTTTATCAGTTAGCAGGTTTTTGTCAAGGAATTCCACATCAACCGGGACGCCAAAAAGGTCGTACTTATAAACAACATAGCGGCGCTCCCACACTTGCATTGGCGCTCCCGTCCGCATGCTCCTCAGGCTGAAGCACAGGGACCACAATGTGAACTTCCTTGCCGTTCCATCTCGCAGATTTTACAAACTTTGACTTAACTTTTGGCCAAACCTGGCGTCTAACCGAACATATCTGGTTCGCGCGCCCCGCGCCTGCGGCAAACCGGTTCACTCAGCAAAGGACAACAGCGTGTCTGAGCCGGGGGAACAAACCAGCGAAGAGTTGCGTAGATGCGATTCAACGGAGCGCGCTCCGGGAGCCAGAGAGACCCCCGCGGCGGAGGCGGGTCAAGTGCAGACCGGAGGGGACCCATGAACAGTGAACGGCACGGAGAAAACGGGAAGGGCACTCAGCCGGGCGAAGGCGACCCGCATGTCCAGCAGGTGGTCAAGGCGGCTCACGAAGAACTGCGCCAGTTGATGCGTCAGCGCGCCGATGTCATGAAGCGCATCGGCACGGTAAAGCAGACCATCGTGGGTTTGGCGCACCTGTTCGGCGACTCGGTTCTCAATGACGAGTTGCTTGAACTGGTGGATCGCAAAAGCGGTGGCCGCCAGCCGGGCTTTACCAAAGCCTGCCGTATGGTCTTGATGGAGGCCGGACGGCCCCTGGGCGCGCGCGAGGTCTGCGAGCAAATCCAAAAGCGCCTGCCGCCGGTGCTCATGCGCCACAAAGATCCCCTGGCCTCAGTAACCACCGTCCTCAACCGCTTGGTCGAGTATGGCGAAGCTCGCGCCGTGGTGCGGGAGAACGGCCGCCGCGCCTGGGAGTGGGTGGCCGATCCGGCCGCAGACTTCGACGCGCTGAACCAGAACGAAGGCTCACTGCCAGCTTAGCTTGCTCGTGTGGCGCGGGCGCCCTGGCCCGCGAGAATCCAGACCTTCACTGTCATCCTGAGCGAAGCTGAGCCTGCGCGAAGCGCAGGTTTTGGAGTCGACTGCGATGCGCTGTGCTCCGCGAAGGCTCCCCTGACATCAAGATCACAGCCCGGGGTGGGC
>Ga0335080_10004183_pt1 | contig 14699 bp, 14 predicted proteins | sample Lox_Sample_34_FD_206720 | JGI IMG/M metagenome (GOLD analysis project Ga0335080, IMG submission 206720) | Soil microbial communities from Loxahatchee National Wildlife Refuge, Florida, United States - Lox_Sample_3.4 | ecosystem: Environmental > Terrestrial > Soil > Wetlands | place: USA... | reverse complement strand
CCATGCAAATGCAGGGAGAAGTACAGGAATTAGTGTTGGAAGAATTATTAAAAACCAGTTTTCCTTTTGACCTTGTCAGTGAAGTTCCGAAGGGTATAAAAGGGGCAGATTGCATTCAACTTGTCCGGAATGAATTCGGCCAGGAATGCGGAAAAATTATTTATGAGAGTAAACGTACAAATGCATTCTCACAGGATTGGATAGAAAAACTAAAAGCTGACATGAGAAGCCAGGGCGCTCAGGTAGCAATTATTGTCACCAGGGCAATGCCGAAAGACATGAATGGTTTTGGAGAAAAGAACGGAGTATTAATATGCAGTTTTTCAGAAGTAAAAGCACTGGCTTACGTGATGCGTGACAATATCATCCGCATTTTTAATGTATCGAAGTCTCAGCAAAATAAAGGCGACAAAATGCAGATGCTCTACGACTATATTACCAGCAGTGAATTCGGCGAACAGTGGAAAGCCATCCGCGAGGGGTTTCTTTCTATGAAAAATTCTATTCAAAAAGAAAGAGACACAATGGAGAAATTATGGAAGGCGAGAGAAAAACAACTGGAAAAAGTTTTGCTGAATGCTTCCTATATCAAAGGTTCTATGGAAGGAATCGCCGGACAGGATTCACTCGATATGAATTTACTGGATGAGCCATCCAATGGAGAACTCGAATTGGAATGATCATCATGTGATCACCCATGCCAATACCAGTTCCTGAAAATATTTTATATGAATAGGTAAATTGATGGGATTTGATTTTAAAAAAACAAAAGGCAGTAACCATTCATTTTCATTGACAGATATCATCGGTTCTCTAAGCTGCATATGCGCTTTGAAATCAATATTTCCCAGGCTATACCATTTGAATATTGCTTCCTTCGAACTCCAGAGACTGGTTAAAAATTTTTGTTCTTCGAATGAGGATTCGACTGATGAAGCCATCGGCCACCGGCCTTCGATTAAGCTGTATTCATTATCTGAAAGGAACTTATGCCTAATCTTTCCGACCTTATCAGAGATGATTTCAATATCCACTCCCACCCTGCTTTTACTGCTCACAATTGCTGCAGCAAAATTACCGCAATGAGAGATGGAGAAATGATATTTTTCATTTTCTAAAAAAGGTTTTTTGGTGTCTGCAATCACAATTTCTTCAATCGGAAAATCATCAAATAAAAAAGGAAGCAGGTAACGGCCAGCCAGGTGTTGCAATCTTTTATGCGGATGTGATACATCTTTTTTCAGAGGAACCTTTTTCAGAAAAAAAATTTCAGGCTCTTCGATTTTCCAGATTCCAAGACGCGTTTTTTCGTTGATATTATGTTGATAAAATAATGGCATTAAAAAAAATCTAAAATCCGAAATTGCCTGCTTCTTAGATGTTCATCATCCAATCAATCGGACAAATAAACAAATAAACTATCAAACTGAAATGATTTTATCGGATAAGCGCATCCTCGAAGAGATAGAAAAGGGAACCATCAAAATCGAGCCATATAAAAGAGAATGCCTGGGAAGCAATTCTTATGATGTGCATCTTGGTAAATGGCTTGCGACCTACCGGGAACATATTCTCGATGCAAAAAAACACAATGAGATCGAATATTTCGAGATCCCTGAAGAAGGCTTTGTATTGTATCCTCATATCTTCTACCTGGGAGTAACCGCTGAATACACCGAAACCCATGCCCATGTTCCTTTCCTGGAAGGCAAATCTTCTACAGGTCGCCTGGGCATCGATATTCATGCTACTGCAGGTAAAGGCGATGTTGGTTTCTGCGGAAACTGGACACTTGAAATTTCAGTGAAACAACCTGTAAAAGTTTACAGGGGCATGCCGATCGGGCAACTGATTTATTTTCCGGTACAAGGTGAAATAGAAATTAAATACAACGAGAAAAAAGACGCCAAATACAGCGGACAGATCAATAAGCCGGTAGAAAGCATGATGTGGAAGAATAAGTTTTGAGCTTCGAGTCGGGAAAGCCGGAAAGTCCAGACTCTCGGCTTTCCGGCTTTCGGACTTTAATTATAAACAACTCTCTCCATATTTCTTATAATAAGCAATCAGCCAGGCAATCACTTCATCATAAGTCATGATTCCCTGGGGCTGGTTATTTGCTTTCAGATAGCGGCCATATAATCTGCGTACATAAGGTTCGAAAGGATTATTATATTTTCTGAAAAATTCTTTCAATGTTCGGAAATCCTTTCTTACATCGGGATTTAATTGCTCGCGAATTGGAACAAGCAATGTGGAATCGCGGACATATAATTCCGTGGCCGCATAAATATAAATATCAAAATAAACAGAATAACGAAATGCAGGATCCTTGCTCGACCTGGCAGAAAGATAACCTGCAAAATTAGCTTCATTCTCCTTTGCATATCCCAGCTGGTGACCGATTTCATGACAGGTGGTAAATGGCTGAATATAGACCGGAACCGTGGTATTCACCTGCGCTTCACCGGAAAACGGATTATAATATCCTGTAAACCCAAAGTAATTTCCCAGATAACTAAAGATGGATGGTTTTACTGACGGAGACGCATAAGTGAAAATGGCATTTTTCGCTGACAGATTTTTATAGGAAAGCTCGGATTCATCAAACAAAAAGCTTTTCTTTTTGAGCTGATCCCTGTTTTTCCGTGCAGACGAATCGAACTGATTCAGCCGGCGAACAATTATCTGTACTATATGCTGAAGATCCTGCGTTGAATATGGTTTCACTTCTAATTGTAATTGTGAAGCAATTCCTTTACGGTCGTAATTAAGACCCCAGAGAATATTAAACAGGATATAAACTCCTAATAAATATTTTACCGATCTTCCAATACTATTCAGGATGTATTCACGATGAACCTGTCTGCCAATTAATTTTCTGAAAAAAGAAACGATTATAAAAATCAACCAGACAAATACGATCGCATAAAAAATATCACCCACACTGAATGGTACCCAGCCAAATAAAACCCGCAACAAACGTGCAATGACCTGATAAATCCCCAAAGAATAATATTTTTCAACAGCAGGGGGAAAAAATGAAAATATCTTAATCAATACCGCTATTGTCAGCATTATGATCCATCCCCGATTTAAAAAATATTTCCCGGACCTCATGTCACTTAAAAATATTCCAATATTACATCATCAATCTTAAATTGCATATTATTACATCCATTCTATGAATATTGAATTCAACAGGAACGAAGATAACATGCGCATTGCGCTAAGCCAGTTAAAAACACGATTCGATAAGATTGCCTTAGGCGGAGGGAAAAAAGCTATCGACAAGCAGCATGAAAAAAACAAACTCACAGCGCGTGAACGAATCAACTATTTAATAGATAAAAAATCCTCCTTTACTGAAATCGGTTCCTTTGCCGGATATGATATGTATGAAGACCAGGGTGGATGCGCTGCCGGAGGCACAGTTGCCGGCATCGGCTATGTCAGCAATCGTTTATGCGTGATCGTTGCCAACGACCAGACTGTAAAGGCAGGCGCCTGGTTCCCCATTACGGGGAAAAAAAATCTGCGCATGCAGGAGATTGCGATGGAAAATCATCTGCCCGTCATTTACCTCGTAGACAGCGCCGGCGTATTCCTGCCTATGCAGGATGAAATATTTCCGGATAAAGAACATTTCGGGCGCATTTTCCGCAATAACGCCAGGATGAGTGCAATGGGAATCACACAGATCGCAGCAGTTTTGGGGGCTTGTGTTGCAGGAGGCGCTTACTTACCAATCATGAGTGATGAGACATTGATGGTAGAAGGAAATGGATCCATCTTTTTAGCCGGACCGTATCTGGTAAAAGCTGCAATCGGCGAAAATATCGATACAGAAACACTTGGAGGAGCGGTTACACATACAGCTATTTCCGGAATTGCAGATTATAAATGCAATACTGAAGAAGAATGCCTGGATCGGATCAAACAGATCATTGGTAGGTTGGGGCATGCAGGAGAAAATGCAGGATTTGACAGGATAGCTCCATTAAATCCGCTCAAAAATCCGCAGGAACTGTATGGAATTCTCCCGACAGATATGTCCAAGCCATATGATATGATGGAAATTATTGAACGAATTGTGGACGCTCCCGGGTTACAGCCATTCAAAGAGGATTATGGAAAGACTATCATTTGCGGATATGCGCGGATCGACGGATGGGCTGCAGGTATTGTTGCGAATCAGCGGATCATAGTGAAAAGTAAAAAGGGTGAAATGCAGATGGGAGGCGTCATTTATAATGACAGTGCAGATAAAGCCGCCCGATTTATTATGAATTGCAACCAGAAAAAAATCCCTTTGGTTTTCCTTCAGGATGTGACAGGCTTTATGGTTGGTTCGCGTAGTGAACATGCTGGTATCATCAAGGATGGAGCTAAAATGGTGAATGCAGTTGCTAATTCCGTTGTTCCGAAGATCACAGTCATCGTTGGAAACTCATATGGAGCCGGCAATTATGCAATGTGCGGCAAAGCCTATGATCCGCGTTTCATATATGCATGGCCAACCGCAAAAATTGCGGTTATGGGCGGTGAACAGGCTGCTAAAACACTTTTACAGATACAAGTAAGCGCTCTCAAATCAAAGGGAAAAGAAATCGATCCCGAAGAAGAAAAAAAATTGCTGGATGAAATCACGAGCCGTTATGAAAAACAAACAACGCCTTATTATGCAGCCGCACGGTTATGGGTAGACGCTATTATTGATCCTGCAGATACACGCAGGGTAATCGCTGAAGGAATCAATGCAGCGAATCATAATCCAGTGATTCAGGAGTTTAAAACGGGAGTGATACAAGTGTGAGACATGAGAGCCGAAGAGCGATGGTCGTTGAGGATGGATGGCCAATGGCCGTTGATGACTTCTATTTAAACCTGCGTTTTAATATCGGACAACAGCCAACGATCATCGGTCAACGAGTACAATCATGAACAATCAATTAACTATATATACCGATGGTGCTTCACGTGGTAATCCGGGACGAGGAGGATATGGAACCATATTGATTTGGAATGGTCATGCCAAAGAAATTGCTGCGGGATATCGCCTGACAACAAATAACAGAATGGAATTAATGGCAGTGATCGCCGGACTTGAAGCACTGAAAAAAGACGGATTGAATATCATGATTTATTCCGACAGTCAATATGTGGTAAAAGCCATTGAAGAAGGCTGGCTCAAAAACTGGATTGCAACCAATTTTAAAGGCGGTAAAAAAAATAAAGACCTCTGGTTACGGTATTTCGAGCTGGCTAAAAAAAACAATATCCGCTTTTCATGGGTAAGAGGACATGCCGATAATCCATACAATAATCGCTGCGATGAACTGGCCACAAGAGCTGCTGACGGAAATAACCTCCTGGCAGATGAAGAATTTGAAAAGAATCCGGAAAACAACGCAGAGAAATAAAACTACAGCTACATTTAGAAGAAATGTGCAATTTCTCACCTTTCATTTAAGAACAACAGAGTTTCATTTATACCTGTTCTGCGTCTCTGTGCCTCCGCGTTTAAAATAAATTATTACGGCAGAGACGCAGCGTGTAATCTGCGAATTGAAAAAATTAAGTTGAGATACTCCAAAAATAAACCCTAGGATATTGTCGCCGTTTTGGCGGCATTTCTTGACAGCAAAAAATAAACTCCGAATAGAATTGCACTGAATATAAAAGTTGCATACAAACTGGTTCTGTAAAAGGGCAGTGCATCATTGTAACACTGTATCAGACCGGAAAAATTTTTCGGTCGACCCAATCCACGGGCACCACTCCATCCAGCCCATAAAATAAAATTCGACAAAATAAAATATGCAGTTGGCGCTGCAAGAGAACCAAACAAAATATTGACAATATTCATTTTTCTCATCGCAAATCCGATAAATGTCAATAGTCCGAATAAAATATAATTCTGCCATTGCCCCTCATAAAACCCTGGCATATCAGACAGACCACTCTGATATAATATCTGAAAAAACATATCAGAAAAAAACATCGAAAGAACAGGAATTGCCAAAGCCAGTTTTTTGTCCTTAATGACGGCACCGGCAAAAACAGCGATGGCCCATTGTGGTGCAAACCCGTAGGGGCGATCGGGGATAATGCGGTACACTGCTGCCACGAAAACAAGCAATACCAGCGACCAGCCAAGGGCTTTCTCAGATTTCATAAAACTCTTTTTTGCTAATACAAAAATAGGAAGCCAGATTCAGGGAACAAAAGATAAAGCCTCTAAAATGATAAATTATTTTATTGTAAAGTTTATTGTATATACAAATTTGACTATGCTTTGTCTCCAATGCCCGGAACCCGGGCAAAATAAGCAACCATATCCTCTTCGGCTTTGAGATAAAATGTTGCTTTATCAAATCCCAACCATGCCTCACCGGCAGTTCGAAAAAATTCATTTTGCTCATTTTCCTGGACCAAGGCCTTTCCTTTCAGCATTACAAAAATTTCAGTTGAACTGGAGAGTAATGAAATGGTCTCGTCCTTTTTCAAATCTAGTTTACATAGTTCAAAATCCGCTGCAGGAGTCACGTAGAGCGATATGTGATTTTTCTTATTTTCTTCGTGGATTACATGGGGAATCGTAGGTTTAAAAACAATATGTTTCATCAGTTCTCCAACGTCGATATGCTTGGTTGTGAGACCGCCCCGTAACACATTGTCAGAATTCGCCATAATCTCAATATTCTGACCTTCCAGGTAGGCATGTGGCAGTCCGGCTTCCTGAAAAATAGCCTCTCCGGGATGCAGATGAACGAGATTGAAGAAATAAATAGAGAAGATACCACGGTCAATTATCGGTTTATTATCCTTACCATTAAATATCAATGCCGCACGTGCAGCCCAGAAATTCTCATTATTTCTTTCAAGCAGATTATTTTGATAAGCAGGAATAATCCTGTCCAATAAGGGTTCTAATATTTTATTGACCTCCTGCTGATCCATTGACATCACAGCATGATACAAATCAGCATATCCTTTTTCCAAATAAGGGATAAGAAAATTAAGTTCAGGGATATATTGTAAGGTCCGCATCAATTGCGTCCTGGGTTTAAATCCATGAAGAAGCCAGAATTCACCCAGGGCCAGCATTAATTCGGGTTTATGATTATCATCTTTATAATTCCGGTGAGCTGCGTCCAAAGGAATTCCTTTTTTATTTTCTTCTTCGAATTCCTTTTCTGCATTTTGCTTTGAAGGATGAACCTGAATCGAAAGCATATCCTTTATGTCAAGAATTTTTAACAGGTAAGGCAATCTGCCGAACCGCCTCGTGACATACATCCCCAAAGTTTCCTGTTGAAATTGCCTGATGTATTCATTCAGCTTTTTTCTTTCATCATTATCAAGAATAATAGAAGCACTTGCCCGGTCATGCGCACCCAGCCAGTATTCTGCAAATGGAAGACGGTCTTTATTGGGTATATTCAGCAGATTTGGAAGGAAAGACACTCCACCCCAGGCGTAGTTTTGCACCTTGCCCTCTATCCTGAAAACTTTATTTTTATCGGGTTCCATGCTGGTATTCCTTTCTCAAAATAAGGCAAAATCGAATAGCAATGGCCGCGCATAATGAATTGGGTAAAAAGGGTGAAGAATTAGCTGTTGCCTGGCTGATCCAGCGAGGTTATGAATTATTATTTCAAAACTGGCGGCATTCGCATCTTGAATTGGATATCATTGCCTCAAAGGAGGAAGTATTACATTTTATCGAAGTCAAATCAAGAACGAATCAAAAATTCGGATACCCCGAGGAAAGTGTAAGCGATCAAAAAATGCAGCATCTGTTGGATGCTGCGGAAGAATTTGTTTACCAGCATCCTCAATGGAACCATATTCAATTTGATATTTTATCAATCTGTTTAGATAAGCTGGGAAAGGCAGAATATTATCTGATTGAAGATATTTATTTGTAATCCAATCTTTACAAACTAAAAAATTTGGTTGCACTTCATTTTCATCTGCGAACGGCAGAGTTTCGATTATTTTCTCCGCTCTCTGCGTATTCTCCGTGATTAAAATAAATTTGACCGCAGAGACGGGGAGGCGCATGGTGCAATACAAGATTGAGAAAACTTTAAACCGGGATGCCATCAAAAATTTAGAAAATCGTTATAGATTAGATACCGTTTTCATCAGCCGTTCGACCATTCTGTAAGTTGCGGGACAGGTTTCGATATTCTGCTTATGGACATGCATGTACTCGACCATTTTTTTCTTAGTATGATGTGGAAATCCGGCACAGTCACGAGGCCTGATTGCATAGATCTTACACATATTTGTATCCAGGTCGAGAAACTGGCAGGGAAGACTTTTATTCAACCAGTCTCCCTCTTTATCTTTCTGAAGCCATTTTTTTTGAAACGCTCTCACAGACATCCCCAGGTATTTCGAAATGCGCTTCATATCTCCCCTGGTATAAGTTGGCGACATGGTTTTGCAACAGTTGGCGCAATGAAGACAATCAGTTTTTACCCATATTGATTTATCTGCCTCTATGACCAGGTGGTCCAGATTACGGGGAGTTTTTTTCTCAAGCCGTGTTAAGAAAAGCCTCATGCGTCTTTTATTGTAACGGACCATTTTTCTGAATGAACGTAAATTAACTGTTAACGGCATGAAAGAAGCTTGAATGGCAAATATCCCCTAATCATTTGTTGCAACAAAGAAAATTTTCAGGTTTCAATATTAAATTTTTATAATTGTTAGATGTGGGAGCCTTATAAAAAAGGATACAAAGCATGGCTGCAACTTGAGAAATCATTATCCGATCATTCTGTTGAAGCATATGTAAGGGATATTGAAAAACTAACTCAATTCCTGCAGGAGTCAAATTCACTTAAAAAGCCGGATGATATCAAACTAAAGGACCTGCAACAATTCATCAAATGGGTTGCGGGATTGGGAATGACACCAAGCTCCCAGGCAAGAATTATATCAGGCATCCGTTCATTTTTTAAATATTGCTTGATAGAAAATATTGTACAAAGCGATCCCACCATATTACTCGAATCGCCCAAGCTGAAAAGAGCATTGCCCGATACGCTTTCATTTGAGGAAATCGAAAAAATTATCGGGGCAATAGATCTGAGTAAACCCGAAGGAGGACGTAATAAGGCCATACTGGAAACAATGTATAGCTGCGGTCTTCGCGTCAGCGAGCTTGTGAACCTTCGTATATCCTGTTTGTATTTGGACGTAGGCTTCATCCGGGTAATCGGAAAGGGGGATAAAGAAAGACTTGTTCCTATTGGAAGGGATGCAATCAAATATATTAATATCTATAAAAACGATATCCGTATACATATTCCCGTTAGCAAAGACAGCAAGGATATCCTATTCCTTAACCGCCGGGGCAGCAAGCTGACGAGGGTCATGATATTCCTTATCCTGAAAGAGCTTGTAAAAAAAGCAGGGATCAAAAAAAATATTTCTCCCCATACATTCCGCCATTCATTTGCCACTCACCTGGTAGAAGGGGGAGCCGACCTGCGCGCCGTACAGGAAATGCTCGGGCATGAGAGCATCACCACCACCGAAATTTACACGCATCTCGACAGGGAATATTTAAGAAAAGTGCTGCACCAGTTTCATCCTGCTTTTAAATAAGGTTATAAAACGAGGATCTTATTATCATAAGTTTTCTTTGCTGACAAATCAATGGCCTGAACAATATAGATACCATGTGCAAAGTTTTCGGAGGATAATCTTTCAATATGCTTTCCTTCATCGATCGTCAGTTTCTTATGTAAAACAGGTTGGCCTGAAATATTTGAAACCACCAGTACATATTCGGATGCATGGTTCAGGTTAAATTCAATATTGATCATCGATCCAGACTGAACAGGGTTTGGGAATACAGTCACTGTATCTGGCTTGATGACTTTAACGGGAATGCAGAATTCAGCGATCCTGTTTTTAATTTTCTGAAAAATAGTTGTATCCACTTTTTTTGCCACCGTAGTATAACCTACAACCACCACTTCCCCTGCCAATGATGGACTCATCTTCATTACAACTGTATTGGTATTTTCTTCTTTTGAAACATCAATTTTTTTTTCAATTTGAATGTACCCAACAGAGCTGAAAACCAAAGTAACCATCTCCGTCTTATTGACAGTAAGAAGAAAAAAACCGTTTCCGTCTGATGCGACTCCCCTTCTGCTCCCTTTTATAAAAATTGTGGCACCTTCAATGGGGTTATTTTTTTCGTCGATGACGCGCCCCGTTATGGCAAATTCCTTTTCCTGTGAAGCACTCGTGGCAAGTTTGCCTGTCAATCTACCATCTATCGAATTAGGGTTAATATTTTGTTGAGTGCATGTTATGGTGTCACCGGTGATTTTTGTTTGGCCTGAGGATTTGTTTGTCATTAATAAAGCCGGGATCATCACATGAAAAAGATATTTATACCAAATTAGCTTTGTTTTTTTTTGAGTCGATATATTCCTGTTCAGCTGGTCGACAGAAAAATGACCACATAATCCGCTTTTCGTTTTCGAAATATATTCCAGCACCTGGTGGTCGTTCATCAGGCTGAAGTCGACTACCTTTTTCTGACAGGAGGAGCAAAATCTTCCCCTATCCATCTCCGTCATATTCTCCCATGATTCATGGCAGGGTTTGGGAACCTGCAACCGTATTGATTTCGACATAAAATTAGTTTCTTACATGATGCAGGGATTTTCAACATTACATACGAATCAAGAATTTTAAGCTGCCTCCATTAGAATTTCTGCATTCAAAAATCACACCCTGCGCCTCTGCCCTTGCGTCTCTGCGGTAATAATTTATTTTTCAAGGCGGAGAGAAAATAATTGAGTAAGTATCTTGCACAGGCCGAAAATGAACTCTACCTAAATTTTTTACGATTTTAATCAGGAAAGCTGTCCTGTATACAGGAAAGAATAAATATGCGAACTTAGATGGATAATTCCGGCGAAAATATAAATGGATAAAAAAGACAGGTCTATCATTGAATTTTCTTAAAAAAATATCTTCATCAATAAACGACCAGGAGCTGATTGCGCTTTACAAACAATCCGGCGACCTGGAACTGCTTGCTGCCTTATATCAGCCTTATATGGAACTGGTGTATGCTGTGTGCCTGAAATACCTGGAAGACCGTGAAACCGCTAAAGATGCTGTAATGGCTATATTTGAAGAGCTGGTAGTCAAAATAAAAAAACACGAAATAGATAACTTTAAGGGCTGGCTCCATACGGTTGCAAAAAACCATTGCCTGATGCAAATCCGGTCAGCTAAAAATCTGAAAATAAGCGAATTTCGGTTGGAGAATATGCAATTGACAGAATCGGTGCATCTGAATGGTATCATGGAAAAAGAAGAACACCTGCATCAACTGAATGATTGCCTTCAAACCCTCTCGTCCGAACAAAAAACAATCGTAGAATTATTTTACCTGCAGCAAAAATGCTATAAGGAAATTGCTTCTGTCATGGAGATGGATTGGAACAAAGTCAGAAGTCATATTCAGAATGGAAGGAGGAATCTTAAACTCTGCATGGAAGAAAAAATGGGTAAGGACTCATGAACGAAAAAGAAAAAAATATTAAAAAATATGATTCTCCGGATATTGAAAAATACCTGCAGGGAAAATTATCTCCCGATGAAATGCATGCCATCGAAAAATCAGCTTTGGAAGATCCATTTCTCGCCGATGCAATCGATGGAATACAACAGTCATTGCAAAAACAAAAAGACGGTTCATTTGACCAGGATATTAAAGAACTGAATCAAAGGTTGAAAGAAAGGGTGGCTGCAAAAAGAAAAACAATCCCCCTCTGGACCCGTGCAGCAGCCGCCGTTTTGATATTAGCCATTGGAGCTTCGATTGCTTATTATTTTATACAAAAAAATATTACGAATGAATCTCCGATTGCTTTAAAAAGAAAACAAAATGTAAATCCATCTGTGGATTCCTCGATCACTCCAGCACCCATACCATCATCCGCAAAAACTGATACAATAATTTTGGAATCTGAGAATGCAAGAAAAGCGGATAACAGGATAAACCCGGATTTAGCTAAAGCTAATCAAAAAAAATCCGATCATATCAAATTAGAAAAAGATACGCCGATCCCGTCAGCCGGGCTTGCAGCCCGTGAAGAACAAATAGTTTCAAAAAACGAAGCTCCTAAAGCCAGTCCGGTGATTGCCGATAAAGAAAAAATGAATGATAAAAAATCTTCCGATTATTCTTCGGCACAGGGGAATTCAAATTCTTTTGAGGGAAAAGTAACCGATCAAAACAACCGTCCCATCGCATCTGCATCTGTTGAATTAAAAGATAAAAATATTACAACGATCACAGATCACAACGGGAATTTTAAATTGAATATAAAAGATCCCGACTCCGTTATGGATGCAAAGGTTAGTTCCGCGGGTTATGAAGCAGCTTCCATTTCCCTGAATAATAATGGCTCGAATGCTATTGTATTAAAACGCCAAAATAAAAGCAGTCTTCAGGAAGTGGTAAGCGCCTACCGGGGAAAATATAAAGCCATAAACCAGACAAACCAGGATGCGGAGCCGGTTAAGGGATGGGATGAGTACAATCAATATCTTGAAAAAAACAAAAAAACTCCGCAGGATAGCCTTGGCCTGAAAGGCGTTGTCGTCATTTCATTCACAGTAAAGAAAAATGGAAAACCTTCTGATTTTTCTGTCGAACAATCATTGGGCAAAGATTATGACGCAGAAGCCATCCGCCTGATCAAAGAAGGAGCTTCATGGAAATTATTGAAAGGGAAAAAAGCTATCATAAAAGTGAATGTGATCTTTTGAAAATAGAATTCCCGATTCTTTATCTTCGCATAAAATTGCCAGTATGAAAAAAATAATGATTTTATCGGGAATAGTTTTGTTTTGTATGAACTTATCCGGTTTGGCCCAGCAACTGACGACACCTCCTCCATCTCCTCCCCAGTATGTAAAACAGAATTTCGGTCTTTCATCCATCGAACTTTCATATTCAAGGCCGGGAGTTAAAGGAAGAAAAATTTTTGGAGACCTTGTTCCCTATGGTAAAGTATGGCGCACAGGCGCGAATGATGCAACTACAATCAGTTTCGGAGATGACGTGATCATTGACGGTAAAAAAATTCCAGCCGGCAAATATGGTTTGCTGACGATTCCGGGAGAAACCGAATGGACAATTATTATCAGCAGGCAACTCGATGTCACAAACCCTGCTGCGTATAAACAAGACCAGGATCTGATCAGAACGAATGTAAAAACTATTGAACTCCCCTTCTCTCTTGAAAACTTTTCAATTTTATTTAATAATGTTACCAGCAACACTTGTGATTTGGATCTGCTGTGGGATAAGACCATGGTATCAATCCCTATCAAAACAGAAATTGATGCGAAGATCATGGAGCAAATTGATAATGCCATGAATAAGGATAACCGTCCTTATTTCGGAGCTGCGATGTATTATATGGAAAATGGAAAAGATTTGAACAAGTCACTCGAATGGTTTAATAAGGCTACGGAACAAAACCCCAAAGGTTTTTTTATTTACTATCAAAAAGCCCGCTGCCTGGCTAAATTGGGTAAGAAACAGGATGCTATTGCCACAGCACAAAAATCAATAGAACTTGCTAAAGAAGCGAATAATAGTGATTATGTATCTCTCAATGAAAAATTAATCGCTTCATTAAAATGAAAATATGAATCGGGCCGGTCACTCCACTCCCACTGAGGCCGGTTCGATTTTCTTTCTCAAAAACTGGTTCAGGAACCCGCTTAATAAAAGTACTCCGATTGCTCCTACAACGTTGAGCCACAGAAAACTCAAACCAATAATGCCTTTCTGGTTGAGAATATAAATCAGGATCACCATCAATTCCACAATCACTGCACTGATAAAAACAGCAGTGCCTCCAATTTTTTTCATAAAAAAAGCTACCAGGAATATACCCAGGATCACACCATAGAATAATGAGCCAAGTACATTCACAGCTTCGATCAGGCTATTGCCAATATTATATGCCAGCTGCGCTACTATGATACAGAAAATACCCCACAAAAAAGTATAGAGCCTGGAGAGAGCATATTCTTTCTTTTCAGAAATCGTTTTCTTTGAGAACTGCCTATGAAAATCTACGATTGTACAGGATGCCAAAGAATTCAGAGAAGCTGCAATTGACCCCCATGCGGCCAGAAAAATTACTGCGATTAATAATCCAACCAATCCTTTGGGCAAATAATCAACCACAAAACGGAGAAAAATATAATTGGTATCATTCCCGTCGCCCCCAACCGATTTATCTTTTAACCATCTTTTGATTGTATTCCGGTATTGCAGTTTTTTCTCTTCAGATTGTTTCAGGACTGATTTTGTCTGATCCAATCCGGTTGGATGAGATACCAGAGAATTCATTTCTTTCACTTTTTCAGATTGCATCTGATCATATTCATTCTTCAACAGTGCCAATGAATCCTTATATTTTGAATGAGATAATAATTCTAATTGTGTATTATTAAAAAAAAGAGGCTCATGTGCATATTGATAAAAAGAAAAAACCAGCACTCCAATCAGCAGGATTAAAAACTGCATCGGCACTTTAACCAATCCATTCATTAATAATCCAAGTCTGCTTTCAGCGACTGATTTTGCTGTCAAATATCTTCCTACCTGGGATTGATCGGTACCA
>Ga0335080_10004181_pt1 | contig 14702 bp, 13 predicted proteins | sample Lox_Sample_34_FD_206720 | JGI IMG/M metagenome (GOLD analysis project Ga0335080, IMG submission 206720) | Soil microbial communities from Loxahatchee National Wildlife Refuge, Florida, United States - Lox_Sample_3.4 | ecosystem: Environmental > Terrestrial > Soil > Wetlands | place: USA... | reverse complement strand
CTACGATCGAAGGCGCATGCCCACCTACCTGCTGATCCCGCTCGTCATCCTCGCGAGCCTCGCCGTGCTGATGGCCCTCGTGGTCTTCCTCGGGCGGTTCCGCAACGGGAAGTACCTGCGGCCGGTGATCACCACGCTCGCGAAGATCCCGTTCATGCGGCGGCTCTTCCAGAAGGTGAGCACGGCCGCGCTCGAGCGCCAGAACCCCGAGCTCGTCAACGTCATGCGCAAGCTCGAGCGCGCCGGCGCGTCGAAGGACCCGGTGAAGGCGCAGCAGGTCATCCACCAGCTGAACCCCGCCGAGCGGCGCGCGTTCAACGAGTACCAGGAGATGGTGCGCGAGTCCGGCGAGGAGCCGGTCGCGCCGAACCGCCAGATCCGGCGGCTCCAGCAGCGGCAGTTCGGCCAGCCGCGCTCGAGCGGCGGCGGCAGCAGCTCGCGGAAGCGCAAGAAGCGCTAGTCGCTAGGGCGCGTCGCGCCAGGTCTTCTCGAGCATCGCCCTGATCGACGGGGCGAGCTCGTCGAACGCCGTGTTCGAGCGCTCGACCTTCCCGGCCATCCGCATGAAGCCGTGGATCATCCCGTCGTAGCGGTAGCCCTCGGTCTCGACCGTCGAGACGAAGAGCCGCTGCGCGTACGCCTCGGCCTCGTCGCGGAGGATGTCGGCCTCGGCGGTGATCACGATCGCCCGCGGCAGTCGGCGGAGGTCCTGCAGCGCCGCCGGCGAGATGTCCGGGTTCGTCCTCCCGTCGCTCTCGCCGATGTACTGCTTCCAGTACCACGCCATCGCGTCGCGCGTGAGGCCGTAGCCGAGCTGGTACCTCGAGTACGACAGTGCGTCGGCATGAGAGGTCGTCGTCGGGTAGAGCAGGAGCTGCACCGCGAACGGCGTGCCCGCGTCACGGCCCCGGCGCGCCACGATCGCCGCCAGACAGCCGCCGACGCTGTCCCCGCCGACGCCGATCCGGGCATGGTCGATGCCGAGGCCGGCGGCGTTGGCGATCACCCACTTCGTCGCCGTCCAGCAGTCGTCGAGAGCAGCTGGGTACGGGTGCTCGGGCGCCAGGCGGTAGTCGACCGAGACCACGACTGTCTCGGCCCGCTTCGCGAGCGCACGGGTGATCCCGTCATGGGTCTCGATGCTCCCGATCACGTAGCCGCCGCCGTGGAAGTAGACGAGTGCGCGGCCGGGCTCGCTCGTCTCGATCGGCCGGTAGATCCGCACCGGCACGCCGTCGGCGTCGCGGTTCTCGACCGCGAAGACCTCGTCCACCGGCCCGAACTGCTCCTTGGCGATCCTCTCATAGTTGGCCCGGTTCTCCTCGGGTGTCAGCGACTCGATCGGCGCCGCGCCCGACTCCTCCGCCTTGCGCAGGACGTCACTGATCTGCGGATCGAGATCCGGAACCGACATCGCGTCAATCCTACGCAGCGGGCGGCGTCACCTGGATCGGGGCGTCGAACGGTCCGTAGACGTGGTGCATGAAGTGCGCCACGGCGATCATCTCGAGCACGATCGTCCTGCCCGTCGACTTCTCGACCTCCGCTTCGAACCATGCCGGCGTCAGCCCGTCGAAGAACGACACGATCCAGACGCTCCGTCCTCCGGCCGAGCCCGAGCCGAGCACCCGTGCGTCGCTCACGCTCGCCCAGAACGGCGCCGGCTGGTGGATCGGCGGAAGCTGAGGCGACTCCACCCACCTGGCAGCGCCCTGCGTGCGGTCCCACCGCTTCGTGCCGATGATGATCGCCGACGACTCGCCTCTGATCGTGTAGGCGAGCCGGTCGGGGGCGACCACCTTGTAGACCGTGTACAGCGCGTCGGTCGCGGACGACGCGAGCCGCTCGTGCCAGACGAGCGACTTCAGCTTCCGCCAGACGCTCGTCGCACGCGCCATCGTCGCGGTGCCGTCCTCGAGGTCGAGGGAGTCGGGCAGCGTGAACTCGAAGCTCGCGTTGTCGAGGACAACTGCGACCCGACCCGAGAGCGTCGAGCTCTCGACGTGAGCCTGGTAGCAGCCCGGCGCGCAGCCTGGAAGCTCCGTCGTCTTCCCGCCGGCCCGGATCGCAACATCGAGCCCGGTTTTCCCCGCACCCTGTCCGTCGAGCACCGACACGCGGACGAGCGAGGTGGGCGAGTCCGGCACGACCGCGAGCGCGAGCGCCCGCGTCCCCGCCTCACGGGCGAGGACGACCGCACCCGGCGGCGGCGAGGGGTAACCCGGCGAGGTCGGCGTCGGGATCCCGCCGCCTTCGATCGTGGTGGTCGCCGTCGCCGGGGGGATTGCCGCCGCCCCACCCGAGCTCACGGGCCCGGGCTGCGAGCGCAGGAGCAGCACCGCAACGGTAATCCCTGCCGCGCCGGCGACCAGTGCCACGAGCGCCGCCGCGAGCCGCAGCCCTACCGACCGCTCGGTCAGCGGATGCCCGCAGCCGTGAGCGCGAAGCCGGCCATCGAGCGCGGCACCTTCGACGCCCCGGCAACGGTCGTGTCGAGCGCGTCGGCGAACTCGGCCAGGTCGTCCTTGGTGACGACGAGTGGCGGAATGCCCTTGATCACCTGCAGGCCGTGCCCAGCGACCTGGATCAACGTGTGGTGGTCGCGGAAGAGCGGCACCACGACGAGCTGGGAGAAGAGTCCCGGCTGGAGCCGCTCGACCATGCGGTAGGCGCGCCCCCCCGACGACGGCTCGCCGAACTCGATCGCCCACAGGAGGCCGAGCCCCCGCACTTCGCGAACGACCTCGTGCCGCTCGACGAGCGGCTCGGTCAGCTCCAGGAGCCGCCGTCCCATCGCCCCGGCATGCTCGACGAGGCCCCGCTCGTCGATCTCACCCAGCGTCGCGAGCCCGGCAGCCATCGCAAGCTCGTTGGGCGCGAAGGTCGAGCCGTGGCTGAACGCGTTCTCCATCGAGTCGAACACGGCCTCGTGCACCGCCTTCGACATCATGAGCGCGCCGACCGGCACGTACCCGCCCGAGAGCGACTTCGCCACCGTGACGAGATCCGGCTCGAGACTCCAGTGCTCGAAGGCGAAAAGCTTGCCGGTTCGCCCGAGACCCGTCTGCACCTCGTCCACGCAGAAGAGCGTCCCGTAGCGCCGGCAGAGCTCCTGCGCCGCCGCCAGATACCCCTCCGGCGGCAGGTGGACGCCCTTCCCCTGCACCGGCTCGACGAGGAAGACGGCCACGTCCTCGCGGCGCAGCTCGACCTCGAGCGCCTCGAGGTCGCCGAGCGGTACGCGGTCGAAGCCGGGGAGCAACGGCCCGAAGCGGCTCGTGAACTCCGGGTTCCCGTTCGCCGAGAGCGATCCCAGCGTCAGCCCGTGGAAGGCGTGCTCAAGCGAGAGGACGCGCGATCGGCCCGTCGCGGCGCGCCCGAGCTTGAGCGCCGCCTCGACCGCCTCGGTGCCGCTGCTGCAAAAGAGCACCCGCTCGAGGCGCGCCGGCGTCCGCTCGAGGAGCGCCTCGGCGAGGAGGGGCGGCAGCGGCGAGGCGCCGAGCTGCACCGATCCCGGCAGGTCGAGCCCGAGCGCCTCGACGAGAGCCGCGCGGACATTCGAGTTGTTGCGACCGACGTTGAACATGCCGAAGCCGCCGAGCATGTCCAGGAACCGCTGGCCCTTCGAGTCCCAGAGGTAGGCGCCCTCGGCTCGCTCCCAGGTGCGGTCGAAGCCGATCGTCCTTAGCACCCGCGCGAACTGGGGGTTGATCGTCTTCGCCCAGAGGTCGAGGCTCTCGCCGCCACGAGCGGCGACGAGTTCACGCACGCCCGTCGCAGCCATCCACATGACTGTAACCGTTGCGAAACAGGCGGGACCTTCCGGGACCGAACCGGATACGGGATGATTGCGAACGACGTTCCGGCAAGAGCCCCGACGATCACAAAGGAGGAGCACATGGCACTACTGATGCGGCTCGAGGTTCCGGGCGGGACGATCGAGCAGTACGAGAAGGTCAACGAGGCGCTTCACATCGCCGGCGACGACGACGCACCCGACGGCCTGATCATCCACATGGCCGCGGACGTCCCGGAAGGGTTCCTCGTGATCGACCTGTGGGAGTCCCAGGAGAAGCTCGACGCGTTCGCCGAGAAGCTGATGCCGGTCCTCAACGAGGTTGGCATGACCGGGGGGACGCCGGAGATCATGCAGGTGCACAACACGATCCCCCGGGGCGCCGGCACACAGGCGAACGTGATCATGGAGACGCGAGCGCCGATCGACACCGACGAATACGACCGCATGGTCTCGGAGATCCCATCGCATGCAGGCGATGCGTCCAGCCACCCGGTCTACGCCCACATCGCGGCAGTGGCCGAGGACGGGACGATCTACGTCGCCGACCTCTGGGAGTCGCCCGAGGCCTTCGCGGCATTCGCGGAGAGCGAGATCGTGCCCGCGGCACCGGAAGGGATGGAGCTCCAGCCGACGTTCAGCCCGGTGCACAACGTGCTTCACGGCACAGCCCCCCGATCGGCGGTCTGAGCTCTCAGCCTGCGAGCGCCGGTGCCTCGAGTGGAGGTACCGGCGCACCCGCGGTCGTGCGTACCGGAAGGCCGACCCGGCTGCGCATCACCTCGACCGCGTCGCGGCTCTCGTCGCAGAGGACAGGGCGCCGCCCGAGCTCGAGGCAGACGGCGCCGAGCGTGCCGCTGCCGGCGAAGAAGTCGAGGCACCAGTCGCCCTCGCGAGATGAGGCGCGAACGATGCGACGGAGCACCCCGAGCGGTTTCTGAGTCGGATACCCGGTCTTCTCCCGGCCCGTCGGTGAGACGATCGTGTGCCACCACACATCGGTCGGGAGCTTCCCGCGGGCGGCGCGCTCGGCCGTCTGCAGTCCGGGCGCCATGTACGGCTCGCGGTCGACAGCCTCGCTGTCGAAGAGGTAGGCGTCCGGATCCTTGACGTAGACCAGGATCGTGTCGTGCTTGGCCGGCCAGCGGCGTCGTGTGCGCGCGCCGAAGTCGTAGGCCCAGACGATCTCGTTGAGGAAGCAGTCGCGGCCGAAGATCTGGTCGACCAGCACCTTGCAGTAATGCGATTCGCGTGGATCGAGGTGGAGGTAGAGCGTGCCGTCGCGGCGCAGGACGCGCCGGGCTTCGCGGAGCCTGGGCTCGAGGAAGCCGAGGTAGTCGTCGTGGCTGTCCGGGTAGGAGCGGCTGCCGAGCACGGTTGTCCTGTAGCTGTGGCCTGCGAACCCCTTGCGGTCACCGTCGGGGTCGCGCCCGGTAGAAAGCGAGAGCCGCCTCTGAACGTGGCCGGTGTTGAAGGGCGGGTCGAGGTAGATCAGCGTGAACGACTCGTCGGTCAGACGCGGCAGCAGCTCCATGTTGTCGCCGAGGTAGATCCCTTCTTCGAGCACCTGAGTCACCGGGTCACTCTAGAAGCCGAACCGGACCGTGGTGAAGCACCAGTACCCCGACGTACCCCGGAGGGCGGCCAGCACGGTGAATGTCCCTCCGGCGACCGAGAGCACGGAGCGCGGGCCGAGAGGACGAGAACGCGCGTGTCGTCGGTCTCGAGACAGAGGATGAAGACGTCGTGGAGGGCGATCGGCAGGGTGAAGACGAAAGGCGAACGCCCGACCGTGCCGAACACGGCGAGCGTCTCGGGCCCGGACGACGCCCGCCGTCGAGATAGACAAGCGGCGGCGTCCGACGCGGCCCGCGGCTCCGTTTCAAGCCTTCCGAGCCCGGCGCAAGTCTCGCGCAACAAGACCGGGGTCAGGCACCGGATCTGTTGCACAGCTCGCGACCCACGGTTCTCGTGCAACAAGAACGGGGTCTGGCACCGGTTTTGTTGCATGCGAGGCGCAACAAGGGTGGGGTCAGGCACCGGGTCTGTTGCACGCCGATATCCTCGAGACATGGTCACGCTCGGGCGGCTCGGGCTTCTGGTAGCTGCTGTCGCGGTGGTTACCTCGCCGGCGGCCGGGGCTATGCGGACCGATGTGCCCTGCACCGGAGCAATGCTGAGCGGCTCCTTCAAGGCCATCCCGGGGAGTGCGGGGGCGGGCAACATCGTCTACCGCCTGCAGCTGGAGAACATCTCGAGCACCGCGTGCTTCACGACGGGTGTTCCAGGCGTCCTGCTTCTCGACGCCAGGGGCGGTAGGCTGCCGACCCACGGCGCCTTCGCGGGCAAGCCGGGAGTCCTCACCGCCGTCATGGTGCCGCTCTTTCCCGGCAAGTCGGCCACACTCACGGCGCGCTTCTCGCCAGACGTCCCGGGCAGGGGTGAGCCGGTGCTAAAGCACGCCTGCGAGCCGACCGCCTACAGGCTCCGGGTCACGCCCGCCGGCGGCGGAACGGTCGTCGTTCCCATCTCCCCGCCCACTCCAGTCTGCGAGCACGGCTCGCTGCAGCTCACCAGCTTCGTCGCCGGCTAAAGGGCTGGAACCGAAATGAGCCTTGAGTCGCTCGGACATAGCTCATTTCGGTCGCAGCTCTGAGGCGGCGCTTGCAGCTCTACCTCGCCGGGCCGCTGTTTTCCAACGCGGAGCGCGAGTGCCTCGACAAGCTCTCGGCGAGGCTCCGCTCGAGGGATTCGACGCTTCGTGCCGCACGAGAACTTCGATGCGCTCGTCGAGCTCACCCCGGAGGATGTCTACCGTGTCGACGGGCAGGTCTGCGAGCCTCGAACGCGCTTCTCGCCTGGCTCGACGGACCCGTGATCGACGACGGTACGGCCGCTGAGATCGGCGCCTTCGCCGCCTCAGCCAGCCGTGTGTGCTGGTCGGTGGACGAGGCAATCGCGGCTCTCGACGAGCTCGAACGCCGCTGACACATCGTTTTCGTTCGGGTTCTTAGCAGTCTCGTCACGAACGGTCTGTACCTTCCGAGGGCGATGTGGGCTTCCAGAAACATCGCGCGCAGGTGCGCGTCGACGGGACTGGCCGCGGTCGGCTTCTGCGTCCTCTCAGGTACGGCGACGGCCGCGGCGGCCCCGAGCGCGACCACCGGGGCGGTCACATCGGTGACCTCGACCACCGCCACCGTCAGCGGCACGGTCAACCCGAACGGCACCTCGACCAGCTGGTACTTCGAGTATGGCACCTCGACGAGCTACGGCTCGAAGACGCCGGCAGCCAACGTCGGTTCCGGCACCGTCGCCCAGGACGTTTCGGCCAACATCTCCGGGCTCACCCCCGCCACGACCTACCACTACCGGTTCGTCGCCATGAGCTCGGCCGGGACGACAGACGGCCTGGACGGCCTGCTGACCACATCCCCGGCGGCCGCGGCCACCCCGACGGTCGTCACGAGCCCGGCGACCGGGATCAGCTCCACGGGCGCGACGCTGAACGGCACAGTCAATCCCAACGGCAGTGCGACCACGTATTACTTCGAGTTCGGCAAGACGACGAGCTACGGCTCCAAGACCTCGGCCGCAGGCGCTGGCTCCGGGACGAGCGCCGTGACGGTCTCCGCCGCGATCTCGGGCCTCCAGGCCGGCCAGAGCTACCACTTCCGGCTCGACGCGACGAGCAGCGCGGGCCCGACCTCTCTTGGCTCGGACCAGACGTTCACCGCCGGCCCTCCCACACCGACCGCAACCACAAAGGCAGCAACGAGCATCACCTCGTCCGGCGCCAAGCTCAACGGAACCGTCAACCCGAAGGGGCAGGCGACGACCTGGTACTTCGAGTACGGCACCTCGACGAGCTACGGCTCGCAGACGTCCCTCGAGAACGCCGGGAACGGAACCGGTAACACCAACGTCTCGGCAACCGTCTCCGGACTCACCACCGGCACCTACCACTTCCGGCTCGTCGTCACGGGCCCGGCAGGCCCAGTCAACGGCAGCGACCTCACCTTCGCCGTCACCGGGCCGCCGGTGGTGCTGACGGGATCGGCACAGGGCGCCTCGACGAGCGCCGCCACACTCACCGGCTCGGTCAACCCGAGCGGCAACTCGTCCAGATGGTGGTTCGAGTACGGCGTCACCGCCTCGTACGGGTTGAAGACCGCCGCCCAGAGCGCCGGCTCGGGCACCGCCCCGACGGGAGTCTCGGCCGCGATCTCGAGGCTGACCGCCGGCACCACCTACCATTACCGCCTGGTCGCCTCGAGTGGCTCCGGAACGACCTTCGGCAGCGACGTCACCTTCACGACGGTTCAGGCGGTCAGCCTCCAGAGCTCGACCCCCCAGCTCGTCTACGGGAGCCCGGCGACGCTCTCCGGGGCCGTCGCGACGAGGCAATCGGGCGTTTCGGTCGCCGTCCTTGCCCAGCCCTACGGCTCGAGCGCGTACTCGACAGTCGGCACCGCTGTCACGGGACCCGGAGGGACGTGGACCTTCAAGGTGCGCCCGAGGGTCCAGACCGTCTACCAGGCCAAGGCGCCCGACGGGACAAGCTCGACCGCGACGATCGGCGTCCGGCCGGCGATCTCGCTGCGGGTGATCACCGGCGCCCGCTTCACCTCCCGCGTGGTCGCCGCCTCCTCGTTCGCGGGCAAGACCATCCAGCTGCAGCGGCTCCTGCCGGGAAACCGCTGGGCGACAGTCGCGAAGGCGAAGCTGAACGCGAGGTCGTCGGCGATCTTCGCCGCCACAGCGCTCCCGCGTGGGGCCTCCCAGATCCGCGTCGCGATGAGCGTCAACCAGGCCGGGGCCGGCTACCTTGCCGGCTTCAGCCGCACCATCAGCTACCGGCGCACTTGATACCGTCGGCGGCATGAGCCTCGCAGCCGCCGCCGCAAGCCTCGCCGCAGCAGGCGGCTTGGTCGCAGCCGCGCCGACGGCGAAGGTCACGCTCACGGCGCCGACCCACAAGCCGAAGGTGAACACGCACTGGAACTACAGCGTCACGGTCACGAGCGGTGGCAAGCCGGCGGCGGCGAAGCTGACCGTCGCCATCGTCGATCCGCTCGGCACCGCTCACCCGGTCCAGTTCGGCAAGAGCACCAAGTACGTGACCAACTGGCCCTTCAAGGGGACGTTCAAGGACTTCGTGATCTGGCCGTCCGACTCCGCCGTTGGACTGCCGCTCGTGTTCCGCGTCACCGTCGTCGCCGGTCCGACGAAGAAGGTGATCGGCTACACGGTCACGCCCAAGCGCTGAGCCCGTGACCGCAGGCGCCGCCATCGCCGTCGAAGCCGTCCGCAAGTCGTTCGAGGGCGGCCGGGTACCGGCGCTGCGCGATGTCTCCTTCCACGTCGACCCGGGTGAGCTCGTCGCGCTCACCGGCTCGTCCGGGTCGGGCAAGAGCACGATCCTGAACCTGATCGGTGCGCTGGACACCGCCGACGAAGGTTCGATCACAGTCGACGGACAGGACCTGCGCGCACTGGAGAGCCCGTCCACCTACCGTGCCGACACGATCGGATTCGTCTTCCAGGCGCACAACCTCCTCCCCACGCTCACTGCGCTCGAGAACGTCCAGGTGCCGATGTTCGGCCGCCGACCACGCGGCGAGCGCGAGCAGCGCGCGGCACAGCTCCTGGCCGAGGTCGGTCTGGCCGAACGGGCCGAGGCGCGGCCGTCGGTGCTCTCCGGAGGCGAGCGCCAGCGCGTCGCGATCGCACGGGCGCTCGCCAACGGGCCCCGGCTGCTGCTCGCGGACGAGCCCACCGGCGCGCTCGACTCGGCGACCGGCGCTCAGGTACTCGCGCTGCTGCAGGAGCTGCGCACCCAGCACGGGATGACGATCCTGCTCGTCACGAACGACGATACGGTCGCAGGCCACGCCGACCGCACGCTGCGTCTGCGCGACGGCGTCGTCTACGGCGACCAACTCACTCGTGACGGAGCGCCTCGATCGGCGACAGACTCACAGCCCGCCACGTCGGATACAGAGCGCCGATGACCCCGACGCCGAGCGCGAACGCGAGCCCCCAGGCGAACGTCGAGGCGGTGTAGCTCGGCGAGATCAGCCCAGAAAGGGCGCTGTGGTCGACGAACACCTGGGCGGCAAGCACGCCGAGGGCGCATCCGACCCCGAGCGCGAACAGGCAGATCCCGACGGCCTCGGACAGGATCATCGCCCCGATCCGGGAGACCGGCCACCCCACAGCCCGGAGGATTCCGATCTCGCGGGTGCGCTCGAACACCGACATCGCCATCGTGTTCGTGACGCCGATCCCGCCCACGATCAGCGCCAGGATCGACACGATCCACCCCGTCGAGATGATCAGACGGCTCGACGTGTCGACCTTGATCGCCTGCCCAGGCTCGGTGATGGCGGCGATTCCCGGGAAATGCGCCTGCAGCCGGTTCGCGACCAGCTTCACGTTCTGACCCAGCTTGACGTTGACACCGATCGAGGTGATCTCGCCCGGGGTCTTCGCCAGCTTCTCGACTTCGGGCAGCGGTAGTACGACGCCCACATCCTCGAATCGGTCGCCCGAGTGGTAGACACCGGCGATCCTGTAAGTGTTGCCGCCGAGCTTCAGCACCTCCCCTACATGCTTGCCGGAGTGATCACCCGCGAGCACCGGCCCTCTCGTGCCGTCGACGACGACCAGTCGCTTAAAGGCGAACTCCGAGGGGTCGAAGCCGAAGACGAGCAGCCCCTCGGCGACGACGAGCTTCACCTTGGCAACGGAGGCCACGCCGTGGTCGGCCGCGACCTTGGCAGCCAGCGTCTCCGGCAACTCCGAACGCGTGAAGTCGCTCACGTCGGCCTGGTAGAGGCCGAAGTCCGCCCGCCCGACATGCGTCAGGTCCTCGGCCGTCTTGTGGACCCCGTTCGTGATCGCGAGCAAAGCGATGATCAGACCGACGCCGAGCCCGACACCGGCCGCGGTGAAAGCCGTCCGGGCCGGGCGCCTGAGCAGGTTCTTCCAGATCAGCCCCGGCCAGGTCATCTCGGCTGACTACAGCAGATCGACCCGCCGGTAGGGAGGGTTACCCGCTGCTGCCGAGCGAAGCTAGCGCCGAGTCGATCGCGGAGGCCGTCTTCGAGCCGACGATACCGTCAGGCTTCAGCCCATTCGACTGCTGGAACGACTTCACCGCCTGCTGGGTAGCCGGGCCGAAGTTCCCGTCGGCGGTGAGCGACCCGGCGCCGAGCAGTACGAGCGCCTTCTGCAGGGTGACTACCTCCGAGCCGCTGTCGCCCAGCTTGAGCTCGCTCCCGGCGGGAAGGTCGAGCCGCAGGCTCGTGGGCTTGCTCGACGGCGTAGACGCCGGGGGTGTCGCGGTCGTGGTCGTCGTCCCCGTCTGCGCCGGATTCGTCGTGATCGCGGGCGTGGTCGTGATCCCTGTCGTGGTCGCCGGGGCCTTCGAACCGCCTCCGCCGAAAACGACCACCGCGAGGACCACCACGAGGGCGAGGCCGAGGAGCACGGCCGCTACCGCGACCTCGCGGCGGCGACGGAACACGCTCGCGCCGTCAGCCTCCGCGCCGCCCCTGCCGCCGGAGCCCTCGCCGCGGGACGCGCGTGCCGTACCGGGCGCATCTTCGAACCACTCGATCTCGGCCGAGTCGGTATCGGCGAGCCAATCCTCTTCGTGCGCATCGGAGGCGGCCGTGCCGCCGGGGGTCGTTCGAGTCGTGACCACGCGGTCCTCCTCGGCCATCGCTGGAAGTGTGCCTTCCATGTCAATCTTGACCGCGCCCCGTTAGCAAACGGCAAGGGCGCGATCAGGACTCGGTGAGATTAGTCGGAGCGTCGGCTGTCCGGCCGGGTGGAGCTCTACCTTGTCGCCGTGGCATTCAGGCCCTCCGAGCAGCTCCTCGAGAACTACGCCCGGATCCTCGTCGACTTCGCTCTCGGCAGCGGCCGAGGGATCTCACGCGGGGATGTGGTCATGGTCTCGGCGGGCGACGACGCGAAGCCGCTCTATCTAGCGATCCGTCAGGCCGTGCTGCGATCCGGCGGGACGGTGATCGGCGCTTACTCGGCGAGCGGCGGCGCCCGGGCCGAGCTCGAGCTTGCGACCGCCGAGCAGCTCGCGACATTCCACCGTGCCTATTACCGGGGGATCGCCTCCACGATCGACCACCGGATCGGGATCATCTCGACGAGCGATCCCCGCGAGCTCGAGGGCGTCGACGTCGACAAGCTTCTGGTCGGGCGCCGCACCATGCGCCCCTACCAGCGCTGGATCGCGAAGAAGGAGGACGAGGGCCGCTACACCTGGACGCTCGCGCTCTACGGCACGGCAGCGATGGCCAGGGAGGCGCGTCTCTCGCTCGAGGCGTACTGGCGGGAGATCATCGCTGCCTGCTTCCTCGAGGACACCGACCCGATCGGAAGATGGCGCGCCACCCACCGCGAGATCGCCCGCGTCAAACGGCGGCTCGACGCGCTGGACATCGACCGTCTCCACGTCGAGGGTGACGGCGTCGACATCGGCTTCTCTGTCGGCACCCGGCGGCGCTGGCTCGGCGGCACCGGCCGGAACATCCCTTCCTTCGAGGTCTTCACGTCACCCGACTGGCGCGGGACCGAGGGCACGGTCGCCTTCACCGAGCCACTCCACCGGTACGGCAGCCTGATCGACGGCATCAGGCTCACGTTCGAGCGCGGGCGGGTGGTCGAGGCGACCGCAAAGCGGAACGAGAAGCTTCTGCGCGCAATGGTCGCCGCCGACGCCGGGTCATCAGCCGTCGGCGAGATCTCGCTCACCGACGGGCGCCTGAGCCCGATCACCCGCTACATGGCCGAGACGCTCTACGACGAGAATCGCGGCGGGCCAAACGGCAACTTTCACCTCGCGGTCGGCAACGCCTACCGCGAGGCCTTCAGCGGCGTCATCGCCGCGCAGACCCGCCGCGACTGGCAGCGCCTCGGGTTCAACGACTCCTCCGTGCACACCGACATCATCTCGACCGCCCGCAGGCAGGTCACTGCGCTGCTCCGCAACGGACGGACGAAGAAGATCTACGACGACGGCCGCTTCACGGTCTAGCGCCCTACCTCACCAAATCGTCACACGCGGGTTCACGCGCCTCCGTAGGGTTTCGGGGTGCCGCTGAGCGCCCGGATTCGGCTGTCGCTGCGGGCGTTCCGGGTATCAGGGGCGAACCGCCGCCTGCGACTCGTCCAGGTCGCGCGGCTGGCATCGGTTACGGGGCGGTGGGCCTACACGGTGACGCTGGCGGTGTTCGCCTACCGAGAGGCGGGAGCCGGCGGCGTCGCACTCGCGGCGATCGTCCGGCTCGGGCCCGCCGCGGCCGCGGCGCCGTTCGCGGGCGCGCTCGTTCGCCGCGCCCGGCTCGATCGGCTGCTCCTCTCGGCCGGGCTGCTCAGGACCGCGGCGCTCGCGGCCGCCGGCGCGGTGGTGCTCGCCGAGGGGCCGACCTGGGCGGTGTACGTACTCGCCGGCGCGGAGTCGGCCGTCTCGACCGTGATCAGGCCGGCGCAGAACTCACTCCTGCCGGAGCTCTCGCGGACTCCCGAAGAGCTCACCTCGAACAACCTCGCCCTTTCTGTGATCGAGAGCGCCGGCGTCTTCCTCGGGCCGCTGATCGGCGCCGCGCTCCTGCACGGCACCAGCATCGGGTTCGTCTTCCTCTCTGCCGCCGCGGCTTACCTCGTCTCGACGCTGCTACTCGTGCCCATCCGCGCTGCGTCCCGGGCGACCAGGCAGGGCGAAACCGGCCCGCGCCCGGGCTTCCTCGCCGAGGCGACCGCCGGTGCGCGCGCCGTTGCGGCCGACCGGGCGACGCGAGTCGTGGTGCTGCTCTGCGGAGCACAGAACTTCGTCGCAGGCGCGCTCAACGTGCTGATCGTGGTCACCGCGCTGCGGCTGCTCGGGATGGGGCAGTCGGGCGTGGGTGCGCTGACCGCAGCCGTCGGCATCGGCGGTGTGATCGGGGGTGCGCTCGTCTTCGCGAGGCTCCGCAGCGGGCGCCACGGCGCCGACCTGGCCCTCGGCCTGTTCCTTTGGGGTGTGCCGCTCGTGGTGCTGGCGCTGGTCTCGTCCGAGACGGCGGCGTTCTTCCTGCTCGCAATCGTCGGGATCGGGGTCACGGTCGTCGACGTCGCGTCGATCACGCTGCTGCAGCGGACGGCCCGGGGCGACCTTCTCCCGCACACCCTGGGAGTCCTGCAGGCGGTCTTCGTGACGAGTGTCGCCGCGGGGACGCTGGTCGCGCCGCTGCTCGTCTCGAGCCTGGGCGTCCGGGGGGCCCTGCTCGTCACCGGGGCATTACTGCCGATCCTGTCGCTCGGGCTCTGGCGGCGCCTGCGCTCGCTCGACGAGCGGCCTGCCGCGCATCCGGAGCTGGTAGCTCTCCTGGCGGCGATCCCGATGTTCGTGCCGCTCCCGGATCCGGCAGTCGAGCATCTCGCCTCGTCGCTCGAGGAGATCGACCTCCCCACCGGCGCGACGGTGTTCGCCCAGGGCGATTACGGGGACGGCTTCTACGTGGTCGAGGCCGGCGAGGTCGACATCGTCATCGACGGCGTTCACGTTCGTACGCTCGGCGCCGGAGAGTCGTTTGGAGAGATCGCCCTGCTCCGGGACGTGCCTCGCACCGCCACGGTCGTCTCCCGCACCGACGTGAGGCTCCAGCGGCTCGAGCGCCGGCGGTTCATCGGGACGGTCACCGGTAATCCGGCCAGCTCCAATGCTGCCGACGCGGTCGTCGGGGCGCGACTCGGAATTCGCACGCCGTGGGACGTCGGCGCCGGAAGCCCCGGCCTGGCATCGTAGTTCCGCGCACCATAGAATCGCGCCATGGCCGAAGCCCCGATCGAACTGCTGCGCGGCGTGCCGCTATTCGCAGACCTGAAGCCGAAGGAGCTC
>Ga0335080_10004180_pt1 | contig 14702 bp, 11 predicted proteins | sample Lox_Sample_34_FD_206720 | JGI IMG/M metagenome (GOLD analysis project Ga0335080, IMG submission 206720) | Soil microbial communities from Loxahatchee National Wildlife Refuge, Florida, United States - Lox_Sample_3.4 | ecosystem: Environmental > Terrestrial > Soil > Wetlands | place: USA... | reverse complement strand
TCGTCGTAGACAGGGCTGAGCGAGGAAGGAAGCTGCTGTGCTCGGCCCACAGGGACGACGGCCGCCAGCACGACCAGGAACGCAAACGCCATTCTCCACCGCTCGAGGGTGCCCCAGGGGAGCTTCTCGCGCGCGGGGCCGGAGGCGGCGTAGCAGCCGACGCAGCGCAGATTGCAGGCCTTGCCCGGGCTGACGGTGAGGAAGTCCGGCGGGGCTGCAGCCGTATCGCGCGGCAAAGGCCTGACGCGGCGCCTCGCGCCGACCGTGCTCGAGCAGCACGTCCCCTAGCAGCACGCCGAGCAGCCCCCGCACCGAGGCCGGGCTCAGCCGGTCCTCGGCGAGGGCCCTCTCCGCGAGGTGGACGAGAGCACGAGCGATCGCCACCTTGTCCACCTGCACCGAGGGGGGATGGCGCATCTCGGTAGCCGGCCGGAGAGCGCTCGCGGCCAGGCGCCGTTCGGCGGCCGCCGCGAGGGCATTCCGCGGAGAGGGACGGTCCTCGTGGAGCCGATCCGGGCCGGGAGGCGAGGACCCGGAGCCTGAGGACGACCGCGACCCGCTGCTTCGGCGGGGGCGTCAGCCCTTCGGCTCGGCCGGGGGTCCCTCGAGCTTCTTGCGCAGGGCCTTGATCTGGCCCTCCGACCTCTGGCCTGGAGGCAGCGACTCGGCGCAGGCGAGCGCCTGCTCGAGGGCCTCGCGGGACGCGGCGGAGTCGCCTTTCGCGGCGAAGATGTCGGAGCGGGTCTGCAGGACGCGGACCCGCCGCGGGCCGGCGACCTTGGGCAGGGCCCGGTTCGACGCGGCGAGCGCTTCGTCGGCCTTCTTCATCTCGAGGTAGGCCACGGCCAGGCGGGCCGGCGGGTTGTAGTCGTCCGGCAGGTCCTTCTCGGACTCCTGCAGCATCGGGATGGCCCGCTCGGGCTGCTTGAGCTCGAGGTAGGCGGAGAGGCGGTGCGAGTCGAAGACCGCCCGCTGCTCGGGCGTCCGGGCGGCTCCCGCCTGCGCCTCGAGGAACGCCGCCCAGGCCTCGGCGTCCTTCGTGGCTCCCGCGGAGTCTCCCGCGTCTTTGCGGGCGTCGATGAGCGAGAGGTAGCTCGACGAGACGTCGTCGGCCGCCGCCCCCACGCCGGGCGGAGCGAGGGTCTTCCGCGTCGCCGCCTCCATCTCCTGGATCGCCGCCGCCCGGCCGGCCTCGTCCTTCTTCAGCTCGACCGCGCAGTCGAGGCCGGTCCGCGCCACCATGACGGACGTGGGCGAGCCGAGGACGCGCGGCAGCGCCTCCCGGGCGAGCGCGAGGCACGCCCTGTTCTCGCCGAGGGACTGCTGGAGGAAGAGGAGGGCCCCGACCGCCCGGCCGTAGGGCGGCCATCCGCCGGGCGCCCGCTCGAGGGCCTCGCGGTAGGCGGCCGCGGCGTCGGCTTTCTTCCCCTCGCCGTTCAGCCGATCGGCCCGGGCGAGGGCGGCCTCCACGGGTGACGAGGGCGTCGTTCCCGTCGCCGCGGTGCGGGCCTCGTCGAGGAAGCTTCCCATCTCGGCGACGGTCATGCCGTCGACCCGCCTCATGACGACCGACTCGTCGGCGGGGTTCACGACGTAGAACGTGGGGAGCGCCTCGAGCGACAGGCGCTCACGGTGGGCCGCGTTCCTCTCGTCGTCGACGTTCAGCTCGAGCCAGACGAACTGTCCGGCGCGGCTCGTGAGGGCGGAGTCAGTGAAGACGAAGGCCCTCATCGAGCGGCAGGTGTGTCACCAGGGGGCCCAGGCCTCGATGAAGAGCGGGAGCTTCTGGGCCCGCGCCTCGGCGAGGGCCTTCCCGTAGTCGTCGGAGACGAAGGGCAGCGCCCGCTCGATGTCCGCGGCGGCCGCGACCCCTCCCGCGGCGGCGAGCAGGCCCAGGGCGAGGGCGGTCCTGACGGTCGGTCTCATGCGTCTCTTCTCCTCGGCGCCAGTCTACAGCAGTCCCTCGATCGTCTCCCGGCTCGGCACCCCGGGGCAGGCGACGGTCGCCGCCCCCCACGCCGTCGCCGTTTCGAGCGCGGCCCGGGTGGGCCGGCCGAGGACGAGCGCGTGGACGAGGCCCGCGGCGAACACGTCGCCGGCCGCGGTCGAGTCCACGACGGCGACGGCGGCCGCTGGCACCGCGACCCGCTCGGACGCACCGAAGGCTTCCGCGCCCCGCGGACCGCGGGTCACCACGACGAGCCGCAGCCCCTCGCCGGCGATCGCGCGCCCGGCGGACCACGGGTCGTCCAGGAACTCCGGCGGGAGGTCCGACTCCGAGCCGACGAGGACGTGCGCGGGCCGGGACCCCTGGTCGAGGGGCGGGACGTGGGCGACGACGAGGCTGCGCTCGGCCACCTCCGCCAGGAGGCCGGCCAGGTCGAGGTCGCGGCTGCGGACGTAGACGGCGTCCGCCTCGATGAGCGAGAGTCGAAGCGGCGGGCCTGCCTCGCGGCAGCGCTCGAGATTCACGATCGTGCGCTCGCCCCCGGGGTCGACGAGGACGAGCGAGCGCGTGCTGCCCCCGGGGACGCGGGCCACCGCGGACACGTCGACGGTCGCGGCCTGGAGCCTGGCCAGGAGCCACTCCGCGACCGCGTCGGCTCCGACCGGAGCGACGAGAACGACCTCGTGCCCGGCGTGGCTCAAGGGGATGGCGGTGTTCGCCCCGCCCCCGCCGAGGCGGAGCTTTCTCCCCGTGGCGTCGAGGTGGCGGCCGGCGCTCAACGGCTGGCGCAGCGCGACGACGTCGTCCTGCGCCACCGAGCCCACGACGACGATGCGCGCCAACCCTGTCGCCTCCTCATTCGGGCATGCAGCGCCCGCTCGCGGGTGGAGGGGCCCGGGCCCGAATTCTATCCCGCCTCGCCCCGCGGCACGGTGAGGCGGGTCCTATCGGCCGCCGCCCTGGGCGGTGCCCGATCCGCCCTCGGCGGCCTCCCACTCCCGACGGCTCGGCACCCGCCCCTTGTCGTGGGCGTAGGCCGGGGAGTCGATCGTCCGGATCCGGCGAACGTATTCCTCGTTCGGGATCGCGTTTTTCCAGTGACCGCTCGCCCGGGCGAGGAGCGTCCCGCCCACGAAGACGCCGACGACCAGCACGGCGAACGCGGCCGGGCTGACGGCGCGCGGCCAGGGCGAGGGCGTCTCGACCCGGAGGGCTCGGGTCACCGGGCACGCGGCCACGCAGGAGAGGCAGCCGGAGCACTCGTCCGAGCGGACGCGGGCGAGCTTGGCCACCGGAAGGCGCGAGGGGCAGGCCTTCGTGCAGAGGTCACAGTCGATGCAGGAGGGCGCGTGGCGCGTGACCTTGAGCGGGGAGAGAAGGGAGAGGCCGCCGAGGAGCGCGCCGTAGGGACAGAGGTAGCGGCACCAGGCGTAGGGGACGACCACGGACAGGAGGACGAGGCCGGCGAGAACACCCAGGGCGACGGGCGAGAGGCGCTCGAAGAAGTACAGCATCTTCACGTCCGCCACCCGGTTGTAGGGCGAGTCGAGGAAGTCGGCCACGGCCGCGGGGCTCATCTGGAAGAAGACGGCGTAGACGAAGAAGGCCAGGAGCAGGTACTTGAGCGAGCGCAGGGGCAGGTCGAGGAGGCGGGGCAGCCCCAGCCGGCGGCGGAAGAGACGGCGGGAGAGAGAGGCGAGGACCTCCGAGAGCGTGCCGATCGGGCACACCCACGAGCAGAAGGCCTTCTTGGCCAGGAGCCCCAGAGCCAGGACGAGGGCGAAAACGACGAGGCCGGCGGGGTGGACGGGGTGGATCTCGCCGGTGATCAGGAGCCGCCGGAGGCTCAGGAGCGACGCGATCGGCAGGAAGCCTTCGACTCCCGGCGGACGAGCGCCGACGGCGGCGCCCCTCTCCAGCCCGTGCACCCAGCGGGAGAACTCCCAGCCGATCAGGAGGACGGTGAGGAGGAACCCGGCCTGGACGACGTGGCGCGACCATGCGATGCGGCGCCGACGGGCCCGGAGGTCGGCGCCCTTCAGGACGTCGGCCGAGGACGCTCGATCGCGGCCCACGAAGGCCCGCACCTCACCGAGAAGGGCGCGCGGGAAGCGGAGGGGCGACGACGAGGCCATCGCACCCACTCTAGCCGGGGCAGTCACCGGGGCGGCATGACGGCCGTCATGCCGCCCCGGCCGAGGACGCGGGAGGCCGGGACGCCCCGTCAGCGCGACGAGGCGGTCTTCTCGAACAGCTTCTTGTAGTCGCCGTAGCCCTCGGCCTCGAGCTTGTCCGCGGGGACGAAGCGGAGCGCGGCCGAGTTGATGCAGTACCGCAGTCCGGTGGGCTTCGGCCCGTCGTCGAAGACGTGGCCGAGGTGGGAGTCGGCGTGCTTCGAGCGCACCTCGCTCCGCATCATGCCGAGCGAGGCGTCCGTGTGCTGCTGCACGTTTCCCTTCTCGAGGGGCCGGGTGAAGCTCGGCCAGCCCGAGCCGGAGTCGAACTTGTCGAGCGAGGAGAAGAGCGGCTCGCCCGACACGACGTCGACGTAGATCCCGGGCTCGTGGTTGTTCCAGTAATCGTTCGCGAACGCGCGCTCCGTCCCGCTCTGCTGCGTCACCTGGTACTGCAGCGGGGTGAGCGTCTTCTTGAGCTCGTCCGGCGCCGGCTTCTTGAAGCTTCCATCTCTCACGGCCGCCCATCCTTTCCCGGCGCCCGTCGCGCCGCTCGCCCCATGCCCGGAGGGCAGCTTGCCCGCCTCGTCTCCCCACAGCTCCGCGAGCCGGCGGTCACGCCCGCAGGCCGCGCGGTAGGTCATGTAGCGGAGAGGGCTCTTCCGGCAGAAGCCCTGGTGGTAGTCCTCGGCCGGGTAGAACGCCTCCAGGGGCGCGATCTCGGTCACGATCGGCTTCTTGAGGCGTCCCGAGGCCTCGAGCGCCCGCTTCGACTCCTCGGCCGCCCGCTTCTGCGTCTCGCCCTCGTAGAAGATGGCCGTGCGGTACTGACTCCCACGGTCGCAGAACTGGCCGCCGCCGTCGGTGGGGTCGACGTTGTGCCAGAACGCCTCGAGGAGCTGCTCGTAGCCGAGCCGGGCCGGATCGTAGGCGATCTGGATCGACTCGGCGTGGCCGGTCGTGCCCGACGATACGAGCTCGTAGGAGGGGTTCTTGACGTGGCCACCCGCGTAGCCCGAGACCACGGAGACGACGCCGGGTATCTTCTCCAGCGACGCCTCCATGCACCAGAAGCAGCCGCCGGCGAACGTCGCCCGGGCGAGCGACGCCGGGGGAGGCGCCGACCCGCGAGCCTGGAGCCCCGAGCCGAGCAGCCAGAGCCCGCCGAGGGCGACGCCCATCGAAAAGACGGCGATTCGGAGCTTCATTCGGAAGGACCTCTGCTTCCCCTAAACGTCGCCCATCGGCGGGGCATTCCGCAAGGGGGAAGAGGCGCGACCGTCAAACCTCGTCAACGCCCCGGCCCGGCGGGCCGGCGATCGGGTACCATTCGAGAAGGGTCCTCCGAGAGGTGAATGGCGCCATGAGCGCGGGTCGGCCCGCGAACTACGGCGAGTCCAGCCACGGCCTGCGGGGCGACTACGGCCACATTCGGCCGGACTACACGGTCGAGCAGGACCACGCGTCCTACACCGCCGAGGATCACGACCGCTGGCGCCGGCTCTACCGCCGGCAGATCGGTCTCGTCCCCGGCCGCGCCTGCCCCGAGTACGAGGCGGCCCTCGCCACCCTCGACTACGCGGTCGGGATCCCCCGCTTCGAGGTCGTGAACCGCCAGCTGGACGCGGCGACCGGCTGGCGGCTCGTGGCCGTCCCGGGCCTCGTGCCCGACCTCGTCTTCTTCGAGCACCTCGCGAACCGCCGCTTCCCGGTCACCCGGTGGATCCGGGAGGAGGCCGAGTTCGACTACATCGTGGAGCCCGACGTCTTTCACGATTTCTTCGGCCACGTGCCGATGCTCTTCGACGGGGTGTTCGCCGACTACATGCAGGCCTACGGGAAGGGCGGCCTCAAGGCCGAGGGCCTGGGCGCCCTGAAGTGGCTGGCCCGTCTCTACTGGTACACGGTCGAGTTCGGTCTCGTCCGCTCCGCGGCCGGCCTCCGGGTCTACGGGGCGGGGATCCTCTCCTCACCGAGCGAGATCGACCACGCGGTCCGGAGCCCCGCGCCCCGGCGCCTGGCCTTCGACCTCGTGCGGGTCATGCGGAGCCTCTACCGCATCGACGCCTTCCAGGAGACCTACTTCGTGATCGAGAGCTTCGACCAGCTCTTCGAGGCGACGCGCCCGGACTTCGCGCCCCTCTACCGTTCGCTCGCCACTCTCCCCGAGCTGCCCGCGAACGCGGTCCTCCCGGACGACCGTCCGTTCGGCTAGGTTCGATCGGAGGTCGCACGACCCTAGGACGTGCGCTCCTCCTCGACGAGGACGCGCCTCAGGTACTTTCCGACCATCGACTTCGGGAGCTCCGTCCGGAACTCGACCTTGCGCGGCACCTTGAACGCGGCGAGGTGGAGGCGGCAGAACTCGACGATCTCCTCCGCGCTCGCCGTCTCGCCGGGCTTCAGGACGACGAAGGCCTTGACCGTTTCGCCGCGGTAGGCGTCGGGGACTCCGGCCACGACTGCCTCGCGGACCTTGGGGTGCATGAAGAGGACCTCCTCCACCTCGCGGGGGAGGACCTTGAAGCCGGAGGCGTCGATCATGTCCTTCCGGCGGTCGACGACGTGGAAGAAGCCGTCGGGGTCCATCCGGGCCACGTCGCCGGTGCGGAGCCAGCCGTCGTGGAAGGCCTCGGTCGTCTCCTCGGGCCGGCCCCAGTAGCCGAGCATGACCTGGGGCCCGCGCACCTCGAGCTCGCCCTCCTCGCCCGGCGACACCGGCTGGCCGCTCACGAGGTCCACGACCCGCGCGTCCGTGTCCGGGAAGGGAAGACCGATGCTCGCCGTCCGCCGCTCGCCGAAGAGCGGCGTGCAGTGGGTGAGGGGCGAGGTCTCGGTGAGGCCGTAGCCCTCGACGAGGCGCCCGCCGGTCAGGGCCTCGAAGCGCTCGAACACCTCGCGCGGGAGGGGCGCCGCCCCGCTCACGCAGAGGGCGCCGCTCCGGAGGTCGTACTCCCCCACCCGGGGGTGCTCGTTGATCGCGGCGTAGAGGGTGGGCACGCCGGGGAAGAGCGTCACCCGGAACCGCTGGATCGCCTCCAGCACGACGTCCACCGGCCGGGGGCGGGGGATCACGACGATCTCGGCCCCCACCGCCACGCCGAAGAGGAGGACGGACGTGAGCCCGTACACGTGGAAGAACGGGATCGCCCCGAGAAAGACCTCGCGGCCCTCTGCGGCGCGGGGGAACCAGGCCCGGGCCTGAAGGCTGTTCGCCACCAGGTTGCGGTGGGTGAGCATCGCGGCCTTCGGCGTGCCGGTCGTGCCGCCCGTGTACTGGAGGAGGGCGAGGTCCGACGGCCGCAGGTCGGCCCCCGGCGGCGTCGGCGGGTACGCGCGGAGGACCTCGCGGAAGAGGTGGGTGTCGGTCCCGGCGGGGACCTTCACCCGCTCGCCCTTCCGCGTCTGCGCGAGGTGCACGAGGACCCGCGCCGGCCAGGGCAGGCTCTCGGCCACGTCGGCCACGATGACCCGGCGGACCCGGGTGGCGGCGTGGATCTCCCGCAGCCGCGGGTAGAACTGGTCGAGGATCACCACCGTCTCGCACCCCGAGTCCTCGAACTGCTCCCGCATCTCCCGCGACACGTAGAGGGGGTTCGTGCTCACGGGGACGGCGCCGAGCCTCAGCGTCCCGTAGAAAGCCACGACCATCTGCGGGCAGTTCGGAAGCATGAGGGCGACGCGGTCGCCCTTGCGGACCCCCATCTGGAAGAGCGCGGTCGCGAAGCGGAGCGTCTGGTCCTGGAGCTCGCGGTAGGTGAGCGCCGGCGCGGGCAGCCGGGCGTCGAGGAAGAAGCGGAGTGCCACCCGGTCGGGGAACCGGGCCGTCGCCTGGTCGAGAGCTTCCGGGAGGGTGATCTCCGGGTAGGAGATCGTCCGCGGCACCCCGTCCTCGTAGTGGCGGAACCACGGCGCGTCGTCCATGCGGGGCCTCCGAGGAGGCCGATGCTACGCCCCCCGCGGTGGCCTGTCGACGGCGCCGGCGCGTGGCCGGGGACGGCTCGCCCCGCAACGCCGGGTGCCTTCCGGGCCTTCTTGACAAGGCCGACCGGAGCGGAGTAAGAGTCCTGCCCAGCACCGGTACAAGAAACAGGTCGACGGTAGCGCGGGTTGGACGTCCACCCCTTCCCTCCGAAGGAGGCACGGAGACCCATGAGACGCGCGTGTGCGGCGGTCGCCCTCGCCGTGGGGCTCCTGACCCCGGGAGCGCTCTCCGCCGAGAAGAAGCCCGACAAGAAGGCGACGGCCGCCCTTCTCGAGGCGGCGAAGGCGGGCAACCTCGCGGCGGTCAACAAGGCGATCCGGGACCGGGCCGACCTCGCCGCGGCGGACGGGGACGGGAACTCCCCCCTCGCTCTCGCCGCGGCGGCCGGTCACCTCGAGGCGGTGGAGACCCTGCGCGCGGCAGGCCTCGACGTGAACCGGGGCGACTCCTTCGGCACGACCCCGCTCATGAAGGCCGCCCTCGGCGGCCATCTCCCGGTCGTGAAGGCTCTCCTGGACGCGAAGGCCGACGTCTCGATGCAGGACCGCCGGGGAAGGAACGCCCTCCTCCAGGCGGCTCGGGGCGGCAACGCCGCGGTGGTCGAGGCTCTCCTCGCCGCCGGCGTCCCGGTCACCAGCGCCGACGGCGAGTCCCGCACGGCCCTCCACCTCGCGGCCCAGGACGGGCAGACCGACGTCGTGAAGGCGCTCGTCGCGGCCAAGGCCGACGTGAACGCCCAGGACCAGCGTACCTCGGCCACCCCCCTCATGGAGGCCGCGGCCAACGGGCAGGTCGCGGTGGCGAAGGAGCTCCTGGCCGCGAAGGCGAACGCCGCCCTCAAGAACAAGGAAGGCCAGACCGCGGCCGACATCGCCGCCGCGTTCAACCATCCCGACGTGGCCGACTTCATCAAGGAGGCGGCGAAGCCGAAGCCCGCCCCCGCCTCGCCGCCGAAGGTGGCGTCCCGAAAGGCCCCTCCCAGGCCGCAGCCGAGGCCCTGACCTCCGGCGCTCCGGGCGAGCGCAGGACCGGACCGTCCCTGACCCTGGTCGCGCCGATACTGGGGCGGTGCACGGCGGGGCAGGCGGCGCGCTGGTGGAGCTTCCGGTGCTGGTCCTCGACGCCCAGGCCACCGCCGCCTCTCCGTCACGCGGGGCCCTGCTCGAGATCGGCTGGGCCCGATGGCCGGCCGGCGATGCCCCGGAGCCGACCGCGGCCGTGGTGTCGGCGCACGTCGTGGCTCCGCCTCCCGGGCTTGCCCTGCCGCCCGCCGTCGCACGCGTGACGGGTCTCGGCCCTTCGGAATGGGCCCGCGGGATCGACCCCGGTGCCGCGTGGGAACACCTGCGGGAGGCGGCCAGGCGGGTCGCGCCGGAGCCGGTGCCCGTGGTCGTCCACTTCGCCCGCTTCGAGGAAGGGTTTCTCCGGGCGCTCCACGAGCGTCACGGAGCGGGGCGCTTCCCGTTTCGCCTCGTCTGCACGCACGCGATCGCCTGCCGGCTTCTCCCGGAGCTGCCCCGCCGCACGCTGCGCGCGCTGGCCGGCTACTTCGGGGCTGGGGTGTCCCCTCTCCGGCGCAGCGCCGACCACGTGATCGCGACCGCGTTCGTGTGGCGGCACCTCGCCGCGCTCCTGGCGGAGCGCGAGGGTATCGCCGGCCTCGACGCCCTCGGCGAGTGGCTGGCCCGGCCCGCCCCCCGTTCGCCGCGCCTCTTCCCGCTCCCGCTCGAGCGCCGGCGACAGCTGCCGGACCGGCCCGGCGTCTACCGGTTCCTGCGCGCGGGCGGCGCCGTCCTCTACGTGGGCAAGGCCGCTTCCCTCCGCCAGCGCGTGCGCGGCCACTTCCACGCGCCGGGGGGCGAGCGGGCGCTCGAGATGCTCACCCAGGTCCGGGACGTGTCGTGGTCCGAGACCGAGACCGCGCTCGAGGCCGCCCTCCTCGAGGCGGACGAGATCAAGGGCCTGGCCCCGCCCTACAACGTCGCCCTCGTGGAAGCGGGGCGGTCCGTCGGGTTCGCGACGACGGAGCTCGAGGACCTGCGGGAGAGGCCGGACGCCGACCACACGGTCGGGCCGCTCGTCTCGCCGGCGCTCGTGGAGGCGTTCCTGGCCGTGCGCAGCGTGCTCGTCGACGGCCCGTCTCGCCTGCCGTCCCTCGCCCGGCGCTCGTGCGCGGTCGGCGCGCCTCCTGCCTACGGCCCGGGGCCGGAGTGCTTCGCCGACGGGGTCGAGAGCTTCGTGCGCGAGCACGGCTCGGGCGCGAGCACGCGCGGCCTCCTGCGCCTCGGCGCACGGCTCTGGGTGGAGGCGGCAACGGGGCCGCGCGACGGCGACTCCCCGGAGCAGCCGCCCGGGGGACGCGGGCCGGACTGGGATGCCGAGCGGGTGAGGCGGGCCATGGAGCAGAGCGTCGCGCGGGCCGCCCACGCGGTGCGTCGCGCGCGGTGGCTCGTCCGTCTCGGCGAGTGCTCGCTCGCCTGGGCCGAGGCGGGCGCGACGGAGCGACGGCTGCTCGTGATCGAGGGCGGAACGGTGGCCGCCCGCGCCCACCTCCCTCCTGGCCTGGGCGTGCCGGTTCCTCCGGGGCATGCGCGCACGGCCGCCGAGCGACGGGCGGCCTTCGACCTCGCCGCCTTCGACCGCCTCCGCGTGCTGACGACCGAGCTGCGCGCCCTCGCCGCCGGGACGGGGACGGTCGAGCTGCGGCTCGGGCCCACGACGCGGCTCTCGCGGGAGCGGCTCCGGGCCGTGCTGCGGTGGGTGTGACACCCCCGAACGGCGGCGGGATGCGGGTGCTCTTCGTCTCCGACACCCACCTCGGCTTCGACCTGCCGGCGCGGCCGCTCGTCGAGCGGTGCCGCCGCGGCCCCGACTTCTTCGCCGGCGTCGAGCGCGCGCTCGAGGCCGCGCGCCGAGGCGAGGCCGACGTCGTCGTTCACGGCGGCGATCTGCTGTACCGGAGCCGCGTGCCGGCCTCGCTCGTCCAGCGGGCACTCCAGCCTCTGCTCCGGCTCGCCGAGGCGGGAGTCGACGTCGTCCTCGTGCCGGGGAACCACGAGCGCTCCGCCGTCCCGCGGCCCCTCCTGGCCGTGCACCCCCGCCTGCACGTACTCCACGGGCCGTCGTGCTTCGCGATCGAGCGCCACGGGCTGCGGGTGGCGTTCGCGGGATTCCCCTACGCGCGCGGCGTCCGGAGGACCTTCGCAGGCCTGCTCGCGGCCACCGGATACCGTCGCGCCGAGGCCGACGCGCGCGTCCTCTGCATCCACCAGTGCGTGGAGGGGGCCGTCTGCGGTCCGCCGCCCGGGTTCACGTTCCGGGACGGCGACGACGTCGTTCGGGCGCGGGACCTTCCGAGCGACGTGGCGGTCGTCCTGTGCGGCCACGTCCACCGGCACCAGGTCCTGCGCCGTGACCTGGCCGGGCGGCCTCTCCCCGCTCCGGTCGTCTACGCGGGTTCGGTGGAGCGGACGTCGTTCGCCGAGCGGGACGAGACGAAGGGGTTCGTGATGGCCACGATCGGGGCGGGGGGACCGGGCGGACGGCTCGAGGCCTGCGAGTTCCGGCCCCTGCCCGCGCGGCCGATGCGCGTGCACGAGGTCGCCGAGTCCGCCGACGCGTCACGCCTCGAGCGGGAGATCCGGGCCGCGATCGCCTCCGCCCCCGCGGACGTCGTGCTCCAGCTGCGCGTGGGCGAGGCCCTGGCCGGAGCCGAGGCGCTCCGCGCCGCCCGCCTGCGCGCGATGGCCCCGCCGACGGCGCACGTCACGGTGGCCGTGCGCCGCTACCCCAGCCACTTCGCGAGCCAGTCGCGGACCTCGCGGTAGAACTCGCGGCTGTTCTCGCCCTTCAGGATCCAGTGGTTCTCGTCGGGCCAGACGAGGAGGCGCGACGGGACCCGCATGCGCTGGAGGACGGCGTACATCTCGAGCGCGTTGTTCGCGGGCACGCGGTAGTCGTTCTCCCCCACCGAGAGGAGCATCGGCGTCCGGAAGGCCGCCGCGTGGCTCACCGGGCTCTGGTCCCGCCAGGCCTCCGGCTTCTCCCAGAACGGGGCTCCCATCATCAGCTCGCGGTGGTGGATCGAGTCGCTCGTGCCCCACTGGCCGGAGAGGCTGGCCAGCCCGGCGTGGCTGACCAGGCAGCGGTAGCGCGAGGTCGTGGCCTCGAGCCAGTTCGCGAGGTGTCCGCCGTAGCTCGCGCCGGCCGCGGCCTGCCGCGTGCCGTCGACGAAGGGGAAGCGGCGGACGGCCTCGTCGGCGGCCGCGTTCACGTCGTCCGCGGGCCCGCGGAGGGGGTCGCCCAGGATGTCGAGGGTGAACGCCTCGCCGTAGCCCGTCGAGCCGCGGTAGTCGGTGAGGAGGACGACGTAGCCGGGGCTCGCGAGGAGGTGGTAGTTCCACCGCAACGTGAGCGCGTCGCGCCACATGCTGGCGTGGCCGCCGTGGATGAGCACGAGCAGGGGGTACTTCCGCAGGGGGTCGAAGCCCGGGGGCAGGACGAGGAAGCTGTGGATGCGGCGCCCGCGCCCGCTCGTGAACCAGAACTCCTCGGGGGGCTTCCAGTCGAGGGCCGCGGCGGCTTTCACGTCGAGCTCGGTGAGCCTCGTCCGCGTGCCCGCCGCGGGGTCGACGCGCACGATCTCGACCGGCTCGGTCGCGCTCCCCCACGCCGCGACGAGGAGAGGCGCGGTGGCCTTCCGCGGCGACTCGATCGCGCCGAAGGCGCCTCGGGCGTCGAGCAGGGGGGTGACCGTGCCCCCCGCGGCGGGCGTCCGGTAGAGGCGCACGAAGCCCGCGTCCTCCGCGGTGAGGTAGAGCGTGCGGGAGTCGGGCGCGAAGGCGAAGGCCGCCACCGACCGGTCGAACCCCGAGGTGACGACCTTCGGGGCGGCGGTCGTCCACGGCCACGGCGCGCAGGCGAGGCGGTCGAGGGCGTAGATCCTTCCCCACTCCTCGGCGACGCGGAAGCAGAGCGACCCGCCGTCGGGCGAGAAGGCGGGCGCGTCGAAGGTCGCCGTTCCCGAGGTGAGGGCACGGGGCTCGCCGCCGGCGAGGGGGACCTCGTAGAGGTGGGTGTTGGTCGGCGCGTAGGCCGAGGACGAGCGGTTGACGGAGGCCACGATCACGAGCGACCGGCCGTCGGGGGCGAAGACCGGCCGCAGGTCGTCGCTCGCGGCCTCGCCTGCGGCGCCGCCGAACCCGGGCTCGTCGGCGAGCTTCGTCCCCGCGAGGAGGTCGCGGGCCGGCCCGTCGCCGGCTGCGGAGACGACGAGGACGTGCGTCCGCGTCTCGTCGAGCCAACGGTCCCAGCGCCGGATGGGGAACGACTCGTATCGGCGGACCTTCGACTTCGCCTCCTTGCGCTCGGCGACGAGCTTGCGGTTCGCTTCGACGTCCGCCGCCCCGGGGTAGACGGCACTCTGGTAGGCGATCGCCGTTCCGTCCGGGCTCCAGGCCGGGCCTCGCACCGCGAGGGGCGACGACGTCACGCGGCGGGCCTCGCCTCCGCCGGCCACGTCGAGGACGTAGACCTGGGCGACCTCGTCGTCGTCACGCCGGGCGACGAACGCGAGGCGCCTGCTGTCGGGGCTCCACGCCGGCGCCGTCTCCGCGGCGCGGCCGGACGTGAGGGGCCGCGCCGGCGCGGAGCCGTCCACGGGGACGATCCAGAGGTCCTGCGCCTCCTTCTTCTCGTCGTACGCGGGCTCGGTCACCGGGAAGACGGCCCAGCGGCCGTCCGGCGACACGGCGGGCGAGCCGACGCGCTTCATGAGCCAGAGGGCCTCGTGGTCGACCGCCGTGCGGCCGCCTGCGGGAGGCTGGGCGGACGCCGACGCGGCCGCGGCGAGAACGAGGGGCAGGAGACGGGCGGGGGGGAGGCGAAGGGCGCGCACCATGCGCGGGATTCTACCCGCGGCCGGCGCCTCAGCCGCCGCCTTCGACCGGGCCGGGCGAGCGGGGGACGCCCGCCTCCTTCACGGGCGGAGGCGGCTCGTACCGTTCCACGTCGGCGGAGACGGCGCCGATCGGGACCTTCGACCGCATCCGCACCGGGACGCGCCGCCCGTCGTCGGTGAGCCAGACCTGGACCCTTCCCTCGCGGACGAAGAGGCCGCTGCCCTCGACGAGCCGCGGCTCGACGATCACGGTGGGATAGCCGGTCCCGAAGGGCGGGGGCAGGTCGAGGCGCTCTCGCCCCAGCCACCGGACGTCCATGACGTAGCTCTTGCCGTTGTCGAAGACGGGGAGCCGCAGCTCCCGGCCCTCCTCGACGCCGCGGATCCGGGCCACGAAGAGGGCGGACAGGACGTCGAGAGGGCGGAGGCCGACGTCGAAGCGGCTCTCGGCGATCTTCGCGTCCCTCACCTCGGCCGTCCCCGTCGCCGGGTCGAAGGTCACGCGCTGGTCACGGGCGGCCCGGCCTTCGTGCAGGTGCTTCTCGATGCCGAGCGAGTAGCCGCCGTCAGGGTCGAAGGTCGCGATCGTCCGGTCGTCGACGTGGAAGCGCAGGAGCCAGGGAACGAACCCCTGGCTGCGCGCCTCGGCGACGAACCGGAGCGAGGTCTTCCCCTCCTCGGCGGGCAGCACGGCGA
>Ga0335080_10004179_pt1 | contig 14702 bp, 11 predicted proteins | sample Lox_Sample_34_FD_206720 | JGI IMG/M metagenome (GOLD analysis project Ga0335080, IMG submission 206720) | Soil microbial communities from Loxahatchee National Wildlife Refuge, Florida, United States - Lox_Sample_3.4 | ecosystem: Environmental > Terrestrial > Soil > Wetlands | place: USA... | reverse complement strand
TATTACAGAGTATTAACAGATAGGTTAAATCGCCGATACCGGTTGAATTAGGAAATCGCGGAGGATCCGCCCCGAAGTCGCCCACCCGCCGCTGCTGCTCCCGTCCGAGCAGCCGCTCGCTCCACATCAAATACGGGAATCGAAAAGTGAAATTGCGAGCCGACACCCAGCTCGCTCTCCACCCACAATTTGCCGCCGTGAGCTTCCACCAGGTGTCGCGCAATCGACAGGCCCAAACCCGTTCCGCCCGCTTCACGGGATCGCGCCACGTCCACCCGGTAAAATCGCTCAAAAATCCGGGGCTGATCTGCCTGCGGAATCCCGATTCCCGTGTCGCTCACGGTGAAGACCACTTCGTCGTTTCGCATTTCAGCGCTCAAGACGATTTTCCCGCCGGGCAGCGTGTATTGAATCGCGTTGTCGAGCAGATTCTGCAGCACTTCCTGAATCCGCCGGCCATCGGCCGCCACGTCTGGCAAGTGGCTCGGCAGATTTAGCGACAAATGCAGCTCTTTCTCAACGGCCCGCCGCTGCGCCGTTTCGAAGCAGCCCTCTACCAACTGCGCCACGCTGACCGGCCGGATTTCCAACTCCAGCTTCTCTGCGTCCATCTGCGAGAGCCGCAAGAGGTCTTCCGTCAATCTGGCCAGCCGCCTCGCATGCTCCAGAATGATTCCCAGGAATCGCTCCCGGTTGTGCGCATCATCGATTGCCCCGCCGATCAATGTTTCCGCGAATCCCTGAATTGCCGTCAGTGGTGTGCGAAATTCGTGCGAGACGTTTGCTACGAAGTCCCTCCGGATCCGCTCAAGTTTCCGCAGTGCCGTAATGTCGTGCAGCACAATCACGGCTCCTGACGTATCCCCGGCGCGCACAGACGCCACTGTTGCAGCGAAGTAGTGTTGGCGCAACGTCCCCGTCGCAATTTCCGCTTCCACTCGCGGTTCCCCGGCCAGCACGCGCCTCACCGCCTCAATCAATTCCGTCTGTCTCACCACTTCCAGCAGCGCGCTGCCGGAAACCGGCGGCACATCCAGACTCAGAATTTCTGCAAATCCCGGATTGGTGAACACCAACCGCTCCGCGCCGTTCACCACCGCCACGCCTTCGACCATCGAGCCCAGAATTGCCGCAGACAGGTTCCGCTCCTCGGTGAGTGATCGGATTGTGCGATCTAATCGGGCTGCCGTTTGGTTCAGAGAAGTTCCGAGCGCCTCCAACGAATCGCCTTTTCCATCGGACGCAAGTGGCCGGAAGTCTCCCTCAGCTACCCGCCTGGAAAAATCGCGCAGCCTCTCGATCCGCTCCGTATACGAACTCGACATCCACAGCGCAAAAGCGCCGGCGATCAGGAAAATAAGCAGCGACCATAGCCACAAGTTTCGCCGGAATCTCCAGAGTGGATCCCGGAAACCCTGCATCGGCAGCGCAAGCCTCACGACTACCGGGATGTTGCCGGGCAGGTTCTCGCGCACCGCGTAGTACAGAAGCTGCTCTTTGAGCGATACGCTCTGCCGGACGGAACGCCCTTCCCCGCTCTGCAGCGCATCGCGGACCTCTGGCCGGTCCGCATGGCTTTCCATCGTTGTCGTTTCGCTTTGCGAGTCAGCCAGTACGCGGCCCTCTGCAGAAATAATGGTAATGCGCGCCCCGCTCGTAGCATTCGCCGCGACCCACGTGTTCAGCGCCGCAATCTCTTCGGGCGTTTGCGGGCTCGCGCTCGTCAGTGGCATCGGGTGCAACTGCATCGCCCGCGCCAGTGACTTCAACTGCCGAAACTGGTCAGCCTCATAATTGTCGCGGAGAGCGCCTTCGGCAAGGAAATCCACGGCGAGCAGAACGCTCACCAGTAGCGCCAGGAACGACAGCGCGATTTTCCAAAAGAATCTACGCTGCACGGGTCTCGAACAGATATCCCGCGCCGCGCACCGTCTTCAGGTGTAGGGGGTTCTCCGGATCCGCTTCGATCTTCTCGCGCAGCCGTCGAACGTATACGTCTACGCTGCGCGGCGTTACAAAGCGGTCCGTGCCCCAAACGGCGTCCAGCAGTTGATCACGGGTAAACACCCGGTTGGGGCGCGAAGCGAGATAATAGAGTAACCGAAACTCTAGGGTGCTAAGCGGCACCGGCCTTCCGGAATGGCTCACACGATAAGACGCCGGATCGATGGCTAATTTGCCGATCTCCAGCACCCGCGGCGCATCCGCCAGCGGCTCCGTTCGCCGCAGCAAAGCCTTCACTCGCGCGATTAACTCCCGTGGGCTAAATGGCTTGGTTACATAGTCATCCGCGCCCATCTCCAGGCCCACAACCCGGTCGGCTTCGTCACCTCGCGCGGTCAACATCAATACCGGCAGCCGATTTAAGGATTCGTCTTTTCGTACTTCACGGCAAATGTCCAAGCCGGACATCTTGGGCAGCATTAGATCCAGCAGCAACAGATCCGGGGGTGATTTCTTCAAGGTGTTTAGTCCGGTCGCCCCATCGAACGCCGCGTTCACCTGAAACCCTTCATTGGCAAGGTTATACCGGACGAGCTCCACGATGTCGCGGTCGTCCTCAATAATCAAGATGCGTTTCATAGTCAAGCCACGGCCTGCAGAGCGCATCGGTAGAAGTCTACCGTAGCGGGTAGTTTTGCGGAAGCCATAGTCAGGTTGCTGAACCTCGGGACCCACGTTGAATCTTCTTAAGTGTGACAAGCCAGTGAACTTTCGTGGTGAAGCCGGTGTAACAGAAATATGAATGAATAGTGACATGTAGCCGCGACCGATTATGAATGCGCGTTAAACAGTGAGACTAAGTATCTATCCTGCAAAGAATCTGTGGAGTTGCAGCCACCTAGGGAGATAAAATCCCCACAGTTTCCAACTGCTTTACAAGTTCCACACAACTGGATCGCGGAGGCGGCACGATGGCGACTACAAATGCAACGCAGGGTCTACGCAGTCCCGCAACGGCGGCGAAAAAGATCACCGGGTGGTATATCGCTTCGGCCGTCATACTTATTGTTTTAGGTATTTTTGGAATTGTGGAGCCGGGCATCGCCGGACTTGGGGTGACGCTTCTAGTTGGCTGGCTGCTTCTCGTCGGTGCGGTACTGCACTTTATCGCCGCATTTAAAGGTGGTGGAGCGAAGCAGGTTATTTTCCAGGTTCTCATTGGACTGCTGTATCTCGTCGGGGGCATGTATTTCCTGACCCACACGATCATGGGGGTCGCGACTCTTACCCTTTTGCTCGCCGCGATCATCCTCGTAGAGGGAGTAATCGAGGTTGTCTCCTATTTCCGGATGCGCGGTGAGGGTGCTTCCGCCTGGCTGCTCATCAACGGCATTATTACTTTGCTGCTCGGTGGATTGATCTACTTCCACTGGCCTTCCAGTTCGATCTGGGCCATCGGCACATTGGTGGGAATCAATCTGCTCATGACCGGGTTCTCCAGGCTGATGTTCGGCCTCGCGGCGCGAAAATTCCTGGCACGGACCTCTGGCTGAGCCTGCGCACTATTTTTTTGCGCGTGAAGTGAATCGTCTCCACTACGGATTTTCCGTGGTCGTCGAAGGTCCAAACTTGCGTCAGATGGTCCTTATCCGAAAGCGCCAAGCTCAACGACACCATGTGTCCTTCGTCGGGAGTTTTCGTGCCGGCTACTCGCACAAACGAGAAGTCGTATTTCCCAAGCGCCCCGCGGAGCGGTTCGGTTTGCATGGTGGGTTGATTGCCAGCCGAACAGTAATGCGTGACAACAATACGGTCGCCCTCAAGCGTATAAATCGTGACCATGTCGGATTCGCGGCCCGGCATTAAGTGCTCCATGACCGCAGTGCCATGCGACACAACCTCGTACGTCAGACCGGCGGGTTTGTCATCTTGCGTTTTACCTTCCCATTTCCCCGCCAAAGACTTGAGCTGCTCAAAGGCCGCTGTGGTAACTGCCGCTTCTTTTGTTTCCTGAGCTGGAGCTGAAACGGCAAAGATAATGCAAACGGGAATGCTCAGCCCGAAAGCGGTAAATTTCATGAACTCCTCCCGGACGTGATGGCGCTACGGATCCTTGGCCGGCCGCCATTCCGCCGAAACGCGACAAGCAAGTCGAGGAAATCATTTCTCACCTTCCACGAGGGGCTTGTCTCCGTCCCAGTTAATTTGCTCGAGCTTCGCCGGCGGAATTGGATCCTGCGAAGGAATTCGCAGAATCAGTCTTTCACCGCGGGTCACAGCTTCTCCGCCATTCGCCAGAATCACATTCAGGCCAACCAGAGCGGTGTCGCGCGCGAGGGCATCCACTTCATACGAATCCGGCAAGCCCGCGAGCGTCTTGTTCCAGTACGTGTTGTGGAGCGGATCGCGATATTCGGCCGGTATGCCTTTGTAACCCAACAAAGTGCCGAGAATTCCCGCGGCGTTCGCTGGATTGCAGTCCGCGTCCTGGCCGCAGCGGGTGGCCAAGTTCATGGTCTTATAGAAATCGCCGTCTCCATAGAGCAGGCCGATCACCACGTAACCGCCATTCAACTTCGCGTCGATGTTAAACGGCTGCTTGTAGCCGTCAGGGCAATGATCCACTTCGCCCCACTTGTTCTGCACCAGGTGCCAGGTCTTCAGCCAGTCCTTGGGGTTCTCGTCGTGCCAACGAATCACATCGCGGACTAACTGCGCGTACTGACTTTGCGGCGGAATCGCTTTCAATCCGTTTCCCACGACCTCGCGCACGTTCTTTGCAAAAAATGCCTGCGTATACATCGCTGAAATGAACATGCCTCCGTAGACGCCATCCCCATAATTCATGATGTGACCCATCCGGTCGTCAAACCTGTTCGACACCTGCGGCAATCCGGGGGAAATCATGCCAAACACGTCAGACTCGATCTGGAAATCGATGTCGTCGGCATGCAGGTTGTACCGTGGATTGCCGGAAAGTGGCGGCAGAACGCCCTTGCGGATGTTGGCGAGGCCGGCGTCGTTGGCGTGCCAGACCTTGCGGATTTTCGCGTCCCACTCGTGCGCCACTGTGACCGGATCAACATCGATGCCATAGCGCCGCAGGCAATAGAGGAAGAGCAAGTTGATATAGATGTCGTCGTTGTCGGGCGCGCCGAAGCTGGGATGTTCTTTTTCAGAGGTCTCCACGAACTCATAGTTGATGCGAACCTTTTGGCTTTCCGCTTCGCTGGTGACCGGCGGCATGTCGTCATTCCCGCGATTGTCGGTGCGGCCGCGCTCTTCCTTCATGCGCGTAGGCGACAGCGGCCAATCTTTGATGTCGAAGCCAATGGGCGTGCCCTGGTACTGGAATTCCCACGGCTGGCCAAACGTCACGCCAATCATCTTGCCGGCCCAGGCGCCCTGCACTTTGTCCACGTAAGTGTTCCAATCCAGTTCGCGCACGCGCTTGCTTTGTGCTGCTTCTTGCGCACTCACTACGGCGGACGATAGCAGAAGGCCGGATACCAGCAGCAAGCAGTGAACGAATCGCGTCACGATAGCAATCTCCTCGAGCGAAAATGAACGGTGAGCTTCGATCGTATGGGTCGAGTGTAGCGCAGACAACTTTCGCCGGCGCTCTAAGAATCGATCCCTAATGCATCTTGAGGCTACTATTGCGGAAGTCCAAGCCGTCGCAAAACATCGGGAAAACGTGGGTCGGAGCGCAGAGGATCCCAAAGAGGCGCGGTCTTGATGCCATTGAGTTCGAGGACTCGAACCGAGATGCCTCTGTCAAGCCAGGCGAAAGACTGATCCTTATCCCCCAGGCCGGAATAAATCCACGCAGGCCAAGTTGGATTGTCCGAACCACCGCTCGAGCGCAGTTGTTCCTGGAGAAGGCGGTAGGCTTTTTGTTTGTCCCCACATTTTGCTTCGAGGTAGGTCCGTAGCCATTGATGGTCCACGGGCTCCCCACCAGGCATCAACTGAAGTTCGGCCGAAGCGTCCATGCAATTTCCGGCTTCGGTGTAGGCGTACCACAGCCAGTAATGGGATAGAGCGAATTGGCGGTCTAAGTCTATGGTCTTTTGAAGCTGAGCGATGGCTTCGGGGTATCTTCGTGCGTAAGCCAAATGCTTCCCGATGTCCGTATTGATAATCAGCGAGAGCGGATCAAGCTTCTGTGCGCTGCGCATTTCCAGCAGAGCCTCATCCAGGTGCCCAGTGGGAACGAGGAAGGTGTCGGCATACCAGTGGTGCGCGGTAGGGTAGTTCGGATCCAATTCCAAGGCTCGGAGGTAATGCCGTTTGGAAGTTTCCCAATCCCAATCGGCATTTGCAGCGATGAGACCCATGGTAGCGTGGGCTTCGGCAAGTGAATCATCGAGCCGAAGAGCCGTTTCCGCGGCGTGCCTGGCTTTAGCGGTGGCTTGCGGAGAGTAATTCCCGGCGCCCGGAGAGAAGAGGTACGCGTCCGCGAGACCGGCGTAAGCCTCGGCATAATCCGGATCTTTCTGGATGGCGTCCTGAAAACATTCGATGGCTTTCTTGTATCCGGCGCGATCTCGTTTATTCCAGAAATAGCGTCCTTTCAAATACAACTCGTGAACTTCCGGGCTAGGCGTATGGCGACGTGACGAAGCGGATGGAGCGTTGTGGGCGAGCTCGAGATTGATTTCGCCGGCGATGTCGTGCGCGGCTTCGCTTTCAACCTGGAGCATATCGCTGATATTGCGCTCATAGGTTTCGGCCCAAAGATGCCGGTCGCTGGCCGCGTCAATGAGCTGAATGCGGACACGCACACGGTCTGCGGAGCGAATAACGCTACCTTCGACGAGGGCATCCACCTGGAGTTCGCCGGCGATCTGAGAAACGGCCGTTTTCGTGCCTTTGAAGCGCATCACCGAGGTGCGCGAGATGACGCGAAGCGCAGAGGATTGCTTCGCCAGATTGGTAATCAGCTCATCCGTCAATCCGTCGACCAAGTAATCCTGAGTGGAATCACCGGAGAGATTCTCCAACGGGAGGACGGCGATGGAACGAATCGGGCGCGATGTCAAAACCGACGGAGCGGAACGTTTATACCTAAGACTCCACCACGCAATCGCTCCGCCAAAGACAATCAGTCCCACGAGTACGTAGATAGCTGGGCGACGATTCCAGCCAGACCGGGTTTCCACCGCTTCGAGAGCCGGACCAGTCAAAGCCTTCTCGACCTCGTTTGCGGCGCCATCCACGGTGCCGATGAATCGATAGCCTTTCCGCGGAAGGGTCTGGATAAAGCGAGGTTGCCCGGCGGAATCGTTGAGGGCTTCCCGGAGACGATTGACGGCTTTGTTGAGACTCAGGTCGAAATCGACAAAGGTCTGCGCATCCCAGAGCCTTTGCTTCAGTTCGTCGCGAGAAACCAGTTGACCGGGCACTTGCAACAGCGCGAGAAGCACCTGGAAGGGCTTGTCTTGAAGGACGGTGGTACCAGCGGGGCCCGACAACTCGCCGGTTTCACGGTCGAGCGTGAATTCACCGAAGCGCAGAAGCGAAGCAGGCCTGGGAAGGGACATTAGTCCGTCCGAAGGGCTGCAAGTCTATCATTACGACGCCACGGACCAACAGCACCCCGGAAAAAAGAGAGAAACCGAGGATAAAGGGGAGGTTACGTAGCGTAAAAGGTGGGATGTCAGCGGCAGGTCACATTGCTGGTATTGCTTCCGCACGCGCTTGCTCCAAAATCTGCCGACCATCGGTCGAGATTCCCATTCCCGTCCCTGGTGGGGCCGACATCAAGGAGGAGACATGCAGCTAAATCCCGTGCTGACGCTCGCTTCCTTCTGTCTGGCGGCCACGGTTGGCTGTGGGGGAGGGGGTGGGACACCCGCTCCTCCGGCTGCCACACACCTCTCCGTCACAACCACAGCGTCGGCTCCTTCCGGTGCTCCGGTCAGCGTGACCGTAAGTGCTCTCGACGCCTCGGGAACAGTAGTGCCGAGTTATTCGGGAACCGTTCACTTCAGCAGCAGTGATCCACAAGCCACGCTTCCGTCCGACTCGCCTCTTGCCCACGGCGCAGGCACTTACCAGGTTACCTTTCGCACAGCCGGCGTCCAGACCGTCAGTGTCAGCGATGCCAGTAACGTGCTCTCGGCCGGCAGATCGCACAGCATCACCATAGGCTCTCCGCCAGCCTCACAACTATCGTTAAGCTCTCCCCCAACGATCACGGCCGGGGTGGCGTTTACGGTGGTGGTCACTGCACTCGATCAAACGGGCAATGTCACCAGCAATTACGCGGGAACGGTCCATTTCGCAAGCAGCGACGCGCAGGCACAGCTGCCGGCGGACGTACAACTCGCGGGTGGATCCGGAGCTTTCCAAGTGACTTTGAGAACCAAAGGAACGCAAAGCCTCACTGCAACGGACACCGTGAGCACAGGAATTACGGGGAAAGTCGCTGCGATTCAAGTAGTAGACAACAGCGTGACGCATTTTTCGCTGACCACGACCTCTTCGGCGGCCACGCGCGCAACATTCGGTTTCAGCGTAGTGCCGCTAGATGCGGCGAATAACATTTCGACAGGTTATTCGAGCACTGTGCATTTCGCGAGTTCCGACCCACAAGCCAAGTTGCCACCCGACACAACCGTTACCTCCAACAACACGGATTTTTCGGCAACGTTTGAAACGGCCGGAATGCAGAGCCTGACCGCGACGGACGTGAACAAATCTGCGCTGACGGCAACAGCCTCGGTATCTGTTACGCAGTCTGACGCGCTGAGCATCACCTCGAGCGCCCCGCCCGATGGCACGGTGGGCTTTGGCTATAATCCGCACATCATACGCGTATGTCAGATCTGGAGCCCCTATCCGTCCCGCGTTTGCCTGCGGTGGCAGAACCAAGAGGCGTTTTTCTTTCCTTTGACGGCAAGTGGGGGCGTACCAGGAACGGGCTATACCTGGGGTTGGGCGGCTGCTCCAGGCTCAACACTGCCGAACGGGCTCAACGTGGGCAACCAGAACGTTAGCGGGATCCCCGCCGTCGGCTCGGCAGGTACACATACTGTGTTGCTCACGGTAACCGATAATGGCGTACCTCCCGCGCACCAAACCAATTCGTACACCATTACGATAAAGGACACGCCTCCGCCCGTTATCAGCGTTGTGCCTCCCCCACCTGGGGCGACTCTGAATCAGCCGTTCCTGTTTACGTTCGCCGCCACCAGTGGACTTCCGCCATTGAGTTGGAGCGAAACGGGAGCCCTACCTGCCGGTCTTTCTCCGTTAACGGCGGATGGTGAGCTTTCTGGCAAGCCCACTTCTACCGGTTCTTTCCCGATCACCGTGAATGTGCAGGACTCGCTCGGCCAAAAAGCTGCCGCACAGACTTTCACTCTACAGGTATACGCGCATGGGTTTGCTCCGACAGGCAACATGCAGCAGGCCAGGCTGTCACACACCGCGACCTTGCTTAGGAACGGAAAGGTTCTGGTGACCGGAGGCCACGCTGATGTCAGTAACCCGTATGCCAGCGCCGAACTATTCGATCCGATCGCAGGCACGTTCTCCGCGACGGGAAGCATGCAGACGGCGCGCTCCGAACATACCGCCACCCTTCTATGCGACCCAACCGCCCCAACCTGTGGCAATTCCAAGGTTCTGGTTGCTGGAGGTTTCTCATCATCCGGTCCCACGACTGCTTCGGCCGAACTCTTCGATCCAGCTACTGGCAGCTTCGCTGCAACGGGTAGTTTGAATTCGGCGCGATTCAATCACACCGCTACCCGGCTACCGAATGGAAAGGTATTGGTCGTGGGAGGAGCGGATGCCGGTGGCCAATATCTCGCTGCCGCAGAACTGTACGACGCAACGACAGGAAGGTTCACTGTAACCGGAAACCTGTTGACGGCGCGCGCACTGCACTCCGCCACTCTGCTTCCGAACGGGAAGGTGTTGATTGCCGGAGGATACGACGACAGCGGGAACGCGCTGAATTCCGCGGAGCTTTTCGACCCGGCAACTGGCACGTTCACAACGGGTGGAACCTTGCACGTGGCTCGCGCAGATCATACAGCTACGCTGCTTAACAACGGGAAAGTGCTGATCGCCGGCGGCGCGGATAGCCAGTTTAATCCGCTCGGGTCCGCGGAAATTTACGATCCCTCTTCCAGTTCCTCCGCTGTTACAGTCAATCTGATCGTGGCGCGCCAACTTCACACCGCGGTTCAATTGCCGGATGGCACAGTTCTGATGGCGGGTGGGGAATCCAACAACCTAGCCATTAGCAACGCCGAATTATTTGATCCCGTGACAAATTCGTTCCGGGAAGTAGGCGGAATGCTGACTCCGCGCTACTTTCACACTGCAACCCTGTTGAATGATGGGACAGTATTGGTAACCGGTGGCGTGGGAGCCCCGGCTCTATCTTCCGCGGAACGTTATCAATAAAGCCCAGAATTCTTGCCTTAGCTTCTGAAAATAGGCGTCGTCTCCTTCCAATGATATAGTTCTCCGCCGAATTCGAACGGGGGATACGCACGATGAAGCTCGAAGGCAGAACTGCGTTAGTAACCGGCGCCGGGTCGGGGATCGGCCGGGCAATTGCCGAGTTGTTCGCGAAGGAGGGAGCGAGCGTCGCCGTCAACGATGTGAACCGGGAAGCAGCGGAGTCGACGGCGAAAGCGTTAGGCGGACTTAGCCGCTCAGTTCCGGCGGACGTGTCGGACAGTGCTGCGGTACGAGCCATGTTTGATGAGATTGTGAAGCAGTTCGCAGGACTCGACATTTTGGTCAACAATGCCGGAATTGCCGAAACCGGGAACCGACGCGACGAGGTGAACCGGAAAGCCGAATCTCACTTGCAAGAACTAATGATGGGCGGAAAGATTCAGTCGCACTGGGATATTACACAAACGCTCGCCGATGACGAATGGCACAGGATGATCGGCGTACATCTGAACGGCACGTTCTTCTGCACCCGGGAAGCCTTGAAGTTGATGGCCCTCAACAACCGCGGCTCCATCATCAATATATCGAGCGTTGCAGCATTGCGCGGAATGCCAATCGGTGCGCACTACGGCGCCGCAAAGGCGGGCATCTTGGGGCTGACGCGTTCCGTCGCCCAAGAAATGGCTTCGCGGAACATCCGCGTAAATGCGATCTGCCCCGGCTGGGTGGACACGCCCATGACGCAGAATTTTACTCCGACGGTAAAGATGATACTCACATCACAAGTACCGATGCAGCGGTGGGGCGAGCCAGAAGAGATTGCGGCCACGGCTCTATTTCTGGCGTCCGACGAGAGTTCCTACTTCACGGGCCAGTGGCTCTCGCCGAACGGCGGATTGTTCATCGGATAGGGTCGCCACTTGCCACCTGGTTATGCGTCGCTGGTCCCGAATGGTGAGACTGGCCGCCAGTTCCATTGCGATTTTCACACAAACAAATAAGCTGAATCTGAATGATGCACGGTCGAATAGCCTGGATCGCGGCTGTTAGCGCGCTAACGTTGCCATGGTCGTGCGTGTGCATCGGAACACGGACGCCTGGGCGGGCAAGGACATCTGCGGATACAGGGGTGGTCGGCGCGATCTGTCCCGTTGTGTATCCGTTGGACGAGTCGACGGGTGCGCGCGGAGTACATTACACGTTCTACGGGAACGCGTTTTTTATCAACGAAGATGGCTACCTGCTGACCGCCGCGCACGTGCTTTCTGATTTTCTTAATGGCGGACAGCCAAGCATCCTCGTCCGCCGGCCGGAAGCGCCGCCGCGACTGCTGAAGGTTGACCTGGTCGCAACCGACCCAGTGCACGACATCGCGATCCTACGCGCAGTGCCGAATCCCTTCCAAGCTAAGTACGCGATCGCGTTTTTGCCCTTAGCTACCGACAAACCTGTTCCCGGAACCGCGGTGTTGACCGCAGCGCTCCGTCCTTCGAGACTGCGAGACCCTCAAAGCTTCGATGCGCCGCGCGAGGAGCGGTCGCCCGCGGAAGTCTTGCAATACACCACGTCGAAACTGGATAAAAACCAATCCGAGGCGGAACTCTTTTTGTTCGATCATGAAGTCGAGCGTGGCCAGAGCGGCGCGCCTGTACTCGCGCAGGATAAGGAAGCGGTTCTGGGAATTGTCGAGGGCCAGTGGCTCCGTGGCGTCTCCGTGCGCAACTTGTCATCCTCGGGCAGTCCCCCCTCCAACATCGGCGCAGCTATTCCCGTCACCTATGCTCTGCCGCTGCTAGAAGCACATCGGATCACATGGCACACGGAGCGCAAACCTGAATAGGTTCTAGATTCTATTTTTGAGAACCAACCTCGCGATAGATCGGCACCCTGAGGGAATAACGGCCTGGTCTCAATCCATTACCTCTTCCAAGGCTTCCATCAGCGGTGTCAATCCATTCGGCTTGGGCAGGACGACGTCGACGCCCGCCGCAGTGGCTAGCGTTTTGACGTACTCGCCATACATGGTGAAAAGAATTAGCTTGGTGTGGGGCAAACTTTTTTTCAGTATCGAAGCGACCTCGATGCCGTTGAGGTCGGGCATCAGGACGTCCAGGATAACGAGATCTGGCCCGAGGCGCAGCGCCTCTTTCACCGTCTCGCGGCCGTTGGCCGTCTCGCCACAGACCTCCATGCCCGGAAAGCGCCCCGCCAAGAAAGAGCGGATCAGCCCCCGCACGATATCGCTGTCATCTGCTATGAGAACACGTCTGGGCATATGCTCAGCCACTCGGCTATAAATGAGGTTAGTACAGGAGGGGAGACGAAAAACTAGAGGCGATGCTGTATGCGCCCTTAGGACTCTTCGTTTGGCGCAAATGTAATGCTTTGTTGTTAGGACTTTGCGCGGCGTGAATTTTCGTCGAGTTGCCGCCATCTTGTCGTTCGCGTCGCTCGGCAGCCCGGAAAGAGGGAAAAATTGCTCATTTCATGTTTCCCGGCTCGATGCGAATTCGGGCGGTCCTCAGGCGCGGAGGCGTGCTAAGTGAGCACCGCGGCGGGTGGCTCCAGAGTTTTTTGTTTCTTCGTGACGGCGTTGTTCTGTCGCAACAATCCGTTGCACGCGCAAACCACACCGAGTTTTGACCTGACGATTTCCACGGATCGTCCTTCAGTCACCAATTCGAGCGTGGTTATGCCCCAAGGCGGTTTTCAGGCGGAAAATGGCTTCGCTATTACGAACACCGCCGGACAGTATTCCCTGGACCTCCCCGAAACCAATTTGCGCTACGGCCTGCTGCGCAAGACGGAGCTGCGGTTCGCAGTGCCTAACTATTTTCAGAATCTTTCTGCAGCATCCGGCGTTCCGTCCGGTTTTGGTGACTTGGCCTTGGGCGTTAAGCAGCAGGTCGGTCCTTTGTCCAAATTCGATGTTTCCGTGATTGTATTCGTGAGCTTTCCAACTGGCGCCAACGCAATCTCTACGCATGGGTATGATCCTGGTCTGCAACTTCCCTGGTCGCGGCAACTCACAGAGAATTGGACGGCGGGAGGCCAAGTTGCGTGCTACTGGCCGACCCACACTCGAACGCGCAACTTCACCGGCGAGACTACGTTTTTTCTGGATCGCCAACTGACAAAATCCTGGAGTGCATTCGTCGAATACGCTGGAAGCTTCCCCGAACGTGGCGGCTCGCGCCAATACCTGCATATGGGAACGGCGTACAAAGTGACGCGAAGACAACAGGTGGATTTCCACGTGGCCGCCGGCTTGACCGATGCGGCATCTCGCGCCTACTTCGGCTTCGGCTACTCCTTCTTGCTTGTTCTCGGCAAATAGCCCTTTAGGCCGGTATCCCTTCCGACACCGCTTCTGGCTCCCTGGCTGACACTTCACCGCCCGAAGGCTAAGGTAGAAATCCCAGCCAGGAGTCGACACCGTGAACACAATGCGTCAATTCATCCTGGTCTCGATCGCAGCGCTGACACTCTTTAGCCCAACCATTCGAGCCGAACAGTCGCAGAAATCCTCGAAGCCTGCGCAGGAAGACCGCATCAAGAAACTAGAGGAGCGCGCAGACGCGAGCGACAAAGCCGCAAGCAGCGCGGCCACCGAGACGGAATACTTGGCCCGTTCTCAGAAATTCGTCGAGGCCTACTATCAAAAGGCATTCAGCACGGAGATGTGGGCACTGGGAATCATGGGGCTGATCCTCACCGGCGTGTTCGTGTTGGTTGCGCGATTCAGTCTGAAGATGATCGAGGAACAGGCAAAAATCGCGACAGCAAGCGCCACGGTCCAAATGCGCAACGAGTATGCGCGTGCGATGGCCAAGGAAGTTCAGAAGCTGTGGGATTCCAATGGCACGGACATCAAGAAACTGAAGGAATCTTTATCCACCCAGACGGCCGAACTCGAGCAAGATCTTAAGAACAAGTCCGATCTCCAGACCCAGCTGGTGCTGGGCTTGATTGCAGTGTTCGATTCGAACCCAGACGATCCCGCGGCCATTTTCCGGAAGGCGCTGAGTGCGTACAAAAATGGCAAAGCTCGAAGCCTATTTGAAACCAAGACCGGCGCAACCGCGGTCCGTTACCTTTTCGAATTCCTGCAAAAGACGCATGCGGAGAGCCACGTAGAAAAAGCGCGCGAGGAGTTGGCGAATCCTCTTTACGACTGTCTTCACGAGGAACTCGCTGTGGCGGCGCTTCAGCTTCCCTGGCTCACGCAACTTATCAACGAGCGGAAGCCGGCCGTCGAAGATCCGCCGGCGCCAGAAGCGGCAGCAGCCCCGGCTCCACCGGTGCCCGTTCCCAGGAGCTTCCCCGCCGAATCG
>Ga0335080_10004177_pt1 | contig 14704 bp, 10 predicted proteins | sample Lox_Sample_34_FD_206720 | JGI IMG/M metagenome (GOLD analysis project Ga0335080, IMG submission 206720) | Soil microbial communities from Loxahatchee National Wildlife Refuge, Florida, United States - Lox_Sample_3.4 | ecosystem: Environmental > Terrestrial > Soil > Wetlands | place: USA... | reverse complement strand
TTAAAGCGCCATTCAATCCACGGTCCTGTCTGCCGTATGCTGCCCTTTCAGCATCTCAGACTCAATCCATTAGCACCAGTTTCTCCCTCGAGTGACGACCCGATCAGGGGCGTCCGGCGCTCCCTAGTAACCGATTCCCCTGGGCCACGTCAAAACTCCATACGAGGGACGCATGCTCACCGATTTGCGCGACGCTCTGCGGCAGTTGAGGAAAGCTCCTAGCTTTACCGCAACAGGTTTGATCACACTGGCACTGGGGATCGGAGCAACGACGGCGATCTTTACCCTGGTTCATCAGGTGATGTTGAAGTCGCTGCCGGTAGCCACGCCAGAGCAACTTTGGCGGATCGGAGACAAAGTCCGCTGCTGCAACTGGGGTGGATACACACAGGGCGACGATGGCGATTTTGCCCTGTTTTCGTGGGAGGCGTATAGACACTTCCGCGACCACACCCCGGAGTTCGAAGACCTTGCCGCCTTGCAGGCCGGTAATGCACCTCTCGGTGTCCGCAGAGTGGGATCACAAGCACCGGTGGATACACGCAACGGGGAATACGTGTCCGGGAATTTCTTCCGGACCTTCGGCGTGCAGCCGTGGATCGGCCGCCTTTTGACCGACGACGATGATCAAGAGGGCGCGCCGCCCGTCGCGGTAATGAGCTACCGCATTTGGCACGACAAATATGGGTCCGATCCTTCTGTGGTTGGTGCGGGCTACCAGATCAACGGACATCCGTTCACCGTGATCGGTGTCGCGGCGCCTGGATTCTTCGGGGCTAAGCTGGCTGGGTGGGGCATGCCGGACTTCTGGCTGCCACTGACTGCCGAACCGCAGATCGATGGAGCAACGGCGCGGCTGAAGAGGCCAAACACCAACTTCCTGGACCTGATCGGAAGAGTGCGCCCCGGAGTGAATCCCAAATCACTCGAAGCAAAGCTGAAAGTGGAATTTTATGACTGGCTGGCGAGTCATGTTCCCGATATGGAGCCAGGCGAGAAGCAGCTATGGCAGCAGCAAACGTTGCATCTCATTCCCGGTGGAGCTGGCGTGGCAGCCCTGCGGGATCAATATGAGGACGGACTGAAGCTGCTCCTGGTGGCGGCGGGATGTGTGCTGCTCGTGGCCTGCGCCAATGTGGCAAATCTGATGCTGGCGCGAGGGTTGAAGGATCGCGCGCAAACCTCGATACGAATGGCGCTCGGCGCGCCGCGAAGACGGCTCGTTCGCAAATCTCTAGTCGAGTGCATCACGCTCGCAGCTATCGGAGGGACCTTGGGCGTAGCTGTGGCGTACGCTGGAACAAGGGTGATTTTGCATCTGGCTTTCCAGATCGGCGGGCCCAATAATTACGTGCCAATCAGTGCGACTCCCTCCTTACCTGTTCTGTTCTTCACACTGGGTATGTCCGTTTTCACGGGAATTCTCTTCGGGATCGCGCCCGCGTGGATGACTTCGCATGCGGACCCCATCGAGGCGCTTCGCGGGGCGAACCGCTCGGTGGCGGGCGGCCGCTCGTGGGCGCAGAGGTCGCTCGTAATCGCCCAGGCTGCGATGTCCCTCGTCCTGCTGTCCGCGGCAGCCCTGCTCGGCCAGAGCCTGCGCAACTTGCAGCACCAGAAGTTTGGATTCGAAACGCAGGGCCGCTATATCGCGTGGATCAATCCGACGCTGGGAAGCTACAAGCCGGAACAAATGGAACCAATGTTCCGGCAGATCGACGATCGACTGCAGCAGATCCCTGGCGTGCGGATGGTCGCGCCCGCGCTCTATGCACCCATGACAGGAGATAGCTGGAACAACGGCGTTCGCGTGGAGGGCCGGCCTGAGCCCGGGGCCAAGGAAGATACAGGAGCGGGATTCGTTCGCGTGATGCCCGGATTCTTCGATGCCGTTGGTGCCAAAATCGTGTCGGGGCGTCCCATTACGGAGCAGGACACCGCAGCGACGAGAAAGGTCACAGTTATCAATGAAGCGTTTGCCAAGAGGTTCTTCAAAGACCAGAACCCGATCGGGCAGCATTTTGGGCCTGGCAAAACGAAATATTCCTCCACCTTTGAAATCGTCGGGGTCGTGAGGGACATGCGCTACATGACCTACGACTACAAGGAACCGGTGCGGCCGATGTACTGGGTGCCAGAGGCGCAGACCGTGGAGTATGACGATCCGGCATACACGAGCGGCGAAATCTGGTCGCATTACTTGTACAACATCGTGATCTGGGCGCCGGGAAACCCACCGGCTATGGAAGAGCGCGTGCGCAAAGCGCTGGCGAGCATCGACCCCAACTTCGTTCTCTACGGCGTTGACCCTTATACCCAGGTCGTGAGCGCTGACTTCCAGCAGGAACAAATGATCTCAACTCTCACCGCGCTCTTCGGCGTGCTTGGGCTGGTCCTCGCTGCGGTCGGGCTCTATGGAGTCATGGCCTACACCGTGCAACAGCGGACCGGAGAAATTGGAGTTCGGATGGCGCTGGGCGCAGATCGCATGCGGGTCTTAAAGATGGTGCTGCGCGGTGCTTTTTTCCAGATAGGCATCGGAATAGCCCTCGGCATTCCCGCGGCGATAGGTGCCGGTAAGCTAATGACCGGTCAACTGTTCGGCGTCACTCCATGGAACCCCATCATGCTCGCGTTGGCAGTGCTGTCGCTCACCTTGGCCGCACTGCTGGCATCGGTGGTGCCGGCGCGCCGTGCTGCGGGCGTAGAGCCCATGGTGGCCCTGCGCAACGAGTGATCAGAAAAGCATCGCCGCATCCGTTCAATGTTAGTGACCTTGCCGTATGCCTCATCCCCTGCATTCAGAAGCGCTCCCAGGGATCTCGCCCCACCCCCCGCTCTGCTACGGCATTGAAGGATCCGGAAGCAGTCGCTGTCCATGGGCCCTTATGCGATGGAGGAATGTAAAAGCGATAAATCCAAAGAGTGACACCGTGCCCTTCCCACATTGCCCCTCTGTGAGAAAAGGCTTTTGGCGGATCCTGGAAAGACAAGATTAAGATTGACAGGTCCTATCGCTTTCGTTATATCTCTTAGCGATTGGCATCCCCAGCCTTTCCGGCCCCCAGGATCTCCGGCCCCTCTTGATACGTCTCAGCTGGCTTTATTCATCGAGGCCAACCCGTCGATGAAGCCGGTGTTTTCGCTGTATTCACTTTCGAATTGTCCTTGCGACTGCGACTCTCGCCGGGTCCGCCATCGCAAGCGAGGAGAGCGTTATGAATCACAATCGCGCGATGATGCCCGCTTTAGGCCGCTGTTTTCCGGCACTGATTTCGGTGTGTGCGTTGGTATCAACTCTTGCGGCAGCGCCGATGGTCTACACCGGACTCGTTGTTACGGACGTACGTGTGGGGACCAGATTGTTTCACAACGCTTCGCTGACGATAACGTTCGAAGGCGATACAAACGATATTCTCCAAGTCCCGATGCCGAGCACAGAGTGCGGTGGAATCGGGTTCTTTCTCTACCTGACGAAAGGCGTCGCTCGGATGCAGATTGAATTCCAGGGGCGTACCCGCACTGCGAGACTCCAAGATGGACAGGTCTTCGTTGCTGTCGATGAATGTAATGGCGGGATTGGGTTCGGATCGTTTGTAGGCCCCAATGGCCTGGAACCCGCATATCCACTCGCCTTTACCATGGGTACCGCCGAATATAGCTCGATTACCGATAGCAGTCCCTTAACAAATATTCTCAGCATCTCCGGTTCTGCGTGGTCATGCGTCGGCTATCCGCCGGGTGGGGCCGGCGACCTTCCTGGAACTGCAGACGGTAATTGCACTCCACCCGATAGCTATCCCCTCAAGTCGGACATCGGAGATATCTTCATCTACCAACCTTATTATGAGTATGTCGGCCCGGGATTCACGGACATAGCCAGCAACCACTCTGGGAGCACGAATCGTGGTGTGTTCCTTAGCCGCCCGAAAGCAAATCGCGCCCTTGCTACTACGCTTGCCCCAGAAAATGCTCATGCATCAGGCGTCGTGTACACATTGCAAACAGTTGCGGATGGCTGGATCGGCCACCACGCGTTCGCGCAAGCGCTTGTGACTTTTCGCATGATCAGCAACAGGAAATCAGTAACCACGCAGCCGAGTCCGGTGGATCCGACCAAGCCGCTGTACGAGAACCGGGTCGGCTCTGCGACGGTCACGGTCGACGATGGCGGGCACGTCATTACCGCGGCATTCGCTCCGGGAGAGGTCTATGTCCGCTACGATACCGGAGCAGGGGTAGCGGGCTTCGGTTCGCAAATCAGCCCCACATACCCGGTCGCACTCAACTGTTCCGATTCAGCCTACCCTTCAGAAAGCACCTACTCGGTGGACTGCCTTCAAGGGGAAGCATGGAACTATCTCAATATAGGCTCGGGCGACTTTATTTTCAGGTCAGGAATTTTAGCCCAGCTCAGCAACCCTTCGGATCCGTCCGCGGGCGTCGCGGCGCTTCCACAGTCCCTTTCTCAAAACACCCTTCTTACCGGCCCAGTGCATACATGCGCGGGCGTCTATACCTTTGATCCTGCTAATCAGTTTAACTACCTTCCCGGAGACCTGTTAGTGTGCGGAGGTCCCGCCCCTCGCGGTCTTCATACAAACAAGGGTGACCTGTTCCTGCAAGATCTCGATGGTGGAAGTCTCTCCTTGGGCAATGTTGTAATCCTGCAGGACGAGTCGGGCTCTGATCCCGGCTGGGATCTGGCAAACAGCGGATTCCTCCATGTTGAGTTGTACGGGGACGACGACTGAACCTCACTCCCGCGTGGCTCAACCGGGAGGCACAAATGGCCGATTGGGGTGTTCTTTGAAGCAAGTATCTCACCCCCATTTGAGTCCCCAATTCTGGTTGATGGGGCGACGGCGCGAAAGCGCCGCCCTGCGCACAGCATCACAAAAGACAAAAGCGGAACGGCGGCGTCAAGTCGTTCAAAACGATCGCAGTTTCAGAGAAGAGGCTGCTGACGGTGAAGACCACAATCACAATCGCTCTCTGTGCGGTCTTATACGCGAGTTCGGGAACAGCGGCCAGTGCTGTGTGCGTCGGCGCGTCAGTGGCTACTTATGGCGCAAAGGGCGATGGTCACACAGACGACACGGCGGCCATTCAGAGTGCCATCAACGCGGCGGGAGCGGCAGGGGGCGGTTCCGTGCTGTTCAATGTGGCCCGTTACTTCACCACTGGCACGATTCAGGTGCCTGCGGGCGTGGTGTTGTGCGGATCCACCGAAGGGCCCTTCGATGTCGCCGGCTCGAATCCAGGTACGACGACGATCGCTCCTACGCTGCTCGTTACGAACAGCAGCGGTCCTTTTATAACCTTGCAAGGAATCGGAGCGGGAGTGACCGACCTGCTTTTTCATTATCCGAATCAGGTCGATCCCAACGCCTCGGCTCCCAATGTTTATCCTTACACGATCGTCGCGGCGGCCCCGGGAACCAAGGTCGTTCGCTCAGCGACCTCGAATGCGTACAACTTCCTCGACATCGAGAGCGGTAGGGTCATTGCCCAAGATCTATTCATCGGGGCATACAACATCGGCATAAATATCGACCACGCACACGACCACGTAACCATTCGCAACGTGCTCAATCAAGTGTTTTGGGAAGCATGGCAACCCACACCCTATCCTCTTCCGATTGACACCTGGGTGCAAAACCACGGGATCGCGTTGGTAGTGAATCGGGCAGACAGTCTCGAGATTCACGACCTGAAACTGTTTTCGCGTTACGCCGGGATGCTCCTGACCGATTCGCCCGATACCACCCAGAATCCGCGATGCGGATTCGGAACGGGTAGCGACATCAACTTCGACACCGTGCAGTACGGCATCATTGTCACCGCCTCGAATACCGCCGGCTATGAATTCGCGAATGTAGTCATCGGCTCAGGGAACGGCGGCGTGGCCGCCCTCCAGTTGCAAGGCGGTGGCTCATTACCTCCGAATGTGCTTGTTAACGGAGGGTCGCAACGAGGTAACTGGAGTCTGGGACCCTTTCCCGCACCGATCGCGGGCAATCAGAAAGTCCTGAATATCATTGGATTCGATCTGCCCTGACCAGAGAATCGCACGCGGAGAGAGACAATGACCAAGCAAACACAATTCCAGGGATCTTTAGTATTGGTGCTCCCTGTTTTTGGTTTGGTTCTTTTCAACGCTTGCGGAGGGAGTGGAAATAATCCTCCTCCACCGCCACCTCCTCCTGTAATTCACCTCTTGGTGAGCGGCCCCGCGAATGCCGATTCTGGAATAGGCTTTAATCTGACGGTAACCGCTCTTGATGCTTCCAACAATGCGGACACTACATACACCGGGAAAGTCCATTTCACGAGCACGGACCCTCACGCACAACTCCCACCCGACTCGACACTCGTAGCTGGAACGGGTACATTTGCGGTTACTCTCGCCGTCCCTGGTACGCAGACGATCACGGGGACTGACACAGCAACAGCATCCATTACAGGCAACTCCAAGTCGATCAATGTTGGCGCGGAAGCATTTCCGGTCGAACTCTTCGGGGCAAAGGCTGACGGCAAAAGCGACGATACCGCAGCCATCCAAAATGCGATCAACACCGCCGCTTCCGCTGGGGGCGGGTCAGTTATCTTTAAAGTGGCACGTTACTTTACGACCGGAACCCTCCAGGTGCCAACAGGAGTAGTCCTATGCGGCTCGGTCGAGGGACCGTTTGATGTTGCGGGTGTGAATCCGAGTACGACCGCGATCGCTCCCACACTGCTGGTCACTAATAGCAGCCTTCCCTTCATAAGTCTCAACGGAATCGGAGCCGGGGTCGCCGATTTGCTTTTCCACTACCCAAATCAAGTAGGTCCGAACGCTTCGGCACCGATCGTTTATCCCTACACGATCCTGGTCACCAATCCCGGCACAAAGGTGGTTCGTTCGACGGTGACGAATGCGTACAACTTCCTCGACATCGAGATTGGCAGAGCTATCGCTCAGGATCTGTTTATTGGGGCTTTCAACATTGGTGTGAACATCGACAATTCGTACGACTTCGTGAGCCTGCGCAATCTGCATAATGGCGTGTTTTGGGATGAGGTCGGAAATGCTTCGTATCCAAGCGCGATCGACAGTTGGGTCCTAAACCACGGGATGGGGTTAGTAGTCAACCAGATGGATGCTCTTGTAGTTCACGACTTCTACGCCTTCTCTCGCTACGCCGGAATACTGCTGACCTACTCGCCCAATACCGCGGAGCCAGGACTACGCACTGTCTGGGGCACCGGAAGCAATATCGACCTGGAGAACGTTCAGTTCGGAATCGTGGCCACCGCAACCAACTATCCAGGCTGTGAGTTCACGAATGTGGTTGTCGGAGCCGCGCCAGGTCTCGGGCAAGCCGCTGTTCAACTAAGGTCCGGAGGGACCAATCCGCCAGATGTGATGATCAATGGTGGAGCGGCACAGGGCACTTGGTCTTTAGGGGCTTTCCCTGCACCCGAGGCTGGCACACTGACGGTTGTAAATGTGTTTTGACGCTTCGGGAAATACTGCCCTCCAGAAATATTTCCTTGCATATTCTGGAGCCAGGGTCGGGTAGATCGTAATTGCGTCCTAGGAGTGCCGCCATGTATGTGCGGAACCTGTGCTTCTTCATGGTGCTCGCCGCCATAGTTGCCTTCCCGGCAGTGAGAACATTAGAGGTCGAGATCAGGCAATCCACGCGGACAGCGAATTCGCCCAACATCGAAACCCCGCCAGCCGTTGTTCTTCCCGTTCAATCCAGCAGGAACCCGAGGGATCTCGGTCCCGGAAAATTGCTCGTCGCGAGCCGTGAGCTCGGGGACCCCAATTTCGCTGAAACCGTGATCTTGCTGGTTCACTACGATACCGAAGGCGTGATCGGTTTGATGCTTAACCGGCGCACTCATCTTCCGATTTCACGAGTGTTGGCGCAGCTCAAGCCAGCCCAAGATCTTTCCGACCCGGTTTACCTCGGAGGCCCGGTCGGAACTCCCACCGTATTTGCGTTGCTCCGGTCAACCGACAAGCTCGAAGATGCCGAACAGGTTTTCGGCGGCGTTTACTGGATTTCCACCAAGCCCGCATTGGAAAAGACCATCTCGTCTCATCCCGACCCAGGCGTTTTTCACGTTTATCTTGGCTACGCAGGATGGACCACCGCCCAACTCAGAAATGAGGTACGTCTAGGTGGTTGGCATATTTTTCTGGCGGACAATCAAACCGTTTTCAACGCGAATCCGGATTCCTTGTGGCATGAAATGATTAGGAAGACCGATCTCAAGATGGCCGAGGTAAACACTGCATCGAGTCCGCAAGGGCCAGCCATCGCTGCCAGATAGACCGCCCCGGCTAAGCCCCCGGCCTTGAGCTGAACAATTGGATCATTTCCACTGAAGGTGGGACCGCGGAGTCAGGGAAGCGGGATGCGATAGAGATTGCGGCGGGCAGTCCAGCGTGTGAAAGCATACTGCGTAGGAGTGCCTCCGGATTCGAGAACTGCGTGCGCCACGACAGGGACCTTCAGTTTCGCCAGATCCTCGCCGCTCGATATACCAGCTGGAGGGAGGCTCGGGAGACCGCTGTGCAGCCGAGGCAGCGCGTAAGTATTCGTGCCGTCCCCGATGTAAAGCGATCTTCCGGTTCGATCCCAGCTTGCCTCGCAGTGGAACAGACACACAGCTACCGGCGCTCCTGATTTGACGGGAAATGCCACCAGGGAATACGGATGTTCACGATCGGGTCCGCGGGTCTGCGCCAGCATCCAAAGCCCATCGTGCGAAACGCCGTAGGGATCGAAGACTTCGCTGTCGCTGACCCGGTGACGGCCGGTGCCGTCGGTCTTCGTCCTGTAAAGAAAATGCGTATCGCCCTCTTCGGCCCGGACGATTAAATCACCGTCCGGCAGAAAGTAGGGACAGTCCTCGCTCGCGCTTGATGAGACCACGCGAGGTGCTGAACTGCGGTCGGTGGGCGCAATCCACACTTGGGGTTTGCCAGCCCTGTCTGCCATGGCGAACGCAAACATCGTTCCGTCTTGCGATAAGGAAAATTGCTGGAATGAACCTACGCCACACATACGCATCAAATATCCGGAAAGGACGGATCGGCTGGCGCCGCTAGTGAGGTCGGTGACCCAAAGTTCAGGATCTCTTTGACCATAGGAGAGCAAGTAGTAGAGCTGGCGGGAATCGGGAGAGAACTGTGGAAAGCCAGTAGTTGCTTGCGAGGAAATCTGGCGCTCACCCTGCGCATCGTGAACCCAGACGGTACCGTCCTGAGTTCCTACGGAAGTGATGAGAGACTTCCCGTCCGCGGCCATGGCTATGCCTTCTTGCTCTGTGGGTCCCGAAGTAACTTGTTCGACCGGGGCATCTGGGAATTGTTGCCGCCAAATGTGAAACTTGCCTCCGCGATTCGAGCTAAAGTACATCCATTTTCCATCCGGAGACCAGGCTGCGGTATTGCACGACGCTTCCGGCGGCCCAACCACGCGCGCGGCACTACTGCCGTCAAATGGAGCCAGACGACACGGTCGAATTTGACCCTCGTTGTCCATCTCCACGATCAAAACCCATCTTCCATCCGGCGATAGGTACGAACGGTGGGCCATGCTGCGCTCACCCGAGGGGACATATACATCCCGGGAATGGCCGCGGCCCTCATCCGAGGTCACAATGGCCATGTGCATCCCCTGCTTGATTTCAGAAAACAACAGGTGCTTGCCATCCTGGATCCAGGTCAACGCAGACGAATTGGGCAACAGGAGCTGAGGTTCACCTCCGAAAACCGGCACCTCCCAGGTTTCCCAGGGATCGAAGGTTCCGTAAGCGATCCGGGAACCGTCGGGAGAAAACGCTGGGCTCAGCTTCAATCGTTTATCGTGGGTTAGTTGCGCAGGCTCGCCGTCGGGCAGAAGTTTTATATACACGTCACCGCGGCCCGGAATGACTGCTTGTTGCCCACGGATAAAGGCCAGCATTCGACCGTCAGGGGAAAGAGCAGGCTGGATAGCCGAGTCGGTGTAAAAAGTTAGTTGCTGCCATTCCGAGCTTGTTGGCGCGCGTCGTTGGGCAAAACGATAGACGCCGATGGCAGCGGCCACGATCAGCACAACGATCATGCCGAACACAGCGGCGCGGCGGACCCATTCAGAAAGCATCGGCCGCCGCGATGTTAGGGGACTCCCGGACTCGGAATCGCGCCTGAGCCGCTTCAGATCGGATCGCATTTCCGCAGCGGATTGGTAGCGCAAGTCGCGATCCTTCTCCAACGCTTTATTTATGATTCGCGCCATTTCTGGAGGGGTAGAGGAATTGATCTGCGCGACCGGCGTTGGGTGGTGATCGAGAATCGCCTTGAACACGAGGGCCGCAGTATCGCCGCGAAAGGCGAGTGTTCCCGCGAGCATCTCGTATAAAACTGCTCCGAGGGAAAACACGTCGGTGCGGGCGTCGAGTTCCTTCCCCATCACTTGCTCAGGGGACATATAGGCAACGGTGCCGACAGTCGAGCCAGGACTTGTCAGATCTTGTTGGTCCGCGGGCAGGTGGCTGGCTGTCAGGGCAGTCTCAACTCTAGGCACGACTTTTGCCAGGCCGAAATCGAGAATCTTCGCCTGCCCCTGCTTCGTGACGAATATGTTCGCGGGCTTAATGTCGCGATGGATGATGCCTTTTGCGTGGGCTGCTGCCATGGCATCCGAAAGCTGAATGCCGAGGAGGATTACCATCTCGACGTCCAATGGTTTGGCCCTGATCTTATGCTTCAGGGGCTCGCCTTCGAGGAGTTCCATAGCGATAAACGCGCGGCCATCGGCCTCATCGATTTCGTAGATCGTGCAAATGTTGGGATGATTCAGGGATGACGCAGCACGCGCCTCCCGCCGAAACCGCTCGAGCGCCACGGGATCATCCGCCGAGTGTGAGGGCAGGAACTTGAGGGCGACCGGGCGGCCGAGCTTGATGTCTTCGGCACGGTATACGACCCCCATGCCGCCGCTGCCGATTTCTTCCAGCACCGTGTAATGCCCAACGATAGCCCCTCCGGCGAGATGGCTCATTCGTCCTGAGGACGAAGGTGATGGATGAACCATTGAACGCATGTCAGCCCTTGCGAACGCAGGTGTCTCTATGAAGGATCCGGCATTTTCGTGATGGGCGAGCAGGGATTCGACTTCCCGCCGCACTGATTCATCGTCCGCGCACAAGTTCTTGAGAAGTGCGGGTCGGAGGCTCGGGTCGACTTGCAGCGCCTCGTGAAAAATGCGCTCGACTTTCTGCCACCGCTCAGCATCCATCGAGCCTCTCCTGGCTCAACTCACGCAGGAGCCAAGCCTTGGCCAGCTTCCAGTCGCGAACGACTGTGTCGGGCGACACTCGGAGAACCTCGGCAGTCTCTTCCACGCTGAGTCCGCCGAAGAAGCGCAATTCCACGACCTGACTCTTGCGCGAATCGACTTTCGCTAAGGCACTGAGCGCATCATCGATGGCCAGCAGCTCGGGCTGAGACCGGGATGAAACCAGTGGTACCGCTTCCAGCGAGACGGGTATCGCCCCCCGGCCGCGCTTATGCGACTGCCGAGCTCGCGCCTGATCCGTAAGGATCCGGCGCATTTGCCGGGCACACACGGCAAAAAAGTGCGCACGATTCTGCCAGGAGATCCCCTTCAGGTCCGTTAGCCGCAAATACAGTTCATTAATCAGGGCGGTGGTTTGCAAGCTGTGACCTTCCCGCTCCCCCCTCATACAGCCTTTTGCGGCCCGGTGCAATTCCCGATAAACCCGAGGTGTCAGTCTCTCCAGGGCGCTTTCGTCCCCCTCCCGCCATGCCTGAAGCAGGTCCGTGATCTCGTGCCCTGGGAGCTCAGTCATTGAAAATGATTACTTTACGAGGAGGGATCGATCGCGAAACGTACCAACTTTAGCATAGGAAGAAGGCCATAGCATCCTATCAGCGCCGACAAACTGGAGGATGGATTACGTCTGTGGCGCGCCGTTCTCGCTAATAGAAGAGTGAGGGGGATGACCGAAATTCCCGAAGAAAGGGACATCAAGGAGAAGGCATATGGACAGGAAATCTATGATCAAGACCGCAGCTCTTGTTGTGTTTGCGGTAGGAGTGTTGGGCTCCGCCTACGCGAGTGACAGCGCCTGCAACAACAGGCTCATTGCCGGGCACTATGGGTTCACCCTTCAAGGAACGAAGCTGGCTGGACCGGGCTTTCTTGGTCCTCAGGTCGGGGTTGCCATGACGGATTTCGACGGCCACGGTAACTTCACACAGATCGATACGGTCACGATCAGCGGGATGGTCGTCGCCGACTTTACCCACACTCCAGCCAGCGGCACTTACACCGTGAACCCCGACTGCACGGGGACCTACACCATCAACTTTACCGATGGCAGGCCGCCCGTTACTGTTAACTTCGTAGCGGTGAAAGATGGTTCAGAAATCGACGGCGTGGTCACTTCCGTGAATGGAAACCAGGGAATCATCTCCATCCTCGCCGTTGGGAAGAGACGCTGACATCCTCGAATCACATAAACCGACTGCGCCAGCTCTGCGGAGGTCCCAATGGGGCCTCCGTAGGAGTGTCTCGATATTCGGACAGACTTTAGTGCACTATGTTCAACTGCGAGCCAGCGAACTACGCCCTATTCGCCCGGTTGTTGAGATATCGCCATTACTCTTCTATGAGAAGGTCATAAAAGTCAAGGCCGACGTGGCGGCCCTCCATATTGTTTTTCCCCGACATCGACGACGCTGTGTCCGGTGGCGTGGAGAGCTGTCAAGGGCGCCGCTTTTTGGCGTTCATCTCGACCCTTGACAGCTCTCCACACCACTTCATAATCGAGTGAGGGACGAAGCGCAACGCAGTTCAGTTGGGCTTCGTCCTTAGTGGATGGGGTTGGATTTTGTTTTTTTTTTGTGCCGAAGGCATACATGCGCGCCCCTACCACTCGTCTTAGCATTCGGTATGGCAGTCCACAGAACATACATTGATTCGCGTCCTCAAAGTCTTTCCAGAAACTCCTGGCCGGCGCCACCCACATTTGCCCTGCTTCTATCCGCACTCTAAATGGGCCACTTCTGGGCCTCGGTGCATGTTGGGGTTCGCTTTAAAGCCCAGGTCCATCACCACGGTGACGGACCTGGGTTGTTAGGGAGCTGCTATCTCAAAAGCGGTCTTCTTGACCCGAGTGTAATGCGCAGTCTCCCGAACAAGGCGGTGGATGTCATGGCCGACAAACTTTCTGGCGATCGATTGATTCTCGCGTCTTCAACTCATGGCTCCCTGAACCCGGCTCCCTCCAGTCTGTTCCGTTTACGCAGCCTGTTGTACGATCCTCCTCGAGACGGCGTAGCCCAGCGGCTCATAGACCTCGCCACTCACCCAAAGTCGATGCAGCAAAACCGCCAGCTTCCGCGCTACCGCTACCGCTGCTCTCTTCTTCGCGTTCTTTCCCCCGCGCTCGCACAACCGCAGTCCGTAACGTCGTAAGTCAGTGTCAGGTCCGAATGGCCCCAAAATATACTGTGCGCTCCCCACCAACAGCTTGCGTAGCATCGTGTCCCCGGTTTTGCTGATTCCCAATTGCGGCTGGCTCTCTCCGGAGTCCTCTTGCTTCGGCACTAATCCCACATAGGGCCCCACATCTCGGCTCTTGGCGAAGTGCTCCGGATTCTCTAAGGTCAACACGTAGGCAAGCGCAGTGATCGGACCCACCCCCTTCACCTGGCGCAATAACTTCGTGTGCCCGTACTTCTCGCTGCCCAGCTCTGCAATCTTCTGGTCATAGCTTTGAATGCAAGCACTCAGTGCATCGGCTAATTGCACCAACGGCAGCAGCGCTTCCCGTACCTTTTCCGGAATCGCATCCTTTACCTTGTGCCCGAAGCTCTCGCTCGAACACTTGGGTAACCGTGTGCCCATACTTTTCACCAGACCCCGCGTGGCGTTAATCAGCTCGGTCCGTGCCGCCACCAACGCCTCTCGCGCGCGCAGCACCACCAAGTCCTGCCGCACCTCTCGGCTGCGGTGCCGGATCGGGTACAACGACTGGGGATCCACGCGCCCCAGCCGCGCCAACTTCTTCGCATCGATCCGATCATTCTTGCGCTTACGCCGTTTCGACCCATCCATCAGGCGCGGATTGGCCACCACCACCTCGTGTCCCTCACCTGCGATGATTTCCTGCATCCACGCAGAGTGCGTTCCCACCTCCATCACCACCCGCGCCCCCGGTAAGGCCTGGAAGAACTCTGCGACTTCTGCCTCCCTCGTCTGTAATTGCCCTTCGCTCAGCGTCTCCCCTTCAAAACCCAAAATGCAGAAGTGGCTCCATTGGTCTCCCAAATCCAATCCCACCGTCAGCCGGTTCAGATTGGGACTCAGCTCGCCTCGCGGACCCGCTGCTGTTGGGCTTGCCGAAGTCGCCTTCACCGCCAGCTTTCCTTGTAGTTTCTCCACCAGCTCCGCCAGTACTTCCTTGGGTTCTCGCGGCACTGGCCGCTGAGCTTTCGCCCGCTTCGCGCTCGGTTCCTTCTTCATGGAAGACTTGGTATTCTTCTTCAAGGTCGATCTCCTTATCTGTTGTGATTGCACCGTCGAGTGCGTTTGATCACCGGTAGCTTAACGCCATCCGTGATCGGGGATCGACCTTCTCACCCCATCTCAAAACCCCTTGGCCGGACTCCATTCGGCCCTACTTC
>Ga0335080_10004176_pt1 | contig 14705 bp, 15 predicted proteins | sample Lox_Sample_34_FD_206720 | JGI IMG/M metagenome (GOLD analysis project Ga0335080, IMG submission 206720) | Soil microbial communities from Loxahatchee National Wildlife Refuge, Florida, United States - Lox_Sample_3.4 | ecosystem: Environmental > Terrestrial > Soil > Wetlands | place: USA... | reverse complement strand
AGTTGGCGCGATCCAGTGTTCCAGGCGATGCAGCAATTCCCCGGCCTGCCGTTCCTGCGCTTTCCGGTCTACCATCCCGTGCGCGGTCACATGCCGCGCCAGGAAGATATTCTCCGCCACGCTGAGGTTCGGGCACAGGTTCAGCTCCTGGTGGATCATGCCGATCGCGGCGCGATCAGCATCGCGCACGGATTCGAACGTGACGTCCTTTCCATCTATCGCCAGCGACCCGCGCGTCGGCGCCTCCACGCCCGCCAGGATTTTCACGAGGGTCGATTTTCCCGCGCCATTTTCTCCGATCAGCGCCGTGATCTTCCCGCGCCGCAGTTGGAAATTTACGTTGTCCAGCGCGAGCGTGCCGGGATACTGCTTCGAAACGGCTCGGGCCTCCAGGACAACTTCGTTCACCGCGCCTCCTTCACCGCCAGGCGAACGGGCACAAGGTCGCGGATTGCCGGACCGCTTGAATCGCCTGAGACAGCGGTTCCAGCAAACTCCACCGTACGTCCCTTCGAGCCGGCGACGTCGAAAGGGCCCAGAACAGTCTTGAGGACGCGTGCGTTCAGTTCGTTGCCGACATCGGCGAACTGTATCTGATTCGTGAAGTCCGAGAATTGCACGATGCCGGTCGCATCGCGCAAGGCGACGCCGCGCAGGACGGGCCCGACCTGAATGGTGAGGTCCGGCTTGCCATCGAACGGAGCAATGTCGATTTCGAGGATACCGCTGCGAGACCGTTGGTCTGCCCCGATCACCCGCCCCTCACCTTTTACGATGAGATAGCACGGGCCATTGGCCGTCTGATGGCAGTATTTGCCGGCCTGCGCGTCCAACAACGTTTGCGCATCCACCGCCGCACTCGAAATCGCGGGCAGCAGCTTCGGGGACCAGATGGAATCCACATACGCCGCCGCGCTCAGCGATCCCGGATTGGTCGTCTGAGTGTCCTCGATCGGGCGCACGGTCCAAAGTTTACAACCGCCCAGTAGCAGCGCCGCAAAGAAAACTGCCATTCTCATCGCGATTTTGCCGTCCGTTTAGCCGCGTGGCATTCCAGAAGATACTCGGCTGTGGCAAAGTCCGTAATCAGCACGTTGACAAGTTTGCCCGCAAGGGCGCCGGCGATAGCGTCGCGCTTTCGGTGTCCACCGGCCACGCCCACAACCCGGCGCACCTTACGCAGGTCGCTCAGCTCAATGCTGATGACGCGCTCATTTAACTCCGTAACCACCTGTCCGCCGGTACCATTGAAAAACCGCAGGCAGATATCGCCGACGGACCCACGCGCCGCCAGCAGCTTCAGTTCCTGCGGCGAAAACACGTTGCCGCTGGAAGCGAGCGCGCGCGAAGGCTCCGTCGCGCCAATGCCGACGAGGGCAAGTGTGAGCGCCGGGAACCATTCCACCGCTTCGCGCACAAAGCGATCCTTCAACAGCACGTTCCGGGCGTCGCTGGACCCGACCACGCCAGGCGCAGGCAGCAGAGTCGCTTCGCCGCCGATGAGATCGGCCAGACGGCGCGTAACCTGCGTCGCATGCACCTCCGCGCTCGGGCTTCCAACTCCGCCCAGGATTTGGACCACGCGCGTACCTTTCCACCGCTGCGTGGGATGCATCGCATTCACCATCGCGAGCAGCGCGGCGCTCCACGACGAGATGCCGAGGATCTCCTTCGGCTTGAGCGTAGTCTCCAGATAAAACGCCGCGGCCGCGCCCAGATCCCGCGCGATTTGTTCCTCGGCCTGGAGCGAATCCACCACCACCGCCTCCAGAAGTCCGTACCGCGACTGGAGCCCGTCCTCCAATTCCGCATGCGTTCCCGCCGGCGCGCTCACCGAGATGCGGACGATGCCCTCTCGCTCGGCCCGCTTGAGAACCCGCGACACGGTGGACTGGTGAATGTTGAGTCGGTCGCAGATCTCCGTCTGGCGCAGTCCCTGCGTATAGTACATGCGCGCGATCTTTGCCATTAGCCGGAGTTCGTCAATTCGCGCCATGGCCGCCTCCTGGCGCGCAACCGGATCGCGCTTTCGCTAACGCATTCTGCCATCCAGCGATGAGGTCTTCCCGCATCGCGGCCGGCATAGCGGGTTCGAAGCGATCCGTCGGATGCGGCAGCGCGACAAGCTCTTCGTGGGAGCGCCAAAAGCCCACCGCCAGTCCGGCCAGCCAGGCTGCTCCGATGGCGCTGAGGTCGGTGGAGGAACTCCGGACCACGGGACAACCGAGAATGTCGGCCTGAAACTGCATCAGACGGTCGTTGCGGCTAGCCCCGCCGTCGGTCATCAGTTCCGTAAGCGGCGCACCGCTGTCCTGCCGCAATGCTTCGAAGACGTCGCGCACCTGGTAGGCGATCGAATCCACGGTGGCCTTCGACAGATGGGCGAGTGTGGTCCCGCGCGTAAGCCCGCAGATGACGCCGCGCGCGCCGGAGTCCCAGTGCGGCGCCCCTAGTCCAGCAAAAGCCGGAACGAGGTACACGCCCGCGGAATCGTCCACGCTCGCGGCAAGCTGGGCCGCGCCGGCGGCGCCATCGTCGAGCGAAAACAGTTCCGCCAGCCATTCCACCGCCGCGCCGGTATTCGTGATATTACCTTCCAGCGCGTAACTCGCTCGTCCGCCCTCTGCCCAGGCAATAGTCGTAGAAAGACCGTGTGCGGATGGAATCGGGCGTTCCACGCGCGTCATCAGAGAAGAGCCCGTCCCGTAGGTGGCTTTCACCGTGCCCGGTGCGAAGGCCGCGTGCCCAAACAAAGCCGCGTGAGAATCGCCAATGAGCGATGCAACCGGTATCCCCGCCGGAAGACGGCCGCACTCTACCGAGAGACCGAAAATCTCGCTCGAGGAACGCACCTCAGGCAAGACCGCGGCCGGAATACCGAAGGTCGCGAGCAACTCCAAGTCCCACGCGACCCGTTCCAGGTTGAGAAGCTGAGTCCGCGACGCGTTACTCGCGTCTGTCGCCCACGACGCGCCGCCGGTGAGGTTCCACAAGATCCAACTGTCCACTGTGCCGGCGCAGAGTTCGCCTGCCTTCGCTCGCCGGTCGGTATCCCCGAAATGATCCAGCAGCCAGCGGATCTTCGAAGCTGAGAACAGCGGGTCGATCGTAAGCCCGGACCGACTGCGGACGAGCACCTCCGCCGGAGTCCCGGCTAGCGACGTGCAGAACGGCGCAGTCCGGCGGCATTGCCACGTTATACAAGGGCCGGCGGCGAGCCCGGTGCGGCGGTCCCACACCAGTGCGGATTCCCGTTGATTGCTCACGCCGATTGCGACGATCTCAGCCCCTTCGGCCTGTGCCAGGCAATCGTCGACAGCGCCGGCGACGGAGCGCCACAACTCCAGGCCGTCCTGCTCCACCCAGCCCGGTTGCGGAAATGCAATGCCGGCCGGGCGTGAGGCTGTCGCCAGCACTTGACCGGCGCGGCTCACCAGAAGCGCCTTCGAATTCGTGGTCCCCTGGTCAATCGCCAAGATGCATTTCGCGCGTTCCACAGGCTGCATCCTCCAGGAATTCGACAGCGGACTCACAGATGCCTTCAGGCGAGAGGCCATAATGCTCGAAAAGGAACGCCGCCTCGCCGGTAGGCGCGAACTCGCCGGGAACGCCGAGCAATCGCATCCTTGTCGGGTGCGTCGCAACGACGACTTCCGCCACCGCCCCACCCAGGCCACCATATACGGTGTGCTCTTCGACAGTGATGATCGGACCCGTTGCAGCCGCCTCGCCGATCGCCTCCCGATCAATGGGCCGCACCGTTGCCATATTCATTACGCCGGCCGAGATGCCTTTAGCCTCCAGCAACGATGCCGCCCGAAGCGCGCGGCACACCATCGTGCCATTCGCGATAAGAGTAACGTCTACGCCGCGACGCAGCCAGGCTGCCCGGCCGATTCGAAACTCGTACCCTTCCGGATGAACCACCGGCACAGGCATGCGGCTGAGGCGCAGGAATACGGGCCCATACAGGTCCGCCGCAGCGCGAACGGCAGCCGCCGTCTCCATCGGGTCGGCCGGTGCAATCACCGTCATGTTCGCGATGGCTCGCGTCCAGGCAAAGTCCTCGATTGAGTGATGCGTCGGCCCGAGTTCACCGTATGCCATGCCGCTCGACATGCCGCAGAGTTTCACGTTGGAACGCGAGTACCCGAGATCGATCTTGACCTGTTCCAAAGCCCTCCCGGTCAGAAAGCAGGACGCGCCGCAGACGAACGGCAGAAGACCGCCGTTCGCCAGTCCGGCGCCCACGCCTACCAGATTCTGTTCAGCGATTCCGACATTAATCGTGCGGTCCGGAAAACGTTTCTGAAATGCCTTGAGGTTCGAAGAGCCGATGGAATCATTGCAGACGGCCACCACGCGGGAGTCTGCTTCCGCCAATCCAATCAACGTCTCCGCAAATGCAATCCGGCAATCGAACAGCGCACTCACTGAAGCCCTCCACCAAGTTCGCGGAGCGCCGTCGCGAGTTCCTCATCGCTGGGCACGCGGTGATGCCACTCCACGCGGTCTTCCATAAATGAGACGCCGCGACCCTTGCGCGTGCGAGCGATCACGCAATTCGGCTTGCCCGGATCGAAAGGAATTGAGCGAAAGGTCTCCTGCAGAGCCGCAATGTCGTGGCCGTCCACCTCGCGCACACTCCAACCGAACACACGCCAGCGGTCCGCGAGCGGTTCCAGCCCGACAGTCGTTTCCGTTCGGTCACCCTGCTGCAAACCGTTTCGATCTACGATGACCGTCAGATTGTCCAGCCCGAATTGCGCGGCCGCCATGCCTGCCTCCCAGTTGCTCCCTTCCTGCAATTCGCCATCCCCCGTAAGCACGAACGTCCGCCAGGCGCTGCCCATGATCTTCGCCGCCTTGGCCGCGCCCAGTGCGATCGGCAAACCGTGGCCCAATGGCCCCGTGTTGGCCTCCACTCCCGGAACCTTATTTCGATCGGGATGTCCGTTGAGAAACGAAAGAGGCTTCATGTATTCCTGCAGCCGCTCGACCGGGAAGAATCCGGCCGTCGCCAGGGTGGCATACAGAGCGCCGGAACAATGCCCCTTGCTCATGATGAAACGGTCACGGTCGGGCGCCAGCGGATCCGTAGGATTAACACGCAGTACCCCGAAGTACAGGGCCGCCAGAATGTCAGCGGCTGAGAGATCGCCTCCGGGATGGCCCAATCGCGAGCGATGCACCATTTCGAGGGCGGCCATGCGCACCACGCGTGCGGCCTCATCCGGCTTCGCAGGCCTACTTCCGGCGCCGCTTCGATTTGGCGGCTGAGCACTTGGCATAATTATTCGCCTAAGACTCTTAATGCTAATCCGCGGCATCTGCCTTGTCTACTCTCACCAGAACCAGGTCTCGAGCACCGCAGGGAGACCGGTGAGCCGCGCAGGACCGCTATTGAGAATACAATCTGCGACATTGCGACTGCTCCCATCCAGCGTCGGGCAGGTGCTCAGGGTCCGTAACCAGAGTGGCCGCGGCGAGCGTTCCCAGCATCGTCAGCCCGCCACTACCATCGGTTAGTCGGTAATCTGACTGGGCATCCCCGTCAGGCCGTCCTCCTGCACTGAAGAGAACGCAGATCCAACCGGACGCTCCAAGTGCAATCGCCCTCTCGAAAGACTCCACCACGCGTCGGCCGCCCTCCTCAGCCCGCTGACATCGTGAATCTCTCGATGGTGCAGATGGACATGAAACTCTCGACCGTCTTCCAGATCCGTGAACGCCGTAGCTCGATTTTCCTTGGGAAGTGTTCAGTGTCCCCAATCGCGTGAGCTTCGCGGCGCCCAACACCACACTGAACTCGTGGACTATGGGGGCAGATCACCAGCGATATCTAACGATTCGAACTCACGGTCGGTCGACAGGCGAACAATGGAGGCGCCTTAACGTTGGCCCCCTGATCCGCGCAGCCGTCAGCGCACGATTGATATTGCCATCCCGTCAATGCGGTGACGGACGATCGGCAGGATGAGAGACTCCAGGCGTGGGTCAGACGCAATGGCTTGGTTGTAGGCTTTCGATCCTCGATCGAGCGGGTCCGGCGGTTCGGCTTCGAGCACCGCACCGTGGCGGATGACATTGTCCGCCAGGATCAACGTTCCGGGGCGGGAAAGCCGCAAGGAATATTGGAGGTATTCCACGTACCCGGTCTTATCGGCGTCAATAAAGATCAGGTCGAAAGGAGCGGCGCCCGAGCGCACAAGCTCCTCGAGCGATTCGGCTGCGGCGCCAATCCGGATTTCGACGGGAACGGCAAGCGCCGCCCGGTCCAAACTCCGCCGCGCTACGGTTGCGTGGTGCGGCTTGTGCTCAAGGCTGATCAGGATGCCGTCCGGCGGCAGGGCGCGCGCCAGCCAGGTAGTGCTGTATCCGCCGAGAGTGCCGACTTCGAGCGCGCGCCTCGCGCCGCAGAGCTTCGCCAGAAGGTAAAGTAGTCGGCCCTGGTTGGGGGAGACTTGGATTGCCGGAAGGCCTGCGGCGGAAGCGTCGGCGAGGTTGGCGGTCAGGACCGGATCGGCGGGTGTGAACAGATCTTCAATATACGCGTCGATCCGTTCGACCAGTTCTTCGTTGAGCGGCTGCATCATCCTCCTGCATTCGACGGGTGGCGGGGTCACCGATCGCTATCTAATCCCTTCCAGAATCATGTGCTGAAGCCAGGACGTGGGCGGTCCTTTTTAATGATATCGGGAGGAACCGGTTGCGAATCTGGAAGGCTCGGGGAAGAAGATGCACGCGCGAGTGCTTGCGAACGCAGTGCCCGGCGGCCGATTCCGCGACCGGCCCTCCCGGCAATGCCCAGGATGTCTCTGAACGCCGGCCAAACCTGAGGTGCGCCGATCGTCGTGTGAATCGCACTAGTCCTTTGCCCGAACGCACGAATGCGACCACCTGCGCGCCGGGGCGTCGAAATCGTCGCACCTGTGAGAGGCATTGTTGCCTGTGTGAGCCGCCACGAACCCCTTCCAGTCATTCTCCGGACTCTGTTTGGCGCCCTCCCAAAGGACTCCCCGGAAATCTGCCGACCAAATCCTTGCCACTCAACCACATGCATTCATTTCAAACACCTTGCGTATTCGGTAGAACGCCCTGAAAACGCTCGGGTCCACGGTTCGGCATCGCTTCCTCTGTGCACGGCAAGCGCCTGATCGGCGCGTGTCAATAGCTTTGAGACACTCCCATCTGAAATTTACTGAGTTTTTATTTCTGTTGGTTTGTTGATCCACACCTCCTTGGGAACCGCCATTGATCTGGGCGGGTGATGAACGAAGCGCTCCGGGTGGGCCTGATAAGCGGCATCCAGCACAGCCTGGCGGCGCTCGACGACGGCGGGAGCCTCGCCGTAGTGCACCATAGCCGGCGTCAAGAGCTCGAGGCCCGAATGGCGATGCTCTTGGTTGTACCAGGCGAAGAACTGCTGGCAGAAGCTTCGGGCATCCTGGATGGAGCCGAAACGATCCGGAAATTCCGGTCGGTACTTCATGGTGCGAAACTGGCTTTCCGAATAGGGGTTGTCGTCGGAAACGTACGGCCGGCTGTGCGTCTTGGTGACGCCCAGGTCCGCCATCAGAAAGGCCACCGGTTTGGAGGTCATCGAGGAGCCGCGGTCGGCGTGAATCGTCAACTGGCCGGGCGCGATGTTCTGCTTCTCGCAACTGTCGGCGATGAGCCGTTTGGCCAGTTCGGCGCTTTCGCGATGCGCCACCATCCAGCCGACCACGTAACGGCTGAAGATGTCCAGGATGACGTAGAGGTAGAAGTAGGTCCACTTAAACGGCCCCAACAATTTGGTGATGTCCCAACTCCAGAGCTGGTTGGGGGCCGTGGCCAGTAGTTCCGGTTTCTGATACGGCGGATGCGTCAGTTGGTCGCGGCGCTCGCGCGTCTCGCCTTCCTGCTCCAGGAGGCGATACATCGTGCGGATGGAGCAGTGGTAGAGTCCTTGGTCAAGCAGGGTGGCGTACACCCCTGCCGGTGCACGGTCCTGGAAACGTTCTTCATGCAGACAGCTCAGGACAATGGCACGCTCGTCGGGAGTGAGCGAGCGAGGTGAGGCTTGGCGCGGCTTGGGGCCGAACAGCGGGCGCTGCCGCCGGTAGAACGACGACCGTGGGACGCCGAGTGCGGCGCAGGCGGCCAGCACGCCGACCAGGGGAGCAAGTTGGGTGACGCCAGCCATCAGGACTTCTCCTCCGGCTCGATTGTCGGGATCGGGTTGCCCAGCAGTGCAGCCACTTTTTTTTGAACCTCAATGATGATCTCGGCCTTGCGTAGTTGTTCCGTGAGGCGCTGATTCTCGCGGCGCAGTTTCTGGTTCTCCTCATCGAGTGGGTTACGTTTGGACTTGGGACCACGCTTCTGTGGAGTGAGACCACGCAACATGCCGGCGGCGCGTTCCTGCCGCCAGGTCACCAAGTGGGAGGAGTAGAGTCCCTCTCGGCGGAGCAGGGCTCCGATAGCGCCGGGTTGGTTCTTGGCCCGGTCAGCCTCCGCCAGGATGCGCAGTTTGTACTCGGCGGTGAAGCCGCGGCGCTTCGGCTTGGCGGGCACTTCCGGGTCAGGGTGGGCGACGGGTTCGGCAACGGTTTTACCTGCCGCTGCACTGCGCTCGTCCTCGCTGCGCTCGTCCTCGCTACGCTCGGCCTCGCTTCGTTCCGCGGCAGGCAAAACCGTCGGAACGACAGCGATAGACTTGCTGTTCTTCAAGCTGAATTCCCTTCTCGCCCTCCTCACTAATTGAGGATACGGGAAGTGTCTCAGCTATATTGGCACGGAGGGCTCTCGCGTGGAGGCTTTGTCAACATCGGGGTTTCTGAGTAGGTCCGAACGAATTCGGAGCGAACTGTTGAATTGGAGCGAGCAGTACGCCCGCCACGGCGGGTACAACAGCCTAGGCGATACGCGGGCCTTCGAATCCTTCGAATGCTTCGCGGACAATGCCTTCGATCAACGCGACTTCATCGTCGCGCAGCGCCTTGAACTCATGCTCGCGCCGGTTCTTAGACAGAGAACCCTTGTTCTGACGGATGAACATGACCAGGTTTTGCGCGAGGCGGTCCGGCATCTCGATCGCATCCATGACCCGGTGGATCGCCTCGTCATGGCGGCGCAGGTAGTCGATCTCGCGGGGCAGATCATCCTCAACCGTCCGCCGCACGCACGAATAGAGGAACTCTGCTTCCTCGGTACAGTCGAAATACCGGTAGAGGTCGGCGGTGTCGTTGAGGACCTCGACATTCCGAGACAGCGTAGGACGCCATTCGATGAACGGCATCAGTGGACCGGAATGACCCTGCAACGCGGAGCGGTAATGCTCGATTCGGTCGAGCATTACGGACGAAACCGGGAACACCATGCCTGGAGGCGTGAACTTGCGCTCCGCAAGGACGTGATGGATTAGGCAGCGGTGCATCCGCCCGTTGCCGTCCTCGAACGGGTGTACATACACGAACCCGAACGCCGTGGCGGTGGCCTTAAGGACCGGATCAATGCCGTCCTCGCGCATACGGTCGTTGGCTTCCAGCAACCCGTTCATTAGATCCGCGAGATCTTGCGGCCTCGCGCCAATGAACTCCGGAAGGGGGGCGCCGTGGTGGTCGCGCTCGCCGAGGAATACTCCGTCGGGACGCAGACCGGCTTGAACGAACCGCGTGTCCTCGACGAGGACGCTTTGCAGGCGTAGAATCTCATCGAACGTAAGCGGGTTTTTGCCGGCCTGGAGGATAGCGCGCCCCCATCGCTCGAGCCGGTTGCGCGGCGGCCGTTCGCCTTCGATTTCAAAGCTGGCGCGGCTGTCAGCAAGCAAAAGGAAACTCGCGGCTCGCGCAACCAGATGTACACCACTCCGCCCGACCGTCTCCCGCGCCTTTGCGGCTAGATCAAGGGCGATCGAATCTTCCAGAGTCTTCGTCCTGCGAATAACCGGACAGAAGCGCGCGGTTCCAAGCAGATTGTCGCGTACACGATGCCGGCGAGACGAATGTGGTTTGCCGGTGAAGTAAGCTTTCGGATCGAGAAGATCGATCACTGTCACGCGCGGCGCGGCGTCAACATCAAGCGTCTGCCCCGTGAGGAACTCATATAGGTACCAAGCACGGCGGACCGGCATCGATGCCGCCTGGCCGCGAACCAGAGTCTCAAACTCCGACGGCGGAATGGCGTCGAATAGGCGCTTCAGGATGAGGAGGTCGAGGTCCTCATGACGAAGCGCAAAGATGAGGTGGTCTGCGAAGCTCTCGCCCGGCCAATAGCGTTTGTCAAAGACCCTCCAGCCGGCCTCCTCGCGGCGGCTACCGCTGACATACTGCTCGGAGACGCAGCTCGGATGGCGAATTGGCGCTGAGATGCCAAGCGCGTGAACAAGAGCAGACCACCCTGCCAGCCGGTTCACTGGCGGCAGTAATCTCTCCTGGAAGACAACCGGCGATGCAAGGTCCAGCTTCATGCGTCGAAAAACCCGAACGGGCGTCGAAAAGAACCTCGAATTTCTGCCTAACCGTCGATAATTACTTTACCATGCCGTAGAGTCGAAATCCAGTGTCATGCATCGAAAAAACCGTTCAATAGACATTGGTCGTCGAAATCGGATACCGAGACTAGCCCCTTCGGCGCAAAAATGTTCGCGATCGCTCTCCATAGAGACTCCGCCTAGCGCGGTGCCCAAGAGCATCCCCCAGATTCGATGCCTGCATAGGATTTGGCGCCCAAATGCGTCAGAGTCGGTTGGTTACGGATTGCACGTGCAAGGGAGTAATCCTGAATGGCTGCGTTACGCGAACCCGCGGGCAGTGCTCGACCGCCAGAAAGTCGGCAACCGGATTTGGCGATAAAGGCCCCCGCGCCGGTTGAAAATGGGTATTCACGGCGTGACTTGGTCTTGGCGTGCCCGCCCTTGGGCTTTGGCCAGACCTTCAGCGCCGAACGCTTTCAGAAAGAACTCTACGCGCAGATGGCCGCGGCGCAACGCTCGGCCGCGCAGCAGCGGCTCGTGTTGTTGCTCGGACCGGTTGCCGAGCCGTATCTCAGACACCTCGCCGATACGGATCGCTCCCTGGCCCGGCACGTGCGCGAACTCTTCGAATTGATTCGCGACTACGGCCCGGAAGCGGTCGCCGGCGCGGTGCAGAAGGCCCACGCGGGCAGCATCAGCGAGTTCGAACTTTCCGTGATCCGTTCTCGGATGCTCGATGCCAGCGCTGACCTTGATAAACCGCGGTCCGCGTCCTTGGAGACGCCATCGACGAAGCGCTGCTGAGCTAACGTGCAGATGTTTCGAGACTTCTTCTTCGGTTAAGAGATTAAGCACTTATGAATCCCTCCTGTTGGGCAACACTATGTTAACTCAAATTATGTATCGACACAAGCGATTGCATATTTTTAGTTGCAATTGCATGTGCTCTTATGCCATTATCAGGGCAATGGAGCGGAAGCCGCAACAGCAGACCCTGTCCATTCGTATCACAGACACTCTCCGCGATTTCCTGGAACGCTCCAGGCAGGTTCTATCGCTTGGTCGAGGCGAATCGGTATCTACATCAGACGTTGCCAAGATTCTGCTTGAATCGGCCAAAGATGATCGGCTCGACTCAAGATTGGAAGTCGCCGAATTGCTGCAGCGGCCCACAGAATCGTTGGGTGCGATCCGCATCAAATGGGAGAGCAACCAGCCGCTGTCACGCGCCGAGTGGATACTGATCGGACAGTACATTCAGACGGCAACCGAGGGAGTCTCGGAAGATCCGGCAATGCCCGGGGCAGCGGCATTCGTGACGCTCCTGGAAGCGCTGCTGGCCATCCGAGGGTTGCGTAGTGATCGCGGTGTTGGGCTCGATCGATATTATCTCGGCAATCTCGGCCTCCCGGATGGCCCGGCATTGTCAGCGCGGCAATTTGATCCGGATCTCCTCCCGCAGGTCATTGGCAAACTGATTGAGAGTTTGCGGCGGTCGCCGCCACCACCAAAACCGGCATTCGCCGGGAGGAATTTCTTTGTGGCTGTTCGCGACGAAGTGATCGAGGACGTCATCGCGCTGAACCGTGCCCTTGAGCCGTTTGTCCAAGCCCTGTTTCGACTGGCTGTACGCGGCCACTGGATGCGTGAAAAACAACCGGTGCGCCGTGGGCGTGAGGAGCAGCTTTTGTACAGCGAACTGCCCGCCGTCGTCGCCGAAGGTTTCAAGATGCAGGCGTCCATCAATACCGACGGAGAGGTGTCAGTTCGGGTGTCGATGGATCACAAAGATGTCGTATTCCCAATCGTGACGTACCCGGAAATTCGGGAGTTTGCGGCTATGCTCGAGCAGTTGGTTCCCGACCGAGAGTGGAACGGGATTCACTATTCCGGACACGTCAGCGAACAAAGGCGATTCTATTTCCGCAGGCGCTCCGAGGGGATTCAGTTCGGGTTTTCGGCAGAGGAGTGGCGAACCTTGAAGGAGCTGTTTGCCGCCACCATCCAAACACAAAAGCTTCAAGCAGCCTTTGCCGAGTTGGCACTCGTCTACGGCGAACTGTAGCCGAGTCGAGACGCGTTTTAAAGGAGAGGAAAAATGAGCAACATGAATGGAACAGGTGTCGTGTGCCTGAGCGATGCACCTGCGGGCACAGGGCTAGAGAGAAGGTCATTCTATCTATGGGTGGTAAGGGCGGTGTTGGAAAGACGAGCTTCATGACTGCCCTCGCCGAATGGTTTGACGCGAACGAAATCCCAGTCAAACTGCTCGACCTACTAGATATGGAGAATAAGACACGGGGATCGCTCACGCACTTCTTCCGAGGGCAAGTGCCGAAGGTCAATATCCACACGTCAGCCGGCCTCGACGCTTTTGTCGATCAGCTCGCTGATGGTCCGCCTGTAATACTCGCAGACATGGGCGCCGGTTCGGGCCAGGTCACCCACGATTGGTTCGACGCGATGTATCCTGACGTCGCCGAAGCCGGCATTGTGTTCACGGCGGTCGGCATTGTGACCTCCGATCCCGCCAGCGTTGAGAGTGTGCTTACGTGGGCGGCACGATTGCACGACGCGCTGAGTATCTGATTGTCGAGAACAGCATCTCGGACGCGACGGATTTCCGTTATTGGCGCGAGAGCGAAGAGGCTCTCGAATTCCAAAAGATGTTCTCACCCGGAATCATCCGGATGGATTATCGTTTGCCGGAACTAGAGAACGCAGCGAGGAACCACGGTGTAACGCTCGGTGAGATCGCACAGCGCAAGAATGAAGCTCCGGAATTGCAGAAGGCCTCGCTCGTCATGCGGGCACAGAGCTATCGCCGTCGAATGTTCGCGGAGTTCAACCGGGTAAAGAATCTGTTGCTGCCATGAACTCGACAGCAACTACGCCCGCCAGCAACCAAGGTCTCATCGATCGAATCGCTAAAGCACTACCGGCTGAAGTGCGTGCCGACTACTACCGCGAACTCAACCACTGCCGGTCGCTTCCGGAGCACGATGAAATGCTGCGCATTCTCCGGGCGATGCAGTTCCTGACGCTGCTGATGAATCAAGTACCGCAGCGAGTGATGGAGCAACGAGAACAGTTAGAACTGCTGTTTGGGACTGTCCTGGGGAAACTCCAAGAGGCGATCGAGAACACTGAGGCGCTCCATCGCGAACTCGGAGAAAGGTTATCAATGCTGCCTGCAGAGGTTGCGCGGGGCCTCAGTCCACCGGCGATCGCACGGGAGGTCAACGAGAGCCCGCGCCAGCAGTTCGTAAGGTCGACGATTCCAGAGACTTCTCACGCGCTGGCGGCTGTCGCAAACAGCATGAAGGGGCTAAGTGGGGAATTTGTACAGGTGATTCAGAAATTGGACCACACGTATGACGGCGCAGTCCGCCGAGCACAAAAGGCGGTGGAAAGCCTGGACTCGACTGCATCGCACGCCACCGATCGAGTACGCAGAGCCGCAGAGGAACTGGCGACCGTATTTCAGCGGGAATTCCGCTGGTCGGTGTATACACTGTCGGCGCTCGCACTAGTGATCGGGATAACGTTCGGAATTTTCTACCAGCGCTGGCTTGACCTGCCTGTATCCGGTCCGGACGCACGGGAGATGCAGCCCCAACGAGCGACTCCACAGCAAAGAGCACAACGCCACTAGCCCGGCTATGCTGACCATCCGAGCGATGTCCGATGGGAAGGGGTACTCTTCACGGCGCCTGGAGCACAGTGATTACTACTCCGAGGGTGAGAGGGTAGCCGGGCACTGGCGCGGGGCTGAATTGTTGGGCCTCGAAGGCTCGGTCCGACACGAGGATTTCGAGGCACTGCGCCAAGGACTCGACCCACGGACAGGGGAGTTTCTCCGACCGCGGCATAGTGCAGACCGGATCCGTGGAGATGGCGGCATGCAAAGCCAGCGGAGAACTCTGTATGACTTCACCTTCTCCGCGCCAAAATCCGTATCCATCATGGCGGTTCTCGGCAGAGACGATCGACTGCGCGCGGCACGTGACGGCAGTCTCCGAGGCCCTGGAGGAAGCGGAGCGATATTCGGCGGCACGCGTTCGGCAGAATGGCGCCAACGAAGATCGCACTACCGGCAACATGGCGATCGCTGTGTACGAGCACGACACCAGCCGCGAATTGGACCCGCAACTCCACACGCACGCCGTAGCCGCGAACCTCACGTACGACGGCGCAGAGGGCCGGTGGAAAGCACTCCAGGCGGGGGGAATCTACGACAGGCGGG
>Ga0335080_10004175_pt1 | contig 14707 bp, 13 predicted proteins | sample Lox_Sample_34_FD_206720 | JGI IMG/M metagenome (GOLD analysis project Ga0335080, IMG submission 206720) | Soil microbial communities from Loxahatchee National Wildlife Refuge, Florida, United States - Lox_Sample_3.4 | ecosystem: Environmental > Terrestrial > Soil > Wetlands | place: USA... | reverse complement strand
GGCTTCGTGCACACCGGGCCGTTCATGGAAACCGGCGAGCCGCATCTCTATGCCATCGGCGACATCGTGGTGGGCATGCCGCAATTGGCGCACGCGGCGTCCATGGAAGGTATCGTCGCCGTGACACACATGGCGGGCAAGACGGCGCATCCCATCGATCGCCACCGCATTCCCAACTGCACCTATTGCGAGCCGCAGATCGGTTCAGTTGGCCTGACGGAAAGGGCCGCACGCGAAGCGGGCCACGACGTGAAGGTTGGCAAGTTCCCGTTCCTCGGCAACAGCAAGGCGACCATCCTGGGCTCGCACGACGGCTTCGTGAAGGTCGTCGCCGACGCCAAATATGGCGAAGTGTTGGGTGTGCACGTCATCGGCCCGTTCGCCACGGAAGTTATCGCCGAGGCCGTGACAGCCTTGCAACTGGAAGCCACCGTGGACGACATGATGACCATGATTCATGCGCACCCGACCGTTTGGGAAGCCATGGGCGACGGATTCAATGCCGTGCGGGGAATGAGCATCAATGCCTGACGTATCCCAGAACCGCTGGTTGGTTGATTTGGGCCTGTTGCCCTACGCCCGCTCGCTGGACCTGCAGTATCGCCTGGCCGCGGCGCGCAAGGCCGGAGCCGTGCCCGACGTGTTGTTGCTCTGCCAGCACCCGCACGTGATTACGCAGGGACGCAACGGCAAGCCCGAGCACCTGCTGGGTTCGGAGCGCGTGCTGCGGCAGATGGGCGTCGAGTTCTTCGACACGCGGCGCGGCGGTGACGTCACCTATCATGGCCCCGGCCAGCTGGTGGCTTATTCGATTTTCGACTTGGGCGGCCTGCGCCGCGACCTGGTGTGGTTTGTCCGCCGGCTGGAAGAGGTCATGATCGCCGCATCAGTCGACATGGGGGTGGATGCAGCGCGGCTGGAACCGCACTGGCGCGGAAAAACCGGTGTCTGGGTGCAGCCGGACGAATCGCACGCGGGATTCCCGCCCACGAAGCTCGGCGCCATCGGCGTGCACGTCAGCCGCTGGGTCACCTCGCACGGGCTGGCGTGGAACGTCAGCACCGACCTGCGCTACTTCGATCTGATTGTGCCCTGCGGCATCGCTGGCTGCCGCGCCGCTTCGCTGGAACAGCTGCTCGGCCGTGCCGTGGACTTCGGCGAAGCCTCGCGCTCCCTCGCCCGGCAGATGGGACGCGTCTTCGGCCTGGAGTTCGACCAAATCTCCACGCGCGAAATGGAGGTCCGCCTCGCCGCCGCGGAGCGGGAGCTGGAAGGCGAGGCCGCCGTGACCGCCACGCGCTAGGAAATCTCACCACCATGGCAACTCCGTCCAACCCGCCCATCACGCGCGAGCAGCAGCTCGACCTCTACCGCTACATGCTGCTCGATCGGATTGTGGAAGACACGATGACCAAGCTCTTCCGCCAGAACAAGATCGTGGGCGGCCTCTACGCGAGCCTTGGGCAGGAAGCCATTTCCGTGGGCACGGCGTACGCGCTTGAGAAACGCGACTGGATTGCCCCGATGATCCGCAACATCGGCGGCCTGTTGGTGAAGGGCGTGCGTCCGCGCGACATCTTCACGCAGCACATGGCGAAGTACACGTCGCCGACGCAGGGGAAAGACGGCACAAGCCACTTCGGCGACTTGAAAGACCTGCACATCGTTTCTCCGATCTCGATGCTGGGCGATCTGATTCCCGTAATGACGGGCGTGGCCATGGCGGGACGCTACCTGGGGCAGAACATCGTGGCGCTCACGTGGATCGGCGATGGCGGCACGTCCACCGGCGCGTTCCATGAGGGCGTGAACCTGGCGGCCCAGCAGCGGGCGCCGCTGGTGCTGGTGATCGAAAACAACCAGTGGGCCTATTCGACCCCGGTGGCGCGTCAGGTGCCGATTACGGACCTGGCGGACCGCGCCAAGGCCTACGGCGTACGCGCCTTCATCGTCGACGGAAACGACGTGGAGGCCGTGTTCGCCGTCGCGCGCGAGTGCGTGGCTTTGTGCCGCGCAGGCGAAGGGCCCGTAATCATCGAAGCGAAGACGATGCGCATGCGCGGGCACGCGCAGCACGACGCGGCCGAGTACGTCCCGAAGGACATGTTCGAGTTCTGGAAAAAGCGCGACCCGATCGACACCTATGAGAAGAAGCTGGCCGGCGCGGGCGTGCTGACGGAGAAGAAGAAGGCGGAGATCCTGGCGGGCATCAACGCCGTGATTGAACAGGACCGTGCCTTTGCCGAGGAGTCGCCCTTCCCACCGGCCGAGCTGGCGGAAAGTCCCGTCTACTGCGATGGTCCGCTGCCCATCGAGCCTCAATGGAAGCGCCCCGTGGCGGAAGTAAAACCGCCACGCTCGGGTGTGAAGCCGGAGTGGAAAGTGGGCGGCAATGGAGAGTTTCACCGCGACGCAAGGGAAGGCGCGGGGGAAGCCGCAGGAGCTAGGCATGCCGCGCCCGTTCGGCCTGAAAGCGCAAAGCCCGCCAACGGCGGCGCCAAGACGGCGGCCAGGCGCTCCTCCAAGTCCGCCGTGACTGTACGAGGGAGGAAGTGATGGCCCAGACCACCTTCCTCGAAGCTGTCCGCCAGGCGCTGTTTGAAGAAATGGAGCGCGATCCGGCCGTCGTGTGCATCGGCGAAGACATCGGTGTTTATGGCGGCGCGTTCAAGGTGACCGCCGGCCTTCTCGAGCGGTTCGGCTGGGAGCGCGTGATCGACACACCCATCAGCGAGACGGCCATTATTGGTGCAGCCTGCGGGATGAGCTACCTCGGCCTGCGTCCCGTGTGCGAACTGCAGTTCGTGGACTTCATCGCCTGCTGCTTTAACCAGCTCACGAACTTTGTGGCCAAATCTTACTACCTGTGGGGCGCTCCCGTGCCGATGGTGGTGCGCGCGCCGTCCGGCGGAGGTGTGCACGGCGGGCCATTCCACTCCCAGAATCCGGAGATGTACTTCGCGCACACGCCCGGATTGAAGGTCGTCTATCCCTCGACGCCCTATGATGCCAAGGGGTTGATGAAGTCCGCGATTCGCGACAACAATCCCGTGCTGTTCTTCGAGCACAAGGCCCTGTACCGGCGCATCAAGGACGAGCTTCCCGAGGGCGATTACACCGTGCCGATCGGGAAAGCAGTGGTGCGGCGCCAGGGACACGACCTGACAATCGCCACCTACGCGGCCATGGCGCACACGTCCATGGAAGCCGCGGCGGAACTGGCGAAGGAAGGCATCGAAGCCGAAGTGGTCGACCTGCGCACCATCCAGCCGCTGGACATGGACACCGTGCTCGCGTCCATCAAGAAAACGAATCGCCTGCTTGTCGCGCACGAAGACACGCGCTTCGGCGGCGTGGCCGGTGAGATTGCGGCGGTGGTTTTCGAGAAAGCCTTCGACGATCTCGACGCCCCTGTGCGGCGGATCACAGCCCTGGATACGCCTGTGCCGTATTCGCCGCCACTGGAAGAGCACTTTTTGCCGCAGGTGAAGGATGTGGTGCAGGCGGCGCGCGAACTCGCGCGGTATTAGCCGCGCGCCCGGCGGGCGTCCGTAGCGCAGGGCCTGTCCGCCGATTTGTTCAGTTTCTTCTGACGAGGTGAGGTCATGGCAACCGACGTAATCATGCCCCAAATGGGCGAAAGCATCTTCGAGGGCACCATCACGAAGTGGCTGAAAAAGCCCGGCGACCGCGTGGAGCGCGACGAGCCACTCTTCGAAATCTCCACGGACAAGGTCGATGCGGAAATCCCCGCGCCCGCCGCCGGCGTCCTCAAGGAAATCAAGATCAGTGAGGGCCAGACCGTGCCCATCCAGACTGTTGTCGCGGTCATCGATGCGGACGGCGCCAGCGCCGGGGCGGCCGCCCCTGCTGCCGCACCGCCGCCCGCGCCGAAGGCTGCTGCGCCCGCTCCGCCGGCGCCTCCACCGCCTCCGGTTGAAGCGCCGCTGCACTTTGAGCCGGCGCCGCGCGCGGCGGCTCCCGCGCCGCCCCCGCCACCCGCTGCCGCTCCGGCCCCCGCCCGCGCGGACGGTGATAAGGTCCGCAGCTCCCCGCTCGTCCGGCGCATGGCGCGCGAGTACGGGGTCGATCTCACCAGTGTGCCCGGCACGGGCGCAGGCGGCCGGGTCAGCAAGCGCGACATCATGTCTGCCATCGAGCACGGCGTCCCGTCCGCGCCCGCAGCTCCCGCCGCCCAGGCTCCGCCGCCACAGGCAGCCGCCGTCGCGCCGTCACCCGCGCCGCCGCCCGCTTCAGGCTTACTCTATCGCCCGGGCCTGGAGCTGGCCGTATCGCGCGAACGTTTGTACTTCGGCCGCTACGAAGTCCAGCCCATGAGCACGATGCGGCAGAAGATCGCCGAGCACATGCTGGCCTCGAAGCACGTTTCGCCGCATGTTTATTCCATAGACGAGGCCGATGTCACCGCAATCGCGGCGCTTCGCAACAAGGCCAAGGGGGAATTCGAGCGCAAGTACGAAGTTAAGCTCAGCTTCATGCCGTTCTTCGTCCGCGCCGCGATCGAGGGTCTGCGCGCCTTTCCGACCATGAACGCCTCGCTCGACGGAACGAACGTCGTCCTCCACAAGGAATGCAACATAGGAATGGCCGTCGCGCTCGATTGGGGCCTGCTGGTTCCTGTCATCAAGAACGCCGAGGAGAAGAACTTCCTCGGCTTGCAGCGCGCCATCAACGACCTGGCCGATCGCGCGCGCAGCAAAAAGTTGAAGCCCGAAGAAGTCGCCGAGAGCACCTTCTCCATCACAAACCCCGGCGTCTTCGGCGGCCTGATGGGCATGCCGGTCATTAACCAGCCGAACGTCGGCATCCTCGGCCTCGGCGCGATTCAGAAGCGCGCCGTCGTCGTGGACGACGCCATCGCCATCCGCTCCATGGTCTATCTCACCCTCAGCTACGACCACCGCGTGGTGGACGGTGCGATCGCCCACCAGTTCCTGCACAAGGTGAAGACGGTCCTCGAAGACTGGAACGAGAACATTCTGTAAGCCGCAAGGTCGCGTGCGACCACGCGGGTGCGACTCGCGCGGTTATCTGCGGGCCGCCCGGCCGGGGCCTGGCCGATATCCGCCCGGCCCCGCGTCGCGGGGTTGCAGGTAGCCTTTCCCACAAGGTCTCGCTAGACATAGGGGGGATTGTGGTCTAGTCTGCCCGGAGTCCTAGGGCGGCTCTGGACGGGGTGTCTGGGTGTATGCCCGCCAGGGTGTAGTTCGGGGGCGCGAGCCGGAAGGGCCGGCGGTGGAGACCTTTCGGGGCATCTACTTTCCGTTTTCTTCCGTACTCCGGTTGGGCCGGCGTAGACTTGGTGCACGCCCTTTCGCTTTCCTGGGGGCACCGGTTGATCCGGAAAAAACTCATCAAGCGAGGGCAAAAGAAATGACGAAGAATATGAAGAAGCTGGTGGCGGGCGCCGCGTTCGCGGGTCTGGTTGCCGGCACTGCAGTGAGCACCGCCGCCGCTTCCAAGTCGCTGTACGGACAGGATGCTGCGAGCAAGGACAGCAAGAAGAAGACCGAGAAGCATGCCTGTAAGGGCAAGAACTCTTGCAAGGGCAACGGCGGCTGCAAGTCCGGCGACGCCGGCTGCAAGGGCAAGAACTCCTGCAAGGGCAAGGGCGGCTGCGCGACGGACGGATCCAAGAAGCCCAGCTGATTGCGCCTTTCTGCTGGACAAGCCTCATCCCGGTGGGGCCGCGGCGTATGCTTCGGCCCCTCCGGTTTTCCCGCCGCATTAGAGGAGAAGCATGCCCGCGAATCGCTTCAACGGCTTTACTGACTACGGGGTTGGTATTGGCCTGCGCATTCCTCACTATGACCACATCCTGACGAAGAAGCCCGTAGTCGACTGGTTTGAGATCATCTCCGAAAATTTCATGATCGATGCGGGTCACCCCCTGCGCGTGCTGGACCAGATCCTCGATCAGTACAAGGTCGTGCAGCACGGAGTGTCGATGTACTTTGGCTCGGCCGAGCCGCTTTCCCGCGAGCATCTGCGCCGCCTGAAGACGCTCGCAAGGCGCACGAAGACCCCGTGGCTTTCGGACCACCTTTGCTGGGGCAGCGTGGACGGCACGTATACCCACGACCTGTTGCCCATGCCGTACACCTTTGAAGCCGCCAGGGTGACCGCGCGCAAGATCCGCGAGGTCCGGGACTACGTCGAGGTTCCCATCGCCGTGGAGAACGTCTCCAGCTACGCGGAGTATCACGTCTCGGAAATGACTGAGTGGGAGTTCCTCACTGAAGTTGCCGAGCGCGCCGACTGCGGCATCCTGCTGGACGTGAATAACATCTACGTCTCCTCCCAGAATCACAGCTTCAACCCGATGGATTACGTCGAGAACGTTCCGCACGAGCGCGTCGCACAGATTCACATCGCTGGTCACTCGAAATACCGCAAGTACATCCTGGATACCCATGACCATCCTGTGATCGACCCCGTGTGGAAGCTCTACGAGGCGGCCATCCGCCGATGCGGGCCCACGGCCACCCTTCTTGAATGGGATGACCACATTCCGTCGTTCCAGGAAGTTCACGCCGAAGCTCTAAAGGCCAACCGCTTCCTCGAGGCCGTTGCCGGCGCAAAGGCCGCCCCCGCGGGCTCCGACGCCCCCGTCGCGGCTGTCCGAGAAGGCCAGCTGGTTACGTCCGGCTTGTGAACTGACCGTGAACCTCGCCCAAATCCAGCGCAGGATGGCCCGCGCCGTCATGGCGCCGCTCGCTCCGGGCTATCGCATGCGGCGGCAATCCCCGGCGGGTGGCTCGATGCGGCGCTACGCAGCCACGTTCATCAAGCCGAACGACCGGCTCACCTCATTCGAGCGCCTGGAGATTTACAACCGCCAGTACTGGTTTCGTGTGCTTACCTGTCTGTCCGACGACTTTCCCGGCTTGCGCGCGGTGATTGGCGAAAGGCGCTTCGACAAGCTGTCCGCGGCCTATCTCGCGGAATGTCCCTCGCGCTCGTTTTCACTGCGCAATCTGGGCGCCCGCCTGCCCGCGTGGGTTGAGAAGAATCCTCGTTTCGTGAAGCCTTACTTGCGCCCCGCTCTCGACATGGCGCGACTCGAATGGGCGCAGACGGTCGCATTCGATGGGCCGCGCGAAGAGCCGCTGCAGCCCCAGGATCTCGTCGAGCAGTTCGATCCCGGCATGAAGCTGCGCGTCCAGCCTTATATCAGCCTGCTGGAGCTTCAGTATTCAGTGGACGATCTGCTCCTCGATGTCAACAAGTACGCTGAGGACGCCGAGGCCGCGAGCAACGCCGTCGCGGGCAAACGCAAGCGCGCCTCCGTGCGCCGCTTCCGCCGGATGAGGCCCGAGCCGATCTTTCTCGCCGTACACCGGCACGACGACTCCGTGTACTTCCGCCGGCTCGAGCCGGAGGCCTACCGGTTACTCGAAGCTCTGCATCAGGGCAAAAGCATCCAGGGCGCTGTCGGCCAGGCGTTCCGTGAGAGCGCCATGCCCGCCTCAAAGCGTGCCGAGGCGGTGCGCGGCTGGTTCGAGCTGTGGGCGGCGCTGGGGTGGTTCTGCCGCCCTTCCCGTGCCCGTTCTGCAAAATCCGCCTGATCCTGTAACGCCTGCCGCTGCCGCCGGACTATGCTATCGTGCCGGGGCGTTGGCGTTTGTCCTGCGTGGTTTCCGGCGAATCTCATCCCAGGAACTCAAACATGAATTCCATCGTTGCACTGGTCAGGAAGGCTTACGGGATCTTTGAGCGCGGGGTGGACCTGCTGCAATCCCCGTTCCTGCTGGCCATACGTGCCTTCTGGGGCTGGCAGTTGGCTCAATCCGGCTGGGGCAAGCTGCACAACATCGACCGGGTCACGGAGTTCTTCGGCAGCCTGAATCTGCCCAACCCGCCGCTCTTTGCCCGTGGTGTCTCGCTTCTCGAACTGGTCGGCGGCGCGCTGCTTCTGCTGGGCCTCTGCGCGCGGCCCATCTCACTGGTGCTTGCCGGCAACATGATCGGCGCGTTCGTCACCGCCGACGCCGAGGCCTGGCACTCGTTTTTCACCGATGATGCCGGAAAATTTTTCGGCGCCGACCCGTTTCCCTATCTGATGGTCTCCGTCATCGTGCTGCTCTTCGGCCCCGGCCTGTTGAGCGTGGACGCGGTCATCTCCCGCGTCTGGGGCAGGAAAGAAGCTCCGGCCGCCTGAGTGCGCGATCCCAGCCGGCGCCCGCAATTTTTTGCGGTGTTCGGCGCTACGCCAGGCGCCCCCGCAGCTTCCGCGCGAAGTGGTCCAGCCCCGCCAGCGGCACCATCTCAATCCGGTGCGCGTCGAACAGTCCGCTCACAAACGCGTGCCGCCGGTTCCCGCTCTGTGGCGAGCCTTCCGTCACGGCCACGAACTCCGCCTCCGGCTCTCTGGCCCGCACCGCGTCCGCGGTGAATGCCAGTACTTTGGCCTGTCCCGCGTCGCGCGCCAGCGGCACGGAGTGCAGGTAGCCGCGGACGCCGTTGCGCCAGCCGAAATCCAGCCGGAACGGATCGCCCGGCGAAGTGAACTCGTCCACATGCACGCTAAAACGCAGGCTTGAATCCAGATGATTGCGCCGCAAGATCTCTCGTGCCTGCCGCCGGATTACCGCGCGGTTCGGCTCGCGTTCTGCAGCGCCCGCGCTGCGGTAGACGGTGGGCTCCACCTGGTCGTGGAACAGCCGCGCCAGCTCTGCTTCGGCGTTCGTGGTGAGTACCGCTTTTTGTGGCCCCAGTTGCAGCGCGTTCGACAGTGTCTCGTCGAATCCGGCCAGCAGGGCTGCCGCCTCTCCCGGGCGGCCCGCGCGCTCCTGCAGGTCCGCTGCCAGGGCGCGCAGCACCGTGATGTCGGCATCGGGATGTAGCCGCCGCACGCGCGCGAAATCCGCCTCGTCCTGCAGCAGTTGCGCGTAAAGCTGGCCCCCGGGATCGGCCAGCAGCACGCCGATGTTCATCCACTCGTCGCGCAGCAGGTTGGGCACATAACGCAGGATGCGGAACGTGCAGGTCTTCAGGTTCTCTTCAGCCATGTTCACGTCCAGTTCCGGAACGGTCTCCGGTACGAGTTTCGCGCCTCAACAATCAGGTCCGGCAGCCTGGTGGTGCGCCTCACCAGGTGCTCCAGCAGCGTGTAGAGTTCGTCCAGTTCGCCGCCGTACCACTCCAGGGGAATCCGGCTGGCCACCTCGTCGAACGTTCCGTCCGTTCCCAGGGGCTTCATCCGCTCCATCCACGACTCAAACGCCGCCATTCCCCGCACCCCGTCGTACACGCATGCGCGAGGATACAGCCCGCGCAGCGGGGCATCGGGGAAGTCCCAGTTTTGCGCGTTGAAGCAGAATCCCTGGTCTACCATCCACGCCTGGTAGCGCGAACTGCCCGCGTTGCGGAAGAAGATCGCCTGGCGCCCGTTTGTGTTGCACGTCCACTTGTCGAACGCAAACATTCCCGCAAATGCGTCCACATTCTCCACGTCGCTCAGTTGCTCGTCCGGCAGGAAGTCGAGCACCGCCAGTGTCGCGGGGTTTCCCGGATAGCGCGAGCCGAATTGCCGCCCCGCCATGCAGGGCTCCCGCCTTGGCCCGATCTCCACCACGAGTTCCGTCGTGTTCTCGATCAGGTCTTTGCCGACCTCAATTACCTCCACCGGCGCCACGGGCAGACCGATGCGGTCCGCCAGTTTTGTAGCAAGCAATTCATTCGCCAGCACCCGCAGGTGTTGTGGGTTGTTCTGGAATTTCACTACGTAGTATTCGCCGTCATCGCAGCGCAGCAGGTGGGATTGGGCGCCTCCGCGCATGCGGCGGATGTGTTCTACGGCGATGGGCACGCTTGTATGCTAGTGCTCTGGACAGGGCACAGCAAGAGCCGGCGCCATAACGAAACCCGCAAGTACCGCAGGGGGAATTCTGGGGGGAGTTTGCCGCTCCGGCTCCCCCGGGTGCGCAGCCGTGACGGCTCGCTTTTACCGCCGCCGTTTCTTCGACTTTTTCGCGGCCTTGCGCTTGCCGCCCTTCTTGGCAGCCTTCTTCTTGCCCTTCGCGGCTTTTGCTTTGCGCTTCGGCTTGGCCTTTGCCGCTCTCTTGGGCTTCCGCTTGGGGGTGGGCGCCGGACGGGAGGATTCCGCACCCTCTGCCGATTCCGGCTCGGGTTCGGGCTCCTCTTCCTCCTCCTCTAGAGGCTCATCGTGTTCGTCGTCAACCACGGACTCCTCGCCATCCATGCTGGTCTCATCGTCTTCAAAGGGGAATTCTTTATCGTGTTCGAGCATGTCGGCCATAGGCGCCTCCGTGGATGAGAACGACAGGAAGCCGAAGCGGCAACCCTCGCGGATATAAGCGGACTTCCGCGACTTTGTCAAGACACTCCCTGCCGCACTTGCACGGCGAATCGCCTCGAAACGCAGCCGTCAGGGGGGTTACCGGGCCACGAAGATCGTGAGTTGGTCGCCGACGTGGAGGGCATTGCCGGCTAGGAACGGATTCGCCGCACGGATCGCATCCACTGTAGTTTGATACATATGCGCGATGGACCAGAGCGTCTCTCCCGCCTTCACCGCGTGGGTTACCGCCGACTGGCCTCCGGGTGCCGCGGGCGGCGGTGCGCTTTTCAAGCCTTTTGGTTTCATGGACTTCTGCGCACTCGCTTGGGCAGGCGCCGGTCTGCCTCCCGGGTAGATCTTCAGCGTCGTCCCGGCGCTCAAGTGGGCCGCCTGAGGGTTGTTCCACCGCTCGATGTCTGCTGTGGTCACGTCGAATTGTCTTGCCACTCGCGCCAGAGTGTCACCTCTCCGAACCCTGTAGCGGACAAGCTGGCCTAGCCCTGTTTGCGCGGACCTGTTCGCTGGCACCACCAGTTTCGTCCCAACCTCCAGTGGCACCGACGGGTCGAGCTGGTTGGCTTCGGAGATGGCCGCCACAGTCAACCCGAACTTGTGAGCCAATCCCGGCAGCGAGTCGCCTTTTTCCACCCCATGCAGCCGCCACATGGTCCACTTTTCCACCGGCACCGCGGCGATTTCGTCGTCGAACTGTTGCGTGGTTCCCTGCGGCAGCCGCAGCTCGAAGTCGGGGTCCGTTGGGGTCACCGTGCGCAGGAGTTGCGGGTTCAACGCCTTCAGCAGTTCCACGTTCTCGCCGACGGCGTCCGCCGCAAGCCGCAGGTCCAGCGAGTGGCCCGGCTTCACCACGTCGTACTGCAGCGGGTCGTCCGCCTCCACCACGATTCCGTGCTTCGCTGGGTCCTTCGCGATGATGGCCAGCGCGAGGATGATCGGCACGTAGTTCTTCGTCTGCTTTAGTAGGGCGTTCCGGCGGTATAGCTCCCAGAAGTCCGCGTAGCCGGTGCGTTCCACTGCCTTCATCACGTTGTTTTCGCCGGTGTTGTACGCGGCCATCGCCAGGTACCAGTCGCCAAACATCCCGTAGAGGTCGCGCAGGTACCGGGCCGCCGCGCGCGTGGACTTCTCCGGGTCGCGCCGCTCATCCACCCACCAGGTATGATCCAGTCCGTAGCGCGCGCCGCTGCCCGCGATGAACTGCCACATGCCCAGCGCCCGCGCGCGGGAAAGCGCCAGCGGCTCAAACGCGCTCTCCGCCTGCGCCACGTAGATCAGGTCCTGCGGCACTCCCTCTTCGCGCAGGATTCTGGAGATCATTTCGCGGTAGCGGCCGGCGCGGCGCAGCCCCCGGGCCACAATCGCGCGCCCGCGCGTGGTCGATTCGAAGTAGTTCAGGTAGGCCACCACCGGATCGGCCGCGGTAAGCGGCAGGTCGTGCTTCAGCGACGCCATCTCCCGCTCGGCCCGCTTCTTCGAGTTCGGGTCCACGGCGTTGGCCACGTCGGGGATCTCGTCAATGGCCGCCGGCGGCAGGTCCGCGGCCTGGGACTGAGCCGCGCCCCCGCCGCGCGCGTCGCCCGCCACTTCCATTGCCTCGCGCGACGCTACGATCCGTCCGTAGAGGTCTCGCAGCCGCGGTTCGTTCTGCAGGCTGTAACCGCTGGATGCAATCCATCGCGCTGCGCGGTCGTATTCCCGGCGCGCCGCTTCTGTATGTCCTGCAATGGCGTCCTGTTGGCCGGCGCTGAACAGGGCCTCGGCTGCGTCCGCCAGCAGCATAGGGCCCGTTCTTGCTGATGCCGCCAGCGCGGCCAGGCCTGGAGCCGATGTCTCTCGAGGCAGGATGGGTAGTGCATACTCTGCGGCTGCAAGGCCCGTATTGGAGGGAACTGGGGCCTTCACCGTGCGCGACATGCGCGCTCCCTCGTCGCATCCGAAGGTGAGAAACACCCCCGCAAACGCAAGAACAATGGCTGTTCGGCTGGGTTTAAGGCGCATGGGCAAGAAAAAGGACCCCTCGCGGCGTTCCTGAACCGCCCCCGGCGCACCGCTTGGAGAACTCGCGACTCTTAAAGAAGCCTTTAGCCAGAATGAGCCGCGCGATTCCGATTCTATCCGGCGCTTTCCGGCCGGGTCAACGCGGTTTGCTGGCCACTGCTCCCGGGCAGCAACCTGTCCAGGAGGACAGTCCTGCCGGCAACTCGCGGAACTTCCCACCCGCCTCTTGGCAACACACTGTATGGACGCCCGCGTCTAAACTCCTGGTCCGTCCTCATGCCCCGGGAGACAATAGTCTTGCGGCCCAGCGCCGGCCTGTTCAGATCCTAAGGAGCTTAGATGAGACATCGTTGGGGAGTCCTCCCCGCTGTTCTTCTCGCCGTCATGCCCGCCTGGGCCGCCTTGGGTGATTCCGTTCAGTCCATTCAGGCCGAGCAGAAGCGCTGGGGAGGCCAACTGACCACACGTTCCGCTGAGGGCTTCACCGTCCACGAAAGCAAGAGCGAGAGCGCAGCCGTCCGGCAGTTCGTTTCTCCCAGCGGGGTCGTGTTCGGCGTGGCTTGGGAAGGCTCCACGATGCCGGACCTCTCCCAGCTGTTGGGTCCGGTCTACTTCGCCCGGCTTCGCAACGCTCTCACTGCCAGCCGCCGTCGGGGCCCGCTCTACGTCCAAGACGGCTCCTTTTTCGTCGAATCGGGCGGCCATATGCGCGCCTTTCACGGCCGCGCTTACGACACAAGCCTGATTCCGTCCGCCGTCTCGAAGGACGTGATCCAGTGAGCGCGAACCGCCGCGGTCCTGTTCCCTCGATTCTGCGTTCGTTCGCCGGTTTCCTTCATGTCGCCGCGCTGGCCGTTTGCGCCGCTGCCTGCGGCGGCAGCAGTAGCGGGTCGAATCCGCCTCCGCCGGTTGCTCCCGTCGTCAGCCTGCCGGCGAGTCTCTCCTTTGGCACCGTGCTGCTGGGCGCTACGAGTCCGCCGATGTCCGTCACCCTGACGAACACGGGCACGGCGCCTTTGGCGTTCACGAGCAATCCCGCCCTTTCCGGCGCGAACGCCGCGGACTTCTCCATCACTGCCGCGACGTGCTCCACCGCCGCCCAGGTCGCCGCGAACGCTTCCTGCACGGTTACGCTCACGTTCAAGCCCACGCTCCTGACGGAAAACGCCACGCTGACGTTCTCCGATAACGCGGCAAATAGTCCCCAGACTGTCGCGGTCGCCGGCACCGCGGCACAAATGTTGACTAACGTCATTCCGCTCACCGTCGACGCCGGCCCTGTTCCCAATATCACTTTCGATGCCAACGTGCCGTTCATCAGCGTCACTGTCTGCGTGCCCGGCACCGCGACCTGCCAGACCATCGACCACATCGTCGTGGACACAGGCTCGGAAGGGCTTCGGCTGCTATCGCCGCCCGCGAACATCACGCTTCCGCAGGTAATGATCGGTGCCAACAACCTTGCCAGTTGCGTCTCCTTTCTCGACACGACGTTCCTGTGGGGCCCGGTTCAGTTGGCCGATGTGCAGCTCGGTGGGGAGACGGCGTCCAATGTGCCGGTGCAGATCGTCGAGCCGCCCGGTTTCTCGGCAGTTCCGAACGCCTGTAGCGCCATGGGAAAGGACATCGGGAACGTTAACAAATTCGGAGGCAACGGCATCATCGGCGTAGGACCATTCCTGCAGGATTGTGGGTCGTTTTGCGTGACGCAGATACCGACGTCGCCGAACATCCCGCCCTACTTCACTTGCGTTCCTAACACGAACACCTGCGCGCCCGCGACCGTTGCCCTGGCGTCGCAGATTCAAAACCCCGTTTCGATGCTTCCGGCACCGGATAACAACGGCGTGGTCGTACAGCTCCCCCCGGTTGGGAGCACCGGCGCGCCGACTGTGACGGGTTCCTTGATTCTGGGAATTGGAACGCAGGGCAACAATGGCCTGGGGAGCGCTATACTTCTGGCCGCAGATAACTTCGGCAACATCACGACCACGTTCAACGGCACGATGTACACCGGCAGCTTCATCGACTCCGGTTCCAACGGAATCTTCCTGCTCGACGCGGCGCATTCCGGCCTGCCGGACTGCGCCACGAATCAGGCCCCCGGCTTCTCGTGTCCCAACGGAACTATTCCATTCTCGGTTGTGAATAGCAGCAACCGCAGCCCTGCGGCGTCGGCCCCGGCGAGCTTCAGCATCGCCAACGCTCTTACACTGTTTAACGCAAATGGTGGCCTCAACACCGGCTTCAACAACCTTGGCGGCCCCTTCGGCAGCCCGCCGCTCGAGTTCGATTTTGGGTTGTCTTTCTTTTTCGGTCGATCCGTTTTCACCGGAATCGAGGGTCGAATGGGGCCAACAGGCGTGT
>Ga0335080_10004171_pt1 | contig 14715 bp, 12 predicted proteins | sample Lox_Sample_34_FD_206720 | JGI IMG/M metagenome (GOLD analysis project Ga0335080, IMG submission 206720) | Soil microbial communities from Loxahatchee National Wildlife Refuge, Florida, United States - Lox_Sample_3.4 | ecosystem: Environmental > Terrestrial > Soil > Wetlands | place: USA... | reverse complement strand
ACGTAACCCGCTCCTCGAAAAATGGCGTAGCGCCCCTTTTGCGGCATTCTCCCATCCGCGCGAAGAACACCTCGTCCCACTTATGGTTGCCGCCGGAGCCGGTGGCGATGAGCCCGGCAAACGCGTCTTCACCGACGAGCCCATGGGCGCGCAGATCAGTGCCTACCGCTTCGACGGCTGACTCCTTCCATCTCAGGCCTCTATTTGCCTCTCAGGCTCAACTTCATCCCGCTGTCGAGCAGAATCGCCACCAGTCCGAAGAGCATGGCAAGATCTGTGCGGGCCTCGTGGATGAAGCTCAACAGTCCGTAGTGATCGAGCTTCGGCGGCGTAAACACCCCGAGGTGCCCTCCCAGCAGAATCGGCACCTTCGTGGTACAGATCGCCGTCAGAATCACGATCAGCAGCAGCAGGGCCGCATCCCCCGCGTAGAGGTTTAGGATCAACGCAGCACCGGCCGCGATCTCGACTGCCCCCACAAACGGCGCCAGCAGGTGAGGAAACGGTAGGCCAATGTGAGCGAAGCGCCCAATGCCCAGTTCGCCGGGACGCGTAAACTTCAGGATCCCTTCCGTCAGAAACACCACACCCACGATGACCCGGATCAGAATCAACGGAAGACTCTTGCGCATCGCTCACTCCTCTGTTGTGTCCAGCACTCTCACAATGTCCCCGGTCAGGCTCTTCGGCTTCGTCGCGGGGGCATAACGCGAAACAACCTGTCCCGAGCGATCCACCAGAAATTTCGTAAAATTCCACCTGATCGCGCTACCACCCAGGGGTCCCAGAAGTCCCGGTTTCTCTTTTCTCAAGAACTGATACAGCGGGTGGGCGCGCTCCCCGTTCACATCGATCTTCGCAAACATCGGGAAACTCACCCTGTAGTTCCGCTCGCAGAACGCGCCAATCTCCGCAGCGTTGCCCGGCTCCTGCGCGCCAAACTGGTTGCAGGGAAATCCCAGCACCACGAAACCGCGATCCTTATATGTCTGGTACAGCGTTTCCAGACCCGCATATTGTGGCGTGAACCCGCATTGGCTGGCGGTGTTCACGATCAGCAACACCCTGCCCCTGTACTCCGCAAGACTCTTTTTCACTCCATCGAGAGTTTCAACCTCGAATTCGAACACCCTCCCCGCAGTTCCCGCCATCTTCTCCTCAATCTTGAGGATGTCATGTCGCCGGGCGCTGCGTCTAAGAAACGTGCTTTCGCGAATTTCAGGTCATCGGGTGCGCACTTCGGCGGTACATCCGTTCCAACCCATTCCGGTCCGGTAGACTGGTTGAGGACCCAGTGGAACGGCATTTTGGCGGCGAGATTTGTTGCTGGAGCAGTCAGCGGTTTTCCCTGCAATCCTCTTCGTCATCTTCAGTCCCAAAGTGCCCGGTGTCCCGATTGCGCGTACGCGCGAAATGCAGTGTGTGGGGAAGACTTTCGCCTTCGGACCAGGCGCTTCATCCGCTGTTCTGATGAGGTCGCGCGGCTCCGAATGGACCATCCTTGAGATGGTAAAATCAATCTTTCCTAAAGGCTGTAACAGAACTTAAGCAGTGAGGGTGTGCATATTCTTCCCGTGAAGCCTTACCTTGGACCGCACCAGAACTTGTGCTCGCCGCAGGATTCCAGCTCGGTGAAGATAGCGGACCTCGACGGACAGGTTCTTGTCCCTAGCGTCCACGGCCCCGTCTCCCGCAAATCGCGGGTTTTCGCCTTCATTTCCCGGCTCGTGCTTGTATTGCTTCTCGTCTCCTCTGCCGGACTGGCCCTCGCCCAGCAAGCCAACACCATCGAATCCATCCGGGTCATCGGCAATCGCCGCATTCCCAAGGAAACCATCCTCGCACGCATGTTCACCCATCCCGGCGATGTATACGACCCCGTCTCCATTGAGCGTGACTTCAATTCCCTGTGGAACACCGGTTACTTCGAGAACCTGCGCATCGAACGCGAAGACACAGAGAAAGGCGTCATCCTCGACGTCTTCGTCGTGGAACGTCCCACCATCCGCGAAATCAATTACAAGGGCAACAGCTCCGTCTCTACCTCCGACATTCTTGATCGCTTCAAAAAAGAAAAGGTCGGCCTCTCGGTCGAGGGTCAATATGACCCCACCAAAATAAAGCGGGCCGAGACCGTCCTGAAGGAACTGCTCGCCGAACACGGCCACCAGTTCGCCACCATCAAGACTGACGTTAAGACCATCCCTCCGGCCTCCGTGCAGATCAACTTCAGCATCAAGGAAGGCCCTGTCGTCAAGGTCGGTCAGATCAAGTTCGTCGGCAACCAGCACATCAGCAGCCTGCAACTGCGCCGCTCGATGAAGAACCTGAAGCCCATCGGCATCCCCTACTCGTTGATCTTCGAGAACATCTTCGCCCGCACCTTCGACGCCTCCAAGCTCGACGAAGATACCGAGCGCGTCCGCTTCGCCTATCGTGACAAAGGCTATGCCAACGCTGCGGTTGAGACGCCCCGCACCCAGATCCGTGACCAGGGCGGCCTCAACTGGTTTACGTTCCGCCCTAATCGCGGCAAGCGCATCGACGTCCTCATGCCGATCGAAGAAGGTGCTCGCTATCGCCTCGGCACCATCACATTCACCGGCAATACGCACATCCAGAACACCAAGGCACTGCGCGCAACCTTCAATATCAAGGACGGCGACTGGTTCAACGCCAGCCTCATCGGCAAGGGTCTCGATAACCTCAAGAAGGCCTACGGCCAGCTCGGTTACATCAACTTTGGCGCGATCCCGAAGCCGGTTTACGACGATCAGAAGAAGACCGTATCGCTCCAGATCGACATCGACGAAGGAAAACAGTTCTACGTCTCGCGCATCGAGTTCCAAGGCAACACCATCACCCGCGACCGCGTCATTCGTCGCGAACTGCTTCTCGATGAAGGTCAGGTCTACAACTCCCAGCTCTGGGAGTACAGCCTCCTCCGCCTCAACCAGCTCGAATACTTCGAGCCCCTCAAGGTCGATCAGGATTCCGAGGCTCACCAAAACGCCGAAGCCGGCACAGTTGACCTCCTCCTGAAGCTGAAAGAAAAGGGCAAAAACTCCATCGGCCTTAACGGCGGCATTAGCGGACTGTCGGGTGCCTTCCTTGGCGTCAACTACCAGACCAACAACTTTCTCGGTCTCGGTGAAACACTCAGCCTGCAGGGCAACCTCGGCAACGTGAGCCGGCAGTTCCTCTTCGGCTTCTCTCAGCCCTATGTGCACAATCGCCCGCTGAACGTAGGCTTCCAGATCTACAACAACAAATCGGACTACAACGCCGCCAAAAACTACCAGACCACCACCGGCATTGCCGAGAACCTCAGCGCTGCACAGCAATCTCTCGTGCAGAACTACAACCAGGCCTCTACCGGCTTGAATTTCTCCCTGGCCTACCCCCTGCGTCGTCATGCCTTCCAGCGGGTCGGCTTCACCTATTCGCTTTCGAAGGCTTCGATCACGGCGTTCAGCACTGCCTCACAGACCTTCTTCCAGACCATCAGCTTCCGGTCAGGCATCCAGGGTTCGAACGCCCTGGAGGGAATCGTGACCAGCCAGGTCTCGTTCACCTACAGTTACAACACGGTCAACAACCCGGTCCGTCCCCGCTCAGGCAAGGAGTACTCCGCAGCGTTCCAGTTGGCGGGCCTTTGGGGGAATGTTCGCTACTTCTCGCCCTTCGTGGCTTTCAAGGAATATCGCCCCATCCACTACCTCAAGTTTTCGCCTACCGGGCACAACATCCTTGCCATGCGCGCCCAGCTTGGTTACATCCAGGGCTTCGGCGGAGACGTAGCTCCCCCGAACAACCGCTTCTACTCCGGCGGCGAAGCTGAATTGCGTGGCTTCGATATTCGTAGCGCCACGCCTTACGGCTATGTCCCCACGCGTCAGACCGTCCAGCTGACGAACCCCGATGGATCCTGCGTCCCGCGCGATCCTAACAATCCGCAGCTGGGCCAGTGCATCCAGATTCCCATCCCGGTCTACGGTATTGCCTCCATCGGTGGCGACACGAACTTCACCTCCAACCTCGAATACCGCATTCCCATCGTCGGATCGGCGATGTTCTCCTTCTTTTCTGACTTCGGTATGGACGTCGTCGCCAATCGCGGCCAGCTGAAACAGAGCCCAGAGGGTTTCGCTTCTCTGACCGCCCCGCTCTATGGTTGCGCCGTTTACAACAACGGCTCATGCCAGGGTGGCATCCCTGGATCGCAGGTTGGATTCCAGCGCGACATCCGCCCCATCGCTGGAACCAATACCGTGCCTCGCATGTCGGTCGGCGGCGAATTCTCCATCATGATGCCCATCATTAATGCGCCCTTCCGGCTCTACTACGCATACAATCCGCTCCGCCTCTACGAGCGGCCCTACTGCAACGACGTTGTCCTTGGCGCCAATGTGCAGAGCTGCACCGCACAGCTGATTACGCGCGACATGTTCCCACCCGGAGGCGCCGGCGATTACACCTGGCAACAGGCAATCCAGGGATACGGCGCACAGAACCAGTTCCGCGAGCCCCGCAAGACCTTCCGTCTGAGCGTCTCAACCACCTTCTAGGTTTCATTGAATATGCATGTGCAAAGGCTGCCCTTCCCGGCAGCCTTTTGCATCTGGCCCCGAACCGAAACTGACCATTTACATTGGGAGTGCGACAAAGCCTCCCGGTCGCAGGAGAACGTTCTTGATTCCGGTTCAGATTCCGCCCGGTCTTGAAGCTTTTCTCGATGAAGCCTGGCTGGCCGCGAAAGACGTTCCCGGATTCCTTACCGAATCCGAAGCGCGGTTCCTGGGAATGATGGCCGCCTGCGCACCTGGCTCCGGGGCGATCGTCGAGATCGGCAGCTTCAAAGGTAAATCCACCGTGATGCTCGGCAAAGTCGCCCAGCGCTACGGCGTAGGCCCTGTCGTCGCCATCGATCCTCATAACTTCAACAATCCCGAATTGAAAGAACACCGGTCCGCTCCCGGCGCAACCTCCTACAACGAGTTCCTGAAGAACATCGAGAACGCAGGTGTCTCACAATTCATCGAAACACACTGTGCGTTCTCCACAGATGTCGCAAGATCCTGGAACCGTCCTATCCGTTTCCTCTGGATCGACGGCGACCACGGATACCCGGTAGCGAAATCGGATTTCGATGGCTTCACGCCGCATCTCATTCCTCACGGTTTTGTCGCGCTCCATGACGCATTGCACGAGTTCTCCGGTCCGATTCGCGTCTTCGTGGAAGATGTGCTGCGCTCCGACAGCTTCGGCCCTGCGGGCTTCGTCAACTCGATCGCATGGTCGCAATTCCGCCCGCAGGACGGCGCCACGTTCCGTGATGTTCGCGCGGGAATCGAACTGCGAGCCAGCCGCCTTCTACCCTTTGTTGCCGACAACCAGCCGCTCCACGGACTCCGCAAGATCCGTTACAAAGTCGCCCGTTCCCGCGTCCCACGCTCCCTCCCCGCCCTCAGCAATTGGGTGAAGTTGCTGAATCAGTGATAAGTTGCTGTCTTGTTGCTACTCTCTGTTCCCTGGTCCCTGTTCCCTGCTTTGTTGACCCCTCTTCCCTGCCCTCCATATAATCTTCCTAGTTCCTGCTGACGTCTCCGTCCGCGTCTTTTTGTCTCTGCCTCATCTGTCGCGGAGCCCCAATGAGAAAAGACGAATGAAGGTTGCTCAGGAGGCACAGGCACGCTCGCTGAGCGGCCTTCCAGGAAGGCTCGAAGGAGTACCCGATTTACATGAAGCGCACCGTCATAACCATCGCCGCGCTGGCATCCTGCCTGGCGCTGAACGCCGCCGCTCAAACGCCCTCTACCGCCGCCGCACCGGCCGGCCCCGCCAAGATTGCCATTATCGGCTTCCAGGAGGCCGTGGCTCAGACTAATGACTTCCAGCGCCGCTTCGCCGACCTTCAGAAGAAGTACGAGCCAAAACGGCAGCAGATTCAGACTCTAAATACCGAGATTGCCTCTCTGCAGAAGGAACTCCAGGCCCAGGCCGCTACTCTGACTGATTCGGACCGTGCCACCAAGGCCAAGCAGCTTGACGACAAGCAAAAGGAGCTCAAGCGCACCGGTGAAGATGCCCAGGCCGACTTTCAGCAGGACATGCAGCAGACCTTCTCCACGGTAGCTTCCAAGGTCGCCGAGACCCTTGATGCATATGCCAAGGACCACGGCTACACCGTCGTGCTCGATGGTGGCAACCAGCAGGTTCCCGTTGTTCTCTATGCCAACGAATCCACCAACATCACGAAGGCTGTCATCGACGCTTACAACGTGAAGTCCGGTATCCCGGCCCCTGAGCACCCCGCCGCGGCATCAATCCCCGCAACCCGGCCCGCGACGACCCCAGCCCACACCACCACCGCACCTAAGGCATCCGGCGCCCACTAATCCGATCGGGGCTACTAACTGCGGGAGGCCTCGCCTTGGCGAGGCCTCCCGCTTTACGCCCCTGGAAGCCGTTGCTACACTCGAAATTCCTGTTTCCTGATCCCTGACCCCTGCTTTGTTGACCCTCCCCATCCGCCCTCCTATAATCCATCTAGTTCCTGCTGAAGTTTCCATCCGCTTCTTTTCTCGTCCTGGCATACGTCTAATCAGCCGTCGAGGAAATTCGTCGTGAGGTTCTCAGTGGCATGAGTGCACACGCGGTTCCGCCTCATCGCGAACCCCACACGAAGCCATCTCAGGAACTTCTAAAGGAGCTTTTAATTCGAATGAAGCGCTCTGTTGCATTAGTTCTCACGCTGGCCTCAGGCCTCGTCCTGCATGCCGCCGCCCAAACACCGTCCGCCCCCGAAACTGCTGCCCCTGCAGCTCCCGCCGGCCCGACCAAGATCGCCATCATCGCGTTCCAGCCGGCAGTTGCAAAGACCAACGAAGGCCAGCGCGCCTTTGCCGACCTGCAGAATAAATACGCTCCCAAGCAGGCCCAGCTCAAGGCTTTGAGCGACGAAGTCGACAGCCTCACCAAGCAACTCCAGACACAGGGTTCAACCCTCAGCGAAGCCGAGCGCGCCGCGCGCGCCAAAACCATCGACGACAAAAAGAAGCAGCTCGAACGCTCTGCCGAGGACGCTCAGAACGATTTCCAGAATGAGATGCAGGAACTCTATGGCTCTCTGGCGCAGAAGGTCTATGACGTTTTGAACGACTATGCCAAGCAGCATGGCTATACGCTGGTGCTCGACATCGCCCAGCAGCAGAGCCCGGTACTTTACGCTACCGAGTCCACAAACATCACCCAGGCCGTCATCGACGCTTATAACACCAAATCCGGAGTGCCTGCGCCACCAGCACCGGCAGCTGCCGTACCCTCTGCACCCAGTCCGGTTGGGACCAAGCCACCAGCACAATAAGCTGGCAATTTAATGCAAAAGGCCCCGATTTCCGGGGCCTTTCAGCATTTTGGAATCTGCCTGGTTTTCAGCTCATTTTTTGCCTGCCGAAGCCCTCGGGGCGACCTGTGGAAAAAAATGTGGATTTCGCGTCTCCCGATCCCTTACAAAACTTTGTTTTCCCACTTGCCCATCCACAAGCCGCTCTGATAAACCTAGGAAGCTCCTTATTTATCTATCAGAAACGTAAGGTAACCCAGCGCGATAGCTTTGTTTCGCCGTGCTCCAGTAATTCCCTGCAACTTCGGAGCTTTCCACAATTTCCAATGAACATCTGTTGAATCAGATGTATGCTGGGTCACCATCTGAGCGTTACTTCTGCTGCTCTTCCCCAACCCGCAAAACCGCCAGAAAAGCCTCCTGCGGAATATCCACTTTCCCGATCCTTTTCATCCGCTTTTTGCCTTCCTTCTGCTTTTCCAGCAACTTACGTTTTCGGGTAATGTCGCCGCCGTAGCACTTCGCCAGGACGTTCTTACGCAGCGCGCTCACCGTCTCCCGCGCCACCACCTTCGATCCGATCGCCGCCTGGATCGCCACCTCGAACTGCTGCCTCGGGATCAGTTCCCGCATCTTCGATACCAGCGCGCGCCCTCGCTCGTAAGCATGGTCCTTGTGCACAATGATCGACAGCGCATCCACCGGTTCGCCCGACACCAGAATGTCGAGCTTAACCATCGGCGACTCCCACTCGCCCGCGAGCGAATAATCCAGCGAGGCATATCCGCGCGAGATCGACTTCAGCCGGTCGTAAAAGTCCAGCACGATCTCATTGAGCGGCAGTTCGTAAGTCAGGAGCACGCGCGTCGGCGTCACGTACTCGAAGTTCACCTGCTTCCCGCGCTTCTCTTCCACCAGCTTGAAGATCCCGCCAACATATTCTTCGTTAGTCAGGATCTTCGCCTGGATCACTGGCTCTCGGATCGTGTCGATGTTTGATGGATCCGGCCACCGCGAAGGATTGTCCACCTCCAGCACCGACCCGTCTGTCATCTTGATGTGGTAGCGTACACCGGGCGCCGTCGTAATCAGGTCCAGTTCGTACTCGCGTTCCAGCCGCTCCTGGATGATCTCCATGTGCAACAGCCCCAGAAACCCGCAGCGAAATCCAAACCCCAACGCCACCGAGCTTTCCGGCTCGAAGAAGAATGACGAGTCATTCAGCCGCAGCTTTTCAAGCGCATCGCGCAGCAAGGTGTGTTCATGCGAGTCGACGGTGTAGAGCCCTGCGAAGACCATCGGCTTGATGTCTTCGAATCCTGGCAATGCCGTCGGCGCAGCCCGATCGTCTTCCGTTACAGTGTCGCCGATGCGCGTATCGCTTACGTTCTTGATCGTCGCCGCGAAGAATCCCACCTCGCCCGCCGAAAGCTCAGCGATCTCCACCGGCTTCGGCATCAGCACGCCCATCGACTCGATATCGAACGACTTCCCGTTCGACATCAGCCGGATCCGCTGCCCCTTCCGCATCGTCCCCTGCATCACGCGAACCAGCACAATCACTCCGCGATACGCATCGAACCACGAATCGAAAATCAGCGCCTGCAGCGGCGCGTCGGGATCGCCCTTCGGCGGAGGCAGCCGGTGCACAATCGCCTCCAGCACCTCGTCCACTCCCTGCCCCGTCTTTGCGCTCACCGGGATCGCATCGGTCGCATCCAGACCGACCGCCATTTCGATCGCCTCCTGCGTCCGTACAATGTCGGCCGAAGGCAGATCGATCTTGTTGATCACCGGGATGATCTCCAGCCCATGATTGATGGCGAGGTACGCATTTGCCAGCGTCTGCGCCTCCACACCCTGGCTCGCATCCACCACAAGCAGCGCACCCTCGCACGATGCCAGCGACCGCGAAACCTCGTAGCTGAAATCCACGTGCCCCGGCGTATCGATCAGGTTCAGCTGGTAGGTCTGCCCGTCATGCGCCTTGTACATCATCCGCACGGCATGGGCTTTGATCGTGATGCCCCGCTCGCGCTCCAGGTCCATCGCATCCAGGATCTGTGCCTGCATCTCACGACCGGTCACTGATCCCGTCAATTCCAGAAGGCGGTCGCTCAGCGTCGACTTGCCATGGTCAATGTGGGCAATAATTGCGAAATTTCGGAGGTATTTTACGTCCATTACAGGTAGGTGATCGGTTGCGAGGCAGTACTTAAGTCAGCAATCTCTCCATGGCATAGCTTATCATCGGCATAGTGTCTTCCGCGCTTTGGGGTAGTGTTGTTGCAGCTTCAACTGTCTTCCATGATTTGGAATCGCATCGGTAGCCTGGCTCGTTATTCGCCTGCCTTGTTGCTCGCCATTTTGCTGTCAGGATGCAGTCCCACAAAATCTGCCTCGACGGCAGCAACTCCCCCTGCGCAGGCACTCGCCCCAGCGGCCGCACAGCCGCAACAAGCCCCTGCCCCCGCGCCGCCACCGCCGCCCACAGTCCAGCAGCAGCGCGTCAAGTCGCTCATTGAGCAGGTCGAAAAAGCCTATGCCGCCGGCCAGGCCGACTACAAAAAAGGCGACCTCGTCGCGGCACGATCCGATTTCGACCACGCCGTCGACCTCATGCTCACCAGCGGCATCGATATCAAATCCTCCCCTGAGTTGCAGGACGAATTTGACCGCATCGTCGACCAGGTCAACGGCCTCGAGATGGAAGCCCTCCGCCAGGGCAACGGCTTCACACCCAAAACCGAAGACACCCCGGCTGAAGCCGCTGAAGAAGTGACCTTCGTCGTCGATCCCAACATCGTGGCCAAGGCAAACGCCGACCTCGCCACCACCCACTCCGACCTTCCCCTCGTCGTTAACGACTACGTAGCCTCCTACATCAACTTCTTCGCCAACACCACGAAGGGCCACAACACCCTCCTTCATTCCTTCCAACGCGCTGGCCGCTACCGCGCGATGATCGAACGCGTCATGAGTGAGGAAGGCGTCCCCCACGACCTCATCTATCTCGCTGTCGCCGAATCAGGCTTCCAGCCCCGCGCTGTCAATCCGCATTCCCGCGCCGGCGGCATGTGGCAGTTCATGCCCCGCGGAAACTACGGCCTCGTTCGCAACAGTTATGTTGACGAGCGCTTCGATCCCGAGAAATCCACCCGCGCCTACGCCCGCTACATGAAATTCATCTACTCGGAACTGGGAGACTGGTACCTCTCCATGGCCGGCTACGACTGGGGCACCGGCAATGTTCAGCGCGCGGTCGAGAAAACCGGCTACGCCGATTTCTGGGAGCTCTACAAGCGGAATAATCTCCCCGGCGAAACCAAAAACTACGTCCCGGAAATCCTTGCCGCCATCATCATTGCCAATCACCCAACACAGTACGGCTTCGACGACATCACCCTCGACCCCCCGGTAGTTACCGATACAGTGACGATCAACTACTCGACAGACCTGCGCCTCGTCTCCGATATCGTAGGTGCGTCCGTGGACGAACTCATCGCCCTCAATCCCAGCCTCCTGCGTATGGTCACTCCGCCCGACACTGAATTCGACCTGCACCTGCCCGCCGGAACAGCCGCCCTCTTCCAGGAAAAGATCGCCGCCATCCCCGAGAGCAAACGAGACTCGTGGCGCTATCACAAGGTCACTCCCGATGACACTCTGGCCTCCATCGCACACACCTACAGCGTCTCGCCTGCCGCGATCGCGGACGCCAACCAGCTCGACATGACAGCCAAGCTCGGTGGCGTTGAAGCTCTCGTTGTCCCCGTAGCGCCAAGAGCCACACCCTCGGCCCATACCCTCTACTACACCACCCGCCGAGGCGACACCCTCGTTTCCGTCGCCGACCGCTTTGGCATCTCTCTCACCCAGCTTCGCCGCTGGAACAAGCTCTCCGCCTCCGGCATCAAGATCGAGCCCGGCCGGCGCCTCCATGTCGCCGAACCCACCCTGGTCCGCACCAGCAGCCGCTCGCGCCACGGAAAAGGCAAGACCTCACACACACACGAGCTCGCGAGCACAGAGACTCGCGAACACGGATCGTCATCCGCCTCGCGCAGCGCCGACCCGAACCCCTCCTCCAATAGCAGCCACACCCCTTCAAGCAAATCCCCATCAAAGAAGACCCACGGCACAACAACGTCGAAGCACTCCTCGCATTCGAAATCGTCATCGAACGAGTGAAAATATTCGCCGGACGCGTTTCTTCTCGCGTGTTTTGATAGCTTTTAGTGCGATGTGTTGTTAGAATGACTCCGCATGCGGAGATGATTGGTCCGCAAAGCTGAGATGCAAACCCTATGTGGGCAGCGGTAGACCGCTGGAGGCAATCGGATGGACGAAGTGATCAAGATGTACGCAATGGATGACGGAAATCCTGACCTGGAGCCGGCTGAACTGAGCGCCGATCACGATGAATTGGAAGAGGACGATGAGGTAGAAACCTCAAATGTGCTCACCTCCTCCGACGATGACGAGGGCGTTGTCGAAGAGGCCGTGGTCATCGTAGAGGCAGTACCCGCACCAGCTCCCCGGAAGGCTCCGGCAAAGAAAGCTGCCAAGGCGGCTCCCGCGAAAAAGGCAGCAAAAAAAGCTCCGGCCAAGAAGGCAGCGAAAAAGGCTCCTGCCAAGAAGGCCGCCAAAAAGGTGGCCAAGAAGAAGGCCCCTGCAAAGAAAGCGGCAAAAAGGTCTGCTGCAAAGAAGAGCGCCAGCAAGACAAAAAAGGCGGTCAAGAAAGCAGCAAAGAAGGCTCCCGCCAGGAAGGCAGCCAAGAAAAAGGCTCCTGTAAAGAAGACTGCAAAGAAGGCCGTCAAAAAGACTGCAAAGAAGAAGTAATCCGGTACCCCGCAATTCTCAAAGGCAAGCAAAAAGCCCGGCACTCTGCCGGGCTTTTTGCGTCCACGCTGCTTCTTCCAACTTCAAGCTGGGTGCCCCAGGTCTCGATTCTGAGACCTGGGTAAACCACTGGCTACAAGCTGTTTCAAATGCCACTTCTGATGGTCGACTAGTCCTCGATCAAGAACCGTAGCGAGACGGGCGCATCCTCGCCCACCACACACAGCACTTCGAGCTGCTCCTCCGGAATCCGGTCCACGATCGAGATCAAGAGCTCGTGCGCCGCCTCCCACCATCCCAGAAGCAAACTCCACGGCTGCTCCGAATACCCGTGGGCTGCGACCCATGCATCCTGCGCGTACTTTGGACCCTGATACGAGCCCTCCGTCGACGCACGAATAAACCGCTGCCGGTTGTTCGCCGTTGAGTCGAGCAGGTGGCCCACGATCTGCTTTCGCGTCCACCCGCCCTCGCGCCATGGCACATCCGCAAGCGTATCGGGCACCGAAACCAGCGCCCGATGCACCACATCCAGCCCCGCCCGAAACTTCTGCGCAACCTCAGTCATGATCTCTCAACACGTCACGAAATGGGTGCCCCCGGTCCCTCGCACTTGGGGACCGGGGAAGCTGGAATCTAATAGCTGGCAGCTAGAAGCCGCTCTTTACCCCTTCTTTGCATCCTGGATCGCCGTCAGCACCTCTTCCGAATGCACCTTCGGATCGACCTTCGTCCACACCTTCACGATCTTTCCCTTCGGATCGATCAGAAACGTGTTCCGATTCGCAATCGTCATCTCGCCGAAGTGCCCCAGTGAGCCGTACTGATCCACGACCTTGTGCTCCGGGTCGGCCAGCAGATGGAACGTCAGCCCGTCCTTGGTGCAGAACTGCTTGTGGCTGTCCACCGTGTCCACGCTCACTCCCAGGATCACAGCGTTCTCCGCCTCGAACTTCTGCAGATCCCGCTGGAAGTTATGCGCCTCAATAGTGCAGCCCGTGGTCATGTCCTTGGGATAGAAGTAGAGCACCACCCACTTCCCGCGATAGCTCTCGAGCGAGACTGGAGAACCGTCCTGCGAGGGCAGCGTAAACGTGGGAGCCTTCTGCCCGGCCTCAGGAATCGCCGCATCGTCTGTTGCACTGAGATTCACCTGCGCCATAACCAGTGCAATCGCCGTCGCTACTACACACACCGACAACTTTTTCATCTGTAACCTCCTGTTGACATGGGGAAATCAAAGCGAATTCAAATCCAGATCGTGCCGGCGAGCCGACAGCGGCCGCCTTCTTCACAAGGGCGCAAACCGAAGATGCCCGCTGCCCGCCAGTATAGTTCCCACCCCATCACAAATTGTCACCAAACTGTCGGGGCCCGGAATCTTATACCCCTACTCCATACCCCCTACTCCCTGCCGTGGCGTGGCCACGACTGCGATCCCCGCCTCCACCGCGCGCTTCAAAAGCGCCTCGCGATCGAAGAGCAGCGTCCGCCCCGCTTCGACCGACAAACAGCTCGCCCCTGCCTCAATCATGGTCTCGATCGTCTTGATCCCGATCACCGGCACATCAAACCGCATATCCTGGTCCGGCTTCGCCACCTTCACGACCGTGAGCCGCCTTTCGAGCGTTGACGCCGACGACCCATCCTCTTCTTCGAGCGACCTCATCAGGTGTCCAGCCCGTTCGATGATCGCGTCGGTCCCCTCCATCGCCTCCACTGCCACGCACGCCTGTGCTGCTACCACTACCGTCTGCCCGATGTCGAATCCCGAAACCGCCCGCGCCACCCCAAGGCCGTACTCGATGTCCTTGCGCTCATCCTCACTCGGTCCCCGTCCGCCGGCAGCTTCCGTCAGTACGCCCTCTTCGGCCAGCAGCGGCTCCAGAAACTGTGTCGAGCTCATCAACTCAATTCCCTCATCCGCCAGCACCTTCGCCACCGCGCCCAGCAGCATATCCGTATTCCGCGTGCGCAGATTCAGGAGAAGCTTCGCCAGCCTCCAGTCCGGACGAATGCTCGAGAAGATCTGCTTGTGCTTCACCTGCCCCGCCATCACCGCGGCCTTCACATCCTCTTTGTGAAAGACCTCAATCAGCCGCGACAGTTCCCCCAGAGACAACCAGTGCACCGTGATCTTCTCGTCGATCGCCGCACGATGATTGATCTCCGGATCCGTCTCCTCCCGAATCGCCGCCACGGTCACCGCAAACCCCTGCGCCCGCGCCGCATCCAGCAGCAAAAACGGAAACCGCCCATTCCCCGCAATCAAACCAAGCTTCATGAAACCCGCCTCCCCAGTTTCATTCCGCCTGCGTACCAATCATCCGTACGGACATCCACGCTTCGCACCCGATTACTCCATGACTTCCGCACACTATCTCGCCAACGCACGTCTCATTGCTCCCGGAGGGAGCATCGAGAACAGCCCAGGGTAAAGTCCGCAACGCGGACGCAACCCTGGGAACAACGCAACCTGATGTGACGTTCGCCCCGGAGGGCCGACCGAAACCTGCGATACCATTGTC
>Ga0335080_10004170_pt1 | contig 14715 bp, 14 predicted proteins | sample Lox_Sample_34_FD_206720 | JGI IMG/M metagenome (GOLD analysis project Ga0335080, IMG submission 206720) | Soil microbial communities from Loxahatchee National Wildlife Refuge, Florida, United States - Lox_Sample_3.4 | ecosystem: Environmental > Terrestrial > Soil > Wetlands | place: USA... | reverse complement strand
TGCTCGGCGTTGGTGACGTCCATGATGACGCCGCCTTTCAGCATCTCGGCCAGGCCAACTTTCAGACGGAACTGATCGTCAAGGAACATCGTCGTCTCTCCTTCGGATTTCTTAAACCATTGCCGGGGCCGGATCGAGGTTCGCGCGCTCGCGCACACGCTCCAGCTCGCTCCGGAACAGGCGGCCCAGCGTGGCAACTCCGGCGCGGATCTGTTCCGGCGGAAGCTGGGCGAAACTCAGTCGCAACGCGCCGGGCTCAACGCGGCTCACGGCGAAATAACGGCCGGGCACATAGCTGACGCCTTCGCGGACCGCGCGTGGCAACAGTTCGGCGGCATCCAGCGGCTCAGGCAGCGTGATCCACAGATTCATGCCTCCGCGCGGACGGGTGAAGCGCGAACCGGCGGGCAGGTGTTTCTCGCAGGCATCAAGCGCCGCGTGCAGCCTCTCGCGTCCGGCCTCGAGCATCAGCCGGCGGTGCGCGTCGAAGCGGCCCGATTCGGCGAACCGCAACAGGACAGCCTGGGCCAGGTGATCGGTGTGCAGATCGCTGAGCTGTTTCGCCTCGGCCATGCGCGCGATCAGGCGCGCCGGACCGATTACCCAGCCCACGCGCAGGCCTGGAAAGGCGAGTTTGGAGAAGCTGCGCAGCAGTACTGTGTCGCCGCTGGCGTCGAGTTGGCGGATGGCGGGCTCGCGCGTGCCGATGTAGGCGAGGTCGGCATAAATGTCGTTCTCCACCAGGATGGTGCCGGCGCGGCGCGTGGCATCGAGCAGGCGGCGGCGCTCATCGGCGGGAATTGTCGTGCCAGTGGGGTTCTGAAAACTGGGCGTCACCACCAGCAGACGCGCGCCATCACGTTGCAGCGCGCGCTCGGCCGCGGTGGCGTCAATGCCGTTCATCCCCACTGGAACGCCGATCACGCGGGCATTGGCGCGGCCGAAGACCGAGACGAGGCCGGGGTAGACCGGGTCCTCCAGCAAAACGGATTCGCCGTGGCCCACGAGCACGCGTTGCAGCAGGTCGAAGCCCTGCTGGCAGCCACTGGTGATGAGGATGTCGTCGCCGTCGCGGACGGTTCCCTCTTCGCGGCCGCGTTCGAGCAGGTAGCGGCGGAGCGGAGCGTAGCCGGCCGGCGAGCCGAGCTGCAGGATGCTTAGGGCTTCGGGCGACTGGATCACTTCGGCGCAGGAGGCGCGGAAGGCTTCCACCGGAAAGAGCATCTCCGAAGGCCGGGAATTCGAGAAGCTGATGGCGGCATCGGCGGTGGGCGCGCGGGCGGTTCCGGAGGGAAGCAGGGCAGCCCAGTCGATTCCCGAAAGAGCCGGCGCGAGTCCGGCAGTGACGAAGCTGCCGCGGCCAACGTGTCCCGCGATCAGGCCGGCGGTTTCCAGCAGGTCGTAGGCTGACGAGACGGTCGCCCGATTCAGGCCAAGCTGGCCAGCCAATTCCCGGGTGGCAGGCAGCCGCTCACCTGGTGTGAGGGCACCTGTTTCGATGCAACCTTTTATGTGATCAAACAATTGCCGGTAGATTGGCTTCGTTTGGTCGTCGGCGAGCTGGGGCCTGGGAAGCATGGAAACAAGCCGAGTATACCATATTGGCCTGGTGTTAACCGGTCCATTTCAAGCCATCGTTCCATCTGATACAATCGATCCTCTGCTGTGAACCTCCGCGGCTTCGCTATCGCCCTCCTGCTGTGCGCTCTGGTTCTGCCCGTTGCGGCCGCCCAGAAGAACAAGAAGAACGCGATTCCGTTCGCGGATCTGCCCGTGCGCCCGAGCAAGGAGGACACGAAGAAGGATCTGCCACAGCCTGCCACCCTGGCTCGCGAACCGAGGGTGGCTGTCACCGCCGACACGTCGCGGCTCGTGTTTCGCACATCGATGCTGGAATCGAAAGGGCTGCTCTCGCAACAGACGCGGGATGCGCTGAAGGGCCTGTTGCGCGCGCACGGCTCCGACGAGATTGTCAAGCTGCGAGCGTTCGTGGCTGGTTCGGGCGACCTGCGGCGGGTGCAGGATATGGTTGCGGAGGTCTTCTCCGATAAGCGCGAGCTTCCGGCGTTGACGGTGGTGCAGGTTGGAGCCCTCCCGCTCGATCGGGCGCAGGTAGTGATCGAGAGTACCGCGGAAGCAAAAAAGCCCGTGAATGCGAACGGCGTTGCTTTCGTCTCCGCGCAGTCTGCTTCTTCGCTCGATGGCGCCGTGGCAAGGGTGAAAGAGCTCCTGAAGAGCGGCGGCATGCAGATGGGCAGTCTGCTGCGCATGACATGCTTCGTCAGCAGTCTGGAAGGAATTCCCGCACAGCCCGCCGGTGTCCCGATCGACGTGAACATCGTGCAGATGCAAAGGCAGCCGGTGCGGCCCGCCGCGGCATGCGAGGCGGTGGCGCGCCTGGAACAGCCGCGCACGCAGCCGCTCCAGTTTGTGGATGGCAGCTCGGGAGCGCCGGCGATGGCTGTAGTGAGCGCGCCGCGAGTGGTGATGACCGGGTCGCAGCTCGGATTCGGTGAGCAGGAAACCGACGTAAAGCAAGCCTTCGAGCGCCTGCAGAAAGACGTCACCGACGCCCGCGGCGACATGCGGCGGACGGTAATGGCCCATTACTATCTGCTTTCGCACGGCGTGTCAGATCAGGTTCGGAAGCTGCGCGGCGAATTCGAGGGCTCGGCGCTCCCCGCATCGACGATGCTCGGCTTCGAAGGCCTTCCTTCGATTGACGCGGTGTTTGCGATGGACGTGATCGCGCTGCCCGCCGGCCAGTGACGGTTACCCCGCTATAATTCGTTCTGTGACCGTACGACACTCGGTCTGCGCGCTGGACTGCCCCGACACCTGTTCCCTGCTCATCAACGTGGAGAACGGCGTGGGTTCGCGTCTGCGCGGCGATCCCGATCATCCTGTGACGCGCGGGTTCCTCTGCGGCAAGGTGGCGCGTTATCTGGAGCGCGAATATTCGCCGGACCGTTTGCTCTATCCGCGGCGGCGGGTGGGGGCGAAAGGCGAGGGCCGGTTCGAACGAATCTCCTGGGACGAGGCGCTGGACACAATCGCCGCGCGGCTGCGCGCCGCGGCCGCGGAGTTCGGACCGGAGTCCGTTCTTCCATACAGCTATGCGGGGACCATGGGGCTGCTCAACGGCTCCGGAATGGACCGGCGGTTCTTCCATCGTCTGGGCGCATCGCGGCTGGAGCGGACTATCTGCTCGGAGGCCGGTTGCGCGGGCCTGACGGCGTCCACCGGATTCCGCTACGGGACGGAGCCGGAGCAGATCGTCAACGCGAAGCTGATCGTCGCCTGGGGCGCGAACATCCTGGGCACGAACGTTCACTACTGGCCATTTGTGGTGGAGGCGCGGCGCCGCGGCGCGAAGTTCTACGTGATCGATCCGGTGGTCAACCGGACGGGCCGCGCGGCGGACAAGGTTTTCGCGATCAACCCCGGCAGCGATATGGCGCTTGCTCTCGGCCTGATGCACGTGATCTTCGCCGAGGGGCTGGCCGATTCCGAGTACGTGGCGGCACATACCACGGGCGCCGAAGAGCTTGGCGAGCACGTGCGGGCGTACACGCCGGATCGGGTGGAGGCGCTGACGGGCATTCCCCGCGAGGACGTCGCGGCGCTGGCCCGCGAGTATGCGACGACGCGGCCGGCGTACATTCGGCTCAATTACGGTGTGCAGCGCAGCGAACGCGGCGGACGCGCGGTGCAGGCAATCGCGTACCTGCCCGCGCTGACCGGATCGTGGAAAGATGTCGGCGGCGGTCTGACACTCTCCACGTCGCAGGCCTTCCGGCTCAATAAGAATGCTCTCGGAATGCCGGAGCTGCAGTTCGCATCGCCCCTGAGGCGCGAGGCGCGAGCGGTGAACATGTCGGAACTGGGACGCGCGCTGACCGCGCTCGACGATCCGCCCGTCAAAGCGCTGGTGGTCTACAATTCGAACCCTGCTTCGATTGCTCCGAATCAGAACCTGGTGCGCCGCGGCTTGCGGCGCGAGGATCTGTTCACGGTGGTTCTGGAGCAGTTCCTGACGGATACCGCGAAGCATGCCGATATCGTGCTGCCGGTAACGACTTTTCTGGAACACACGGATCTCTATCTCGCCTACGGCCACTACTATCTGCAACTCGCGCGCCCGGCGTTGCCCGCGGCGGGCGAAGCGAAACCGAACGTGGAGGTATTCCGCCTGCTCGCCCAGCGACTGGGCTTCGACGAGCCGGGTTTCCGCGCGAGTGAAGACGACATGATCCGCGCGCTGCTGGCCTCGGACCATCCATTCCTGCAAGGGATCACGCTGGAGCAACTGGATCGGGAGCACTTCGTGAGGTTGAATGTCTCGCCCGCGGGCGAGCCGTATTTGCCCTTCGCGCACGGCGGGTTTGGGACGGATTCGGGGAAGTGCGAGTTTCGTCCGGCGGAGCTCGAATACGTCCCGCCGATCGAATCGCGGCACGGCCCGGCGGAACTGCGTACCCGCTATCCGCTCGAGCTGGTGTCGTCGAAGAACGACGACAGCATGAATTCGACGTTCGGAAATCGTGCGGACACCGACCGGCAAACCTCGGTGCTGTGGATGGATCTCTCAGATGCTGAGGCGCGCGGCATTCGCACAGGCGACGCAGTACGTGTGTTCAACGACCGCGGTGAGGTTGTCCTGAAAGCCGAGGTGGACGGTAAAGTGCGCAGCGGTGTGGTACGGGCGCCATCGGTACGTTGGGGTCAGGGCATCAACGTGCTGACGTCGGACCGGCTGACGGATATCGGCGGTGGCGCGGTGTTCTATAGTTGTCTCGTACAAGTCGAAAAATGCGGAGACTAAACCGGCACCTCCTTTCCGGCGTTCTAATCGCCGCTCTCTTCCTTCTTCCTTCAGCCTGCCGCCGTCATCCAAAGCCGGCTGCCGAAGACACCAGCAAGCCGGCAACGTTGCTGGCAATGTCGGACCCTCGCGCCACCATGCAGCTCATCCACGGCTTCTACAACCTGGAAGGCGGCGCGTGGCGATGGACGCAGAAGAATTTCGCCGTGAGCCTGCGCGTGCCGCCGAACGCGGCGACGAACGGCGCCATGCTCATGATGAAGGTGACGGTGCCGCAAACCCAGATTGACAAGTTGCGGTCGCTCGCTCTGAGCGCGCGCGTCAACGGCGTGGATGTGGCGCCGGAAACGTTCAACAAGGCGGGCGATTTCCTGTATCGGAAAGACGTGCCGGCGTCGGCGCTCACCCAGGAGATGGTGATGGTGGAGTTCTCGCTGGACAAGGTAGCGCCACCCGTGCCGCCGGACGTACGCGAGCTGGGTATCGTCGTCACCAGCATCGGATTGATGGGCAAATAGGAGCTTCAATGAGCTATTTCGAGCAGCATCGCGCGGAGTACCTGGAGGACCTGAAAGCGTTTCTCCGGATTCCGAGCATCAGCACTGACCCGGATCACAAGGCTGATATCCAGCGAGCCGCCGAGTTCGCTCTGGGCCAGTTGAAAAAGGCGGGCATGGCCAACACGCACCTCATCGAGGGCTCGGGCAACCCGCTGGTGTACGGCGAGTGGCTGGGCGCGCCCGGCAAGCCGACCCTGTTGCTCTACGGCCACTACGATGTGCAGCCGGCCGATCCGCTGGAGGAGTGGGTCTCGCCGCCGTTCGAACCGGACATTCGCAACGACAACATTTACGCTCGCGGAGCGGTGGATGACAAGGGCCAGACGCTGATCCTGATCAAGGCCGTCGACGGGCTGATGAAGCAGCACGGCAGGCTGCCCGTGAACGTGAAGTTCCTGCTGGAAGGCGAGGAGGAGGTGGGCGGCGAGCATATCGATTCCTACGTGAAGAGCAAACCGCCGCTCATCAGGTGCGACGCCGCGGTGATTTGCGATACGGAGATGTTCGCGCCGGAGATGCCGACGCTTTGCGTGGGCCTGCGCGGCATGGTGTACGGCGAGATTCACGTGCAGGGCGCGCGCCAGGATCTGCACTCGGGTGTCTACGGCGGCGCGGCCCCGAATCCGCTCCAGGCGCTGGCCGAGATCATCACGGCTCTCAAGGATCGCGACGGTCGCATCCACATTCCCGGATTCTACGATCGCGTGGAGCCTCCGAGCGGCAAGGAAAAAGAGGCCTGGGCGCGGCTGCCGTTCAACGAGACGGAGTATCTGGAGAAGGAGATTGGCGCGAGATCATTGACCGGCGAGCCCGGCTATGACGTTTTCGAGCGCACCTGGGCGCGGCCGACCTTCGAAGTGCACGGCATCAAAGGCGGCTTCATCGGCGAAGGCGCAAAGACGGTGATCCCGGCGCGGGCCGCGGCCAAGATCAGTACGCGTCTGGTGGCGTATCAGACGCCGCGGGAAGCGATCGACCAGATTCGCGCGGCGGTGGCAGCGGCTTGTCCAAAGGGTGTAACCGCGGAATTCAAAGTGATCCATCAGGCTGATCCCTCGCTGGTAAATCCGGACAACCATTTCATTCACGTGTCGGCCGAGGCAATGAAGCAGTGTTTCGGTAGGGATACGGTGTACATTCGTTCGGGCGGCTCGATCCCGATCGTCGGCGCGTTCAACGACGCGTTGGGCGTTCCCAGCGTCATGATGGGCTTCGGTCTGCCGGACGACAATCTGCACGCTCCCAATGAGAAGTTCCACCTGCCGAACTTCTATCGCGGGATTGAGGCGGTGGCGAAGTACCTGGAGATGCTGGGGGCTTAGGCTGGCTCTTTGGCGGTGACCGACCCAACGCATGAGCAAGCCGATCATACCCGGGCGCTGGCGCTTTTTCTGAAGCTTCCGGGCGCTCGTCAGCGTCCAACAATCCCGGACTATGGCGAAGCCCGCGATCATTGCAGTCGATGACGATTCGAATGTACTAAGTGCGGTGGAGCGCGATTTGCGCCGCCACTACGGCGAATACTACCGCGTTCTGACTGCGCCATCCGGGGCGGCGGCCCTGGAACTGGTGCAGCGCGCGCACCAGCGCAACGAACCCATCGCTCTATTTCTGGTGGATCACCGCATGCCGCAGATGAACGGCATCGAGTTCCTCTCGGCCGCGATTCAGGATTTCCCCGATGCCGCGCGGGTGCTGCTGACCGCGTATGCCGATACCGAGGCGGCCATCCGCGCGATCAATGAGATCCGCCTCAATCACTACCTGCTCAAGCCGTGGGATCCGCCCGAGCAGAACCTTTATCCGGTCCTCGACGATCTGCTGGAGGACTGGCAGACGCGCTACCGTCCGGCCTTCGAGGGCATTCGCGTCGTCGGAACGCGCTGGTCCGCGCGCGCCCACGAACTGCGCGATTTTCTGGCGCGCAATCAGATTCCGTATCGCTGGCTCGACGTGGACATGGCGAACAGCGACGCCGAAGTGAAGCGGGTGGTGGAATCGCTGGGTCCCTCCGATGAACGCAAGCTTCCGGTGATGATTCTGGAGGACGGCACGCGCCTCTGCGAACCGACTCCCGCCGAGGTGGCCCAGCGTGTCGGTCTGCGCACGCGCGCCGATACCGACTACTACGATGTCGTGATCGTCGGCGGCGGCCCTGCAGGTCTGGCGGCGGGCGTGTACGGCGCGTCCGAAGGACTCAAGTCAGTCATTGTGGAACGCGAGGCGCCCGGCGGTCAGGCTGGGCTGAGCTCGCGCATCGAGAACTACCTTGGCTTCCCCGCGGGTGTCAGCGGCAGCGATCTGGCGCGGCGGGCGGTCACCCAGGCGAAGCGCTTCGGGGTGGAAATACTGGCGCCGCAGGAAGCGGTCGGCGTTCGTGCCGATGGGAACTACAAGGTGATCACCCTCGCTGACAAATCCGAGCTTTCCTGCCAGGCGTTGCTGATCGCCACCGGCGTGCAATGGCGCATGCTCGACATCCCCGGGATGGATCGTCTGAACGGCGCCGGCGTTTACTACGGCGCGGCGGCGGTCGAAGCCGAGGGGTGCGAGGGTGAAACGGTCTATGTGATTGGCGGCGCCAACTCGGCCGGCCAGGCGGCGATGAACTTCGCTCGCTACGCGAAAGACGTCGTCATGCTCGTGCGCGGGGCGTCGCTCTCCATCACCATGTCGAAGTACCTGATTGACGACATCGCGAAAACGCCGAATATTCGCGTCGAATGCGGCACCCAGGTGGTGGAAGCGCACGGCGACGACCGCCTGGAGGCGATTTCCATCTCCTGCCGGGCGACGAAAAGCGTCGAAAGAGTCCCGGCGCGCCAGTTGTTCGTCTTCATTGGCGCCGAGCCGCGCACGCAGTGGCTCGACGGCTTCATTGAGCGCGATCCGCGAGGCTTCATTCTGACCGGCGATGCGCTGCTCGCCGGCGGCAACGGCGGGAAGAAATGGACCGTCAGCCGTGCGCCATGGCTGCTGGAGACCAGCCGGCCAGGCGTATTCGCGGTCGGCGATGTGCGTTCCGGTTCGGTAAAGCGTGTCGCCTCCGGCGTGGGCGAAGGCTCCATCGCCATTCAATTCGTACATCAATATCTGGCAAAAGCATAATGTCGGCCACCGCAAAACCTGAATCCGCGGACAGCTTGGTCGCCGAACTGCGCCACATCCCGGCGTTTTCCGATCTGGCCGAGGATGGCATTCGCTGGCTCGCGTCGCAAATGACGGTGCTGGAACTGCGGCCCGGCGAAGTGCTCAGCGAGGAGGGCTCGCCGGCCGACCGCATGTTTGTGATCCTCGAAGGCGAGATCGCGGGTCGCAGCGAAGGCGGCAATCCGCCGAAATCGTTCACCGCGAGCGCGGGGCAGATCTCGGGGATGCTGCCCTATTCGCGGTTGACGCAGTTCCCGCTCACCACGCGCGCAATCGTGCGCAGCCGCGTGGCGCTGCTCTACAAGAAGGACTTCGACGAGATGCTGCGGCGCATGCCGGAACTGGGGCCGCGGCTGGTTGGTCTGCTGGCCGATCGCGTGCGCGAGATGACCCGTGCCGATCAGCAGCGAGAAAAGCTGATGGCCCTCGGCAAGCTCTCGGCGGGGCTCGCGCATGAGCTGAACAACCCGGCGGCGGCGGCGCGGCGCGCGGCGGCCGATATGCGGGAGGCGTTCCAGGCGGCTCGCAACGCCCGTCTGCATTTGGACGGCCGCGGCCTGAGCACGGAAGATCGCGTCTTTCTCGCGCACCTGGAATCCGACTGGGAGAAGAATCATCCCCCGCAAACCCTCGATTCGCTCGAACGCAGCGATCGCGTGGATGAGATCACCGCCTGGCTTGAGCGGCGCCAGATCCCGGAGCCATGGAATCTTGCCGCCAGCCTGGTGGACGCCTCCTGCGAAATCGCCACGCTCGATGCGCTCGCTGCCCGCTTCAACCGGGAAACCCTGACCGACGTTCTGAACCGCCTGACCGCGGCATTCACCATTGCGCGCCTCACCAGCGAAGTGGAGAATGCCACGGCGCGCATTTCCGAACTGGTGCGGGCCATCAAGGAATACTCATGGATGGACCAGGCGCCGGAGCAGGAAGTCGATGTCCACAGCGGCATCGAGAGCACGCTGATTATTCTCAAATACCGGCTCAAGCAGGGTGTCAATGTTGTCCGCAGGTACGACCGCACCGTGCCGCGCGTCTGCGCGCTGGGCAGCGAGCTCAATCAGGTGTGGACGAATCTGATCGACAATGCCATCGACGCGATGAACGGCAAGGGCGAGCTGACCATCCGCACCGCCGCCGAGCTCGACCGCGTGTTGGTGGAGATCCGCGATAATGGCTCCGGCATTCCCCCCGAGATTCGCGGCCGCATCTTCGATCCCTTCTTCACGACGAAATCAGTAGGTGAAGGGACAGGGCTGGGTCTCGATGCAGTCTGGCGGATTGTGCAGAAACATCGCGGCGATGTGCGCGTCGAATCGCGCCCTGGCGACACGCGTTTTCAGGTGCGTTTACCGGCTGCGTCCACCCGCAAAGGAGAACCGGTATGAACGCCTGTGAACATCTGGCGGAGGCCAGAGACCTGAAGCCTTCCGCGCACGTCTGCGAGGAATGCGTCAAAATGGGCGACCGCTGGGTGCACCTGCGCCTGTGCCTGATCTGCGGTCATATCGGCTGCTGCGATTCCTCGAAGAACAAGCACGCGACGAAGCACTTTCACGCCACCACCCACCCCATCATGCGCTCCATTGAGCCCGGCGAGCAGTGGGGCTGGTGCTTTGTCGATCAGATCGCTTTCGATGTTTCTCATGGCGTGAAGCACGCCCGAGTCATAGAATGAGCGGCAGGCCACCGAATGTTTGAGAGCATCCTGTGCCAGTTGCCGCCGTTCGATCAGGAGATCCTCGAGCCGCTCATCGAGCTCGCGGTGGAGATCGCGCGTGAGGGCCGCGAGGGCCGCCGGATCGGCACCCTGTTTACCGTGGGCGACGAGGAAGCAGTGCTTTCGAGATCCCGCGCCCTCATTCTCGATCCTCTGGCTGGTCACCCGAAAGAAGCGCGCTCCATTCAGAATGCGAATCTGCGCGGGACCATCAAGGAACTGGCGCAGCTCGACGGCGCGTTCGTCGTAAGCGACAACGGCGTGTTCGCGGCGGCCTGCCGGTATCTGGACGCGACTTCGGATGGCCTGGAGGTTCCCCTCGGCCTCGGCAGCCGTCACCTTGCCGGCGCCAGCATCTCTCGGGCGACGCGTGCCGTGGCTATCGTAGTGTCGCAGAGTTCGGTGGTTCGTCTGTTCTGCCACGGCGATCTGGTCGCCGAGATCCTGCCCGAGCTGTGGATGCTGAATCGCCATCGGGCCAGCGTGCCCGGTGTCGTGAAGCAGGAGCGTTTCGACGACATGGCCGTGGTCACGCCGCGCTTCCCGCGCGCCGCCGGGACCTGAGCTTCTCCCAACGCCGGAGTCTGTGCCGCTGCGCGATCACGTCCGCGCGCCCACACGGTCCCTGCTACAGTGAACCTGATGGCAACCATGACCGGGCCGGCGGCGCCCGGCGCGCTGGTGGCGGGTCGCGATGGCTTTCGCCGCTTCGCCTGGATCGTGCTGGGCTGGAATCTGCTGGTGGTGCTCTGGGGCGCCTATGTGCGCGCGTCCGGTTCGGGCGCGGGCTGCGGGAGCCACTGGCCGCTCTGCAATGGCGAGGTGGTGCCACAGGCGCCGCAGATATCAACTGTCATCGAGTTTACCCATCGCATCAGCAGCGGAATCGCCCTTGCTCTGGTGGCGGCTCTCTGCATCTGGGCATTTCTGCGCTTCCCGCGGCGCGATCCGGTGCGCAGCATGGCTGTGCTTTCGGTTGCGTTCATCCTCTCCGAGGCGCTGCTCGGCGCTGGCCTGGTGCTGCTCCGCTACGTCGCCCAGAATGAGTCGGCCGGCCGTGCCGTCTATCTCTCGGCGCATCTGATCAACACCCAGTTGCTGCTCGCTGTCCTCGCAACAACCGCGTTTCTGGCCCGCCCCCGCGTACCGCGGCTCACCGCGAAGTGGCCGCGGAACCTGTTCGCATTACTTCTGATGTCGCTCGCCGTCGGCGTCACCGGGGCAATCGCCGCTCTCGGCGACACCCTCTATCCGGCAACCTCGCTTTCCGCCGGCATCAGCCAGGATTTCTCCTCCGGCTCCAGCGTGCTGCTCCGCCTGCGCCTCATTCATCCCATGCTTGCCATCCTCGGCGGCGCATACATCGGCATTGTTGCCTTTACGAAGACCCGCGACGGTCTGACGCGCCGGCCTGCCTTCGCCGCGGTCGTGCTCGCCATCTCTCAGCTCTGCGCTGGCGCAATCAACGTCGCGCTCCGCGCCCCCATCGGGATGCAGATCGTTCATCTCCTGCTGGCCGACCTGCTCTGGATTGCGCTGATCCTGCTGTTCTTGCGCGCCCGTGAATCGCGACCGATTGCTGGCTCGTCCGTCTCACCGTGTTAGCATGATATTTCTCTAAATTCTCCTCATTGCAAGGATTCTCTGAATGAAAATCGCTTTGTTGCTGCCCCTGATTGCCGTCGGCGCGTTCGCCCAGATCCCCGCGACGCCGCAGGCCCCGCCCGCTCCGATCCCCGGACGTCCCGAAGTGGCCCATCCGCAACCCGGCATGCCTGCCGCCCCGGTCAGCCCGGACAAGGAAGTGGCGAAGCTGAACGGCCAGCCGATGACTGTCGCCGATGTCGAGAAGCTGTTCGCCGATCTCCCGCCGAAATATCAGATCATGGTGGCGCGCGATCCGGAGAAGCTGCTGCAACAGCTTCTGGTGTTTGAGGAACTGGCGAAGCAGGCCGTGGATCAGGGGCTCGACAAGGAGCAGCCCTATCGCTCCGAACTCGTATATGCGCGGCTCATGACGCTTGCTCAGGCCGAAGTGGAGCGGGCCCGTAACGGCGTCAAGCTCACGCCGGAGCGGGAGCAGCAGTACTACGAGGAACACAAGGACGACATGTTCCGCATGATCAAGGCCAGCGCGATCTTCATCGGCTTCGCGCCGCCTCCGCCTGCAGCGGCCCCGGGTGCGCCGCCCAGGCCTGTAGCTTCCCCGGTCGGCGGCATCACGCGCTCGGAAGCCGATGCCAAAACGAAGATCGACGACCTTCGCAAGCAAATCACGGCCGGCGCGGACTTCGGTAAGCTGGCGAAGGAAAACTCCGACGACAAGGTCTCCGCCGCGAAGAACGGCGACTACGGCGAGATCATCCGCACCAGCCCGTATCCGGAAGCGATCAAGAAGGTCATCTTCGCGATGAAACCCGGCGAGGTGAGCGAGCCTATCCGCCAGCCTTCCGGCTTCTATCTGATCAAGGTGGCGGACTCGTCCTATCAGGCTCTCGATTCCGTGCGGCCGCAGATCCGCGACATGATGGTTGGCCAGGAGTTCGAGAAGCACATGAAGGCTATCCAGGACAAGTTCGCCGTCACCATCGAGGACAAGACGTATTTTCAGACCCGGACGCCGAAGTAACCTGTTGCCCGCGAGAGCCCCGGCCTTCGCCGGCCGTTCAATCGAAGTGTTGTTCCGCGCAAATCTGCGGACATCCCGCGGTCGGCTCTACACCGGCGTGCGCGCGCGGCGCCTGCGCGGAGGCAATGAGGTTCACGCTGCGACCTTCATCCGTCGCCGGCGGATGGTGCTCGACAGCGCGCTGCTGTCGAAGCGCGCCGAACTGCGGCGAATCGTGATTCACGAGCTCTTCCATTTCGCGTGGGTTCGCATGAACAACCGGCAGCGGCGCGCATGGGGAACCGCGATCCGGCGCGAACTCAGTGCTCATGCGCGCGGCGAACTGGGCTGGTCCTCGGAGATGCGCAAGCAGGCATTACGTGCGCGCTCCGGCCGTTGCTGGCGCGAGTACCTGTGCGAGAGCTTCTGCGACACCGCTGCCTGGCTCTACGCCGGGGTAAAGCGGCATGACGAATTCACGCTCACGCAGCGATTCCGTCGCCTTCGCGCCGCGTGGTTCGAGACGGCATTTGCCGGCCGCGCGATTCCCGTGTAGCGATAATCGAAGAAGGAGGGCGCTTGCGGTACTTCGGAACAAGATCTCTGGCCATGGCGGTACTCACGGTGGCGACACTCACCATCGCCTGTTCGTCATCGAGCGAGGTGGAGGCCGCGCCCCGCCTGAAGCCCGAGAAAGATCGCAAGACCGCGCCCAACTTCGCGCTCCGGGACTCCAACGGGGCCACCGTGCGTCTGGCCGACTACCGCGGTAAGGTGGTGCTGCTCGATTTCTGGGCCACGTGGTGCACACCCTGCCAGATCGAGATCCCCTGGTTCGTGGAGTTCGAGCAGAGCCTGAAGTCCCGCGGCTTCGCGGTGCTGGGTGTTTCCATGGATGAAGACGGCTGGGACGCGGTGAGACCCTACATCCAGAAGCGCAGGATCAACTACCGCATTGTGCTCGGAGATGATCACACCGGCCAGCTTTACGGCGGCGTGGACTCGCTGCCCACCACCTTCCTGCTCGATCGCGAAGGGCGCGTGGCCGCTGTGCACGTCGGGCTGGCCACGGACAAGAATGGATTCCTGCATGAGATCAATGAATTGCTGGACGCGCGCCCTGCTGGGAATGGCGCTGTTGATGCCCCTGTCGCTCGCGCAAAGTAGCGGCGCGCTGTCGGTGGGAGAAGTGCCGAAGGTGTCGGTGGCGCGCGGTCAGACCGCGCGTCAGACGCTGACGCTTTACGTTCGCACCGGCTTCCACGTGAACAGCAACAAGCCGAACGACGACTGGCTCATCCCTCTGAAGCTGACGTGGGACAAGGGCGCCGTGGACGCCGGCCAAGTGGAGTATCCCGCGCCGCAGCTCGAGAAGTCTGAGTTTTCGGATAAACCGCTCTCGGTCTACAGTGGGTCGTTCAAGCTGGTGACGCCGTTCACGGCCGCAGCCGCCACAACTCCGGGCGCGACCACGATGGTGGGCAAACTGCACTACCAGGCCTGCAACAACCACGAGTGCCTGCGCCCGCAGACCATTGAAGTGAGGGTGCCGGTGGAGGTGCGGTAGGTGAGGACACGCGGCGTAAGCCGCGTTTGTCAGCGGGGAAAACGCGACTCGCGTCGCTGTCCGATCATCGCCACCGCGCTCTGATCTTCTGCACCCGCTTCCGCAGCGCAGCCGCTTCCTCCTCGCTCATCGTGCCCTTCAACGCGAGTGCCGTCCGTTTTGCCTCTGATCGAACCCGTCGCATCTCACCCTTCTCTCGCCGCCCGCCACGCCCGGAAATACCGCTCCGCCCCATCCACAAACCCGCCATGCTTCGGCTGCCACCCGAGCATGCGTACCGCTTTC
>Ga0335080_10004169_pt1 | contig 14716 bp, 12 predicted proteins | sample Lox_Sample_34_FD_206720 | JGI IMG/M metagenome (GOLD analysis project Ga0335080, IMG submission 206720) | Soil microbial communities from Loxahatchee National Wildlife Refuge, Florida, United States - Lox_Sample_3.4 | ecosystem: Environmental > Terrestrial > Soil > Wetlands | place: USA... | reverse complement strand
TCGAAGTTGGGTCATGGAGACCTCCTTTTTCTGTGACCCAACTTATCTCAACTCTTTCCTCCTCCCCAACTGTTGAAGTCCAAACACGCGGAAGCGTCCGCCGCGCCAGCGGCTTCGTCCAAATCCTTTTTTGTCAGGCCGCCGCACGAACCGGCCAGTTGCTCAGAGATTCCCTAGAGCTGTCGGCTTTTCGTCGGCTAATCCTGCCATTTCACCCCGTAATAGGCGCAAAAAGCCGTCAGTGGGCGTCTGTAACTCGTTGATTTCACATACAGGTAAACAGGTGGGCACGTTTAGGAAACCGCTGCTCTATCCATCTGAGCTACGGGGCCAACGAATCCACTTCATTATCGCACGCGACTTTCGAGTTTCCGTGGGATGGCATGTTCGCAGCAGGCGGCGAAGCTGCCTAATTGCGGAGGGCCCGTTTTCTTGAACCTGTCGTTTAGTGCAAGAAGTGGCTTTCGATTAGGTAGTATCAACAGATCGCCGGCGGGATCGAGGCCCAACGACCACCGGAAGACCTCAACAACGTAACAGAACCATCGAAGTCTTGAACGAGCACAAGAGGGCGCGGCGCTGTGTGACGCTCAATGACCTGTCGCCGCCATATCGTCCAAGGCTAGGTTTAATTCCAGCACATTCACTCGCGGCTCCCCAAGCAGCCCTAAGTTGCGTTGTTCGATTTGCTTCCGGACCAGATCGCGAAGCACAGGTTCCGAGATGCCCCGCTCCCTGGCGATGCGGGGAATCTGGAATTCGGCAGATGCGGGAGAGATATCCGGATCCAGGCCCGAGGCCGAGGTAGTAAGGAGATCGACAGGGACAGGCTCGGCCGGATTCTCCTGGTGAAGCGTGGCTGCGTCGGCGCGCACGCGGTCGATCAGTTTCTGGTTCGTTGGCGCGAGGTTCGTCCCGCCCGAGTTGGCGGCGTCGTACCCGTTGCCGGCGTTGGAAGGACGTGGATGGAAGTATCTTGGTGACGAAAAGGGCTGCGCGATGATGCGCGATCCGATGGCTTCGCCATGACGGTGGATAATCTGGCCATTCGCTTTGTCCTTGAATAGTACCTGTGCCGCCACGGTCACGATGAGCGGATAGACCAACCCCAGGAGAATCGTCGTGGTAATCGTCATCAGGAATGCGGTAATCAAGTTCTTCTTCATAATTCCTCTTAAGCCAGGCGAAGCGCGGTGATAAATACGTCGATGATCTTGATGCCGATGAACGGTACGATAATGCCCCCGACGCCGTAGATGAAGAGATTGCGGCGCAGCAAGGCCTCGGCATTCATGGCGCGATACTTCACGCCGCGCAGAGCTAGCGGGATGAGTGCGATGATGATCAGCGCGTTGAAGATGACCGCGGAGAGAATGGCGGATTCCGGCGTCTTCAGGCGCATGATGTTCAAGGCGTTCAGGACGGGGAACGTGCCCGCAAACATCGCGGGAATGATGGCGAAGTACTTGGCAACATCGTTGGCGATGGAGAACGTAGTGAGTGCGCCACGCGTCATCAGCAGTTGCTTGCCGATTTCGACGACCTCGATCAGCTTCGTGGGATTGGAATCGAGGTCGACCATGTTCCCTGCTTCCTTGGCGGCCTGCGTGCCGGTATTCATCGCGACGCCGACGTCAGCTTGCGCGAGTGCGGGCGCGTCATTGGTGCCGTCGCCGGTCATGGCGACGAGTTTGCCTCCCGCTTGCTCACTCCGAATCAGCTTGAGCTTGTCTTCAGGCGTGGCCTGTGCCAGAAAGTCATCGACGCCAGCCTCTCGGGCGATGGCAGCCGCGGTGAGCGGGTTGTCGCCCGTAATCATCACCGTGCGAATGCCCATGGAGCGAAGCTGTGCAAACCGGTCACGAATGCCGCCTTTGACAACATCTTTGAGGTGGATTACGCCCATCGCGCGGCGGTTCTCAGCAACCACTAGTGGTGTACCGCCAGAGGATGAAATACGTTCCACGGTGGTGCGAACTTCGTCAGGTATGGGCGGGTTGCCGTTACTCTCAATGAGTTTGGCTATGGATTCCGCAGCGCCTTTGCGGATTTCGCGACCGTCCAGGTTGACCCCTGACATGCGCGTCTGCGCCGTGAAGGGAATGAATTCCGCCTCGTGGCTCGCGAAGTCGCGCCCTCGGAGGCGGTATCTCTCCTTGGCCAGAACCACGATCGACCGACCTTCCGGAGTTTCGTCGGCGAGGGACGATAGCTGAGCGGCATCGGCCATTTGGGATTCGGTGACGCCAGGAGCGGGAATGAACTCCGTGGCCTGGCGATTGCCAAAGGTGATTGTGCCGGTTTTGTCGAGCAGCAGAGTGTTCACGTCGCCCGCGGCTTCCACGGCGCGTCCCGACATGGCAAGAACGTTGTGCTGCACGAGGCGATCCATACCGGCGATGCCGATGGCCGATAGCAAGCCACCGATGGTGGTCGGAATCAGACAAACAAGCAGCGAAACCAGTACAAATACCGTTTGCGGCGAGCCCGAGTAAATCGCGAATGGTTGCAGCGTGACCACAGCCAGCAGGAAGATGATGGTGAGGCCGGCGAGAAGTATGTTCAGGGCGATCTCGTTTGGCGTCTTCTGGCGTGCGGCACCTTCGACGAGCGCGATCATGCGATCCAGGAAAGTCTCGCCAGGATTCGAGGTGATCTTCACCTTGATGTGATCGCTGAGAACCCGCGTGCCGCCCGTCACGGCGGAGCGGTCTCCTCCAGCCTCACGAATAACGGGCGCAGACTCACCGGTAATCGCTGACTCGTCGACCGAGGCGACGCCTTCGATAATCTCGCCGTCACCTGGAATGAGTTCGCCGGCAGAAACTGACACCAGATCTTCGGCCCGCAGCTTTGCGCTGGCAACTTGTTCGATTTTTCCGGAAGACGTGAGTCGATTGGCCATCGTCTCAGAACGCGCTTTCCGCAGAGTCTCCGCCTGCGCCTTGCCACGCCCTTCTGCCATCGCTTCGGCGAAGTTGGCAAACAGCACGGTGAACCACAGCCAGAGCGTAATCTGCAGGTTAAAGCGGAACGCTTCGTGGGGGTGGAGGATCAACAGCGCGGTCGTGATCACACTACCGATCTCGACTACGAACATGACGGGATTCCCCATCATGTTGCGGGGACTCAGCTTTAGGACTGAACTCCACAACGCCGTACGAATCAGCTTCAGATCCCAAATCGATTGGTGATGGGTTGCCATAAGCTTCCTAGAATGTCTTTCCTACGTACAAGAGCAGGTGTTCGAGAATCGGCCCCAGACTGAGAGCCGGGAAGAATGTCAGCGCTCCCAGAATCAGGATGACACTGATCAGCAGGAACGTGAACAGGGGCGTAGTAACCGGAAACGTCCCCACAGACGGTGGCACATACTTTTTCTGAACCAGGTTCCCGGCGATTGCCAGCATCGGGATGATCATTAAGAAGCGACCGATGAGCACGGTCATTCCCGTTGCGGCGTCGTACCAGAGAGTGTTCGCGGTAAGACCGCCAAAGGCCGAACCGTTATTTCCCGCCGACGAGGTAAAGGCATAGAGAATCTGGCTGAGGCCGTGCGGACCGGGGTTCGTAATACTTGATGTGCCGAATCCCTTGATCGACGAGATGCCCGTGAGTGTCAGGATAATGAGCGGGAAAACCAGCGACACCAGCATCGCCATCTTGACGTCGTAGGCCTCGATTTTCTTTCCCAGATATTCCGGCGTGCGGCCGACCATCAGCCCCGCAATGAAAACGGCGAGCACGATGTAGACCAGAATTCCGTACATCCCCGATCCAACCCCGCCAAAGATGACCTCGCTCAGCATGATGTTGACCATCGGAACCATGCCGCCCAGTGGCGTGAAGGAATCATGCCAGCCATTGATGGCTCCGCAGCTGGCATCGGTCGTAACGGTGGCAAATAAGGCGGAGTTGGCGATGCCGAAGCGAACTTCCTTACCCTCCATGTTGCCGCCAGGCTGTGAACTGGATACACGTTGGGCGACCGTGGAAGGATAAAGTGGATTACCTCGGGCTTCGGCCCAATAGGCGATGGTCACGCCGGCGAAAAACAAGATGGCCATCGCTGCCCACACCGCCCACCCGTGCGCGGCCGAGCCGGTCATGCGCCCAAGTGTGTAAGTCAGGCCGGAACCGATGGCGAAGATGCAGAAAATCTCAAACAAGTTCGTGATCGGTGTAGGATTCTCGAAGGGATGTGCGCTGTTGGCGTTGAAGAATCCGCCACCGTTGGTGCCAAATTCCTTAATGATCTCTTGCGAGGCGACCGGCCCTTGCGCGATGGTCTGCGTGCTGACGGCATCCATGACCGGCTTTCCGCTCGCGTCCAACACCGGCTTTCCGTCAGCGCCTACGCGCTGCACTTGTTGCGGTTCCACCAACTTCACCGTGTCATAGGCCTTGAGGTTCTGCACGACTCCCTGCGATACCAGGAACAAGGCCCCCACGATGCAAAAAGGCAGAAGGACCCACAGGCAGCAGCGTACGAAATCGACCCAGAAATTACCCAGGGTTTGCATTTGACGGCGGGCCATGCCGCGGATAAAGGCGATTGCCAGCACAATGCCGACCGCTGCCGAAGTGAAGTTGTGGTAAGCCAGGCCAGCCATTTGAGTGAAATAACTCATCGTGGTCTCGCCGGAATAGGCTTGCCAGTTGGTGTTCGTGGTAAACGATGCCGCGGTATTGAAGGCAACATGCTCAGGCGTAACGCCAGCCAAATGTTGCGGATTGAACGGGAGCATGCCCTGTACCCGCTGAATTGTATAAAGCACCAACATCGACACACCGCTGTAGAGCAGCATCGCCGTGGCGTATTCCGTCCAACGCATTTCATGGCTCTCGTCGACGCCACAAACCCGATAGATAAGGCGCTCGACAGGCCGCAGCGCGGGATCCAGAAAGGTGCGCTCGCGCGCGAACACGCGCGTCATGAAGATTCCCAACGGCTTGGCGACGGCAAAGGTGAGCACCAGGAAGACGAAGATCTGCAACCATCCATTGACGGTCATTTCAAAATTTCTCCGGTCGCAACAGCGCGTAGAACAGATACACCGTAGTGAGTGCGCTGATGATTAACATGATGATTGACTGGATATCCATTCGGCTCCTCCTACTTCACCCGATCGCAGAAATGCACATACGCGACCGAGAGCAAAAAGAAAGCAATCATGACAGCGATCCAAATTGCATCTTGCATGGTTGATCTCCACAATCCTTACGACTCTCGACTACCAGGAGCCTTCCTTTCGTCCCCACCACCAGACGAGACCGAGAGTCGCCGTGTTCTGATCCTGCTTGAGAACGCCCTGAATATCCGACAAGAATGTCGGCTGATTCGAGAAATCGCGCCGCCACTCGTAACGCATGAGCAAGCCGTCGGCAACCTTGTAGTCGAAGGTGACGGTGTTCTCCTTGAGCGCCTGAGAAATCCCGCTGAACAGCCCGCCACGGTCGGACATGCATTCGGCCCGGGTCGCGATAGCTACCTTGGGTGTCAACTGATACTGAACATAGGCCGCTCCTCCATCCGTGTGTGCAGGCGCCGACGACTGCCCGGGAGCGGCATTCGCCCAAAGGCGCTGAATGAAATAATCGCCTTCCAACGCAAACAGCAGCTTCGGAGTTGCCTGCCAGTTCACGTAGCTATCGAAGATATGCGTGCGGCCATTGGGAGCGGGAGTGATCTCGGTGAAGCACAGCCCGGGCTGTACGGGGATCGGGCTACAGGCCGAGACGCTGCGGTCGGGATGCTCCTGGCCCAGGTAGTAGTTCGTGGTCCAAGTTACGCCCCGGTGTGGCCTGGCGATGAAACCGAACAGTTGGTCCTTGAAACCGTTGGTCGCTTCCACCTGATTCGTTCCATTCACGATCCAGTAGTTCACGCTGAAACGATCGTTCAGAGGAATGCTGACACGCGCGCCCATGTGATAGAAGGGCAGAAAATAAAACCAATACGAGCGTGAATAATTGATTTGATCTTTGGCGTAGTTTCCCTCGGTTCCGAGCGAACTCCCCCACTTCCCGAAGTCCACGTTGATTCCTTTGCCGACCGGAAAGACATAAGTGCCATAGGCCTGGAATATGTTCCGGTAGATCTCAGGCCGCGGCTCGTTGGAGGGATTCCCCTGTAGCGTGTCGGTGGCTTGACCGAACTGAAGATCGAGACGGGCTCCCCAACGCCGGCCCGCGTCTACATCGGGCGCGTGCTCAAGAACCACGCTCGCCTGGCTCAGGCTGAACTCGTTGCTGAGCACATCATAAGCTCGAAGCAGATTCACCCGTCCGACCGGATTGTTAAAGTTGTATCCGTAATACGTGTCCAGCCCGAGATTCAGAGTGGTACTGCGCAGGAAGTCAAGGTTCTTCCGATCCTCCGCGTCGGCCGGGATGAGTGCGGCACTGTTTGCCGCTTGTTGAGACGACAGACTCGCATTCGTGATGTGGTCGCTGGCAAACTCTGAGACCGGCAAAGTAGCAGCGGAGGGGCTGTCGGCCCCTGCTGTGTAACCGCCATCCCGTAGTTGCGCTTCCAATTCCGCAATGCGCTTCTTCATCGCTTCCAATTCCTGAACAACTTCTTCTGGAACTCTGTCGCCCTTGCCAGTGCCCCGAACCTCACCAGTTTTTACCGCGGCGTCACTGCCGGTTGACTGTCCGTGAAGAGAGACACCCAAAGCAACTAACGTGAGCACCCCAAGAGTAATCCTTCCCTGCGTCGCCCCCGAGAACCTGCTTTTCAAGACGCCGGTAGAAGCTACGACGAGATCCGTTCGCAGCCGCCGAGGCTGATACCGCGCCCAATACGATTCGACCCGTCGTGGAGCTGGGTGTAAGAGTTCCATCACCAGTGCAACCAGCACGCGCACCAGGAAGGCAATCGCTCCCACACTGAGGACTACAAGACCCAATCTCATACGTTTCAGGGCTGGACAGAAGTTTCAGGCCAATTTGACAACTCCGCTCGTAAGAGTGGAGTTAAGAGTTCATAAGGATTTCGTAAACACCGCCGATCACACCTGCAGACGGGAAAAAGGTAGCCGGCGTAACTTCGAACTCTCAGCAACCCCATTCCGCTTCGCCAGGCTCGGCGTAGTACTTGCGGTTCGAACGGGCAGGCTCTGGCGTAGTGCAGAGTTCGAGCAGGGCCAATCGTGCAGCAGCGACCATCACTTTGCGCTCACTTTGAGGAGCACGATCCCATGACGACGATGCATCACTCTGGGAAGAGTCACCATTGTGCGCTAGAGCTTCTTGGTAGTGGTGAAACAGCTTCGCCAACTGTTCTGCCTTTACATCTTGAATCATCTGCATAACTACGGGCCTCCCTTGAATTCCCCAATTCCGCAGGACTCTCTGTTCTTCCTGCACTCAAACTATTGGATTATGGAAGGCGTAAAGACGAAATAAAGAGTTCGTAGAATGTTCGTAATCGACGTTACGGATGTTGTTGCCAGGCTACTCCCCGGGTTCGAGGCGGTATCCAACCCAAGGCTCAGTGACAAGGTAGCGCGGAGAGGCGGCCTCCGGCTCCAGCTTCTTGCGCAACTGGCCTACGAAGACGCGCAGATATTCGACCTGCTCCGTACTTTGACCGCCCCACACAGCTGCCAACAGTGCGCGATGCGTGATGACCTTGCCCGGGTGCCGCGCCATATATACGAGCAAATCAAATTCCTTTGGAGTAAGGCGCACTTCACGGTGAAGCACCGAAACCTTGCGGGCAGCCGTATCGATGCGGAAATCGCCGATTTCGATCACCGGATCCGCTTCATTCTCTGCAGGTACCCGGCGAAGATTGGCCCGCACTCGGGCCAGCAGCTCGTTCATGCCGAAAGGCTTGGTGACATAGTCATCGGCGCCGGCATCAAGAGCTTCCACCTTTTGTTGTTCCTTATCCCGAACCGAGAGCACAATAATCGGCACGCTCGAAGCAGCCCGAACCGTCCGGGTGAGTTGCACGCCATCAATGGAAGGCATGGAAAGATCTGTGATGATCAGGTTCGGCTGCCAATCTTTCATAATCTCCAGCGCCATTTCGCCGCTGTTCGCGACCCGAATGTCATACCCCTGGGCGGAGAGGCTGGTGCGCAGCACCCGCGTGATTTGCGGTTCGTCATCCACAACGAGGATGTGAGGCGGATCTGTCATCAGCGCGCCTCCTGTGTCACGATGTGCACGTCAACCGACGGCGCATCCCGAAGGAATCTCTGGATCGCCGACATGTATAGATACCGCTGCCAGCCTGTGCGCGCCGACCGTCCGAAAATCACCTGCGTAATGTGATGGTCGCGCACCAGCTGGGCCAGCCCGTCAGCAATGCTTCGCCCCGAACTGCGGACGATGCGCGCGCCCAGATTCTCCGCGAAGCGGATGTTTTCGGCCAACGTCCTTTGGTCCTCCGGTCGCGTGTCTCGACCCACATCAATGTAGAACACGAAGAGCTCTCCCCCAATGGCCTGTGCCATCCGGGAACCCCGCGCAATAATGTACTGCGCGGCGGGGTTCGAGCTAACGCATACAGCGATGCGCTCGCGCACGGTATGCGCCGGCTGCTTGCCGTCTTTTTCGAGAAACGCATCGAGACTCCGGTCCACCACTCGAGTGACCTGACGAAGCGCCAGTTCGCGCAGCGCAATCAGATTCCCCGGCCGGAAGAAGTGAGATAAGGCTCGCTGTGCTCGATCAACCGGGTAGATATCGCCACGCTCCATGCGTTTCTGTAGAGCTTGGGGAGTCAAATCCGCGAGAACAATCTCGTCGACACGCTGCATCACCCAGTCGGGGACGGTCTCTCGCACCTGTACCCCCGTGATCTGCTGCACCGTTGGCCCCAGACTCTCCACGTGCTGCACGTTCATCGTGGAGAGGACATCGATCTTGGCATCGAGCAACTCGATCACATCTTCATAACGCTTCCCGTGCTTGCTGCCCTCGATGTTCGTGTGTGCGAGTTCGTCGATAACGGCCACAGCCGGCTTGCGCGCAAGAATGGCGTCCACGTCCATCTCGTCGAAAAGAGTGCCCTTGTACTCGAGCTTGCGCGGCGGAACTCGTTCCAGTTTGCCTGCCAGTTCTGCGGTCGCTTTGCGGCCGTGACTTTCCACTAACCCGATCACGACGTCTTCGCCGCGGCTGGCTCGACGGATGGCCTCGCTCAGCATGTTATAGGTCTTCCCTACTCCGGGCGCATACCCGAGGAAGAGTTTGAAGATGCCGCGCGGTTTATCAGAGGAAATTTCCTTCAGCCACTCCTCGGGAGTCTTGGGCATCGCAAGCTATTTTGCTTGTAGAGGGTGGAACTTGTCACCTGCCAGTACAATGCAGGTGTGAAAACCCGCGTCGAGGTCCAAGCGCTCCGTTATTCTTCCGTTGGTATCTCCATCACAGTGGTCACGGGCGTCGCCTATCGCTTGCACATCAACCAGACAACGGTCGCGCTCATGTTTCTGGTGATGGTGTTGCTGACTTCGGCCTACTGGGGACTGCGCTACGCCTTGCTGATGGCGGTTATCGCCACCGCCGCGTTCAACTTTTTCTTCCTGCCTCCCGTCAGAACTTTTACCATCGCTGACCCCCAGAACTGGGTGGCCCTCTTTGCATTTCTCGTCACTGCGCTGGTCGCGAGCAACCTTGCTGAACGGGCACGCCGCGAGGCCGAGGGTGCGAAGCAGAGACGGCGGGAAGTCGAGCGCCTCTATGGCTTGAGTCAGCGGCTCCTGGCTTCCGACAATGTGCTCGAACTGCTCAACGCTCTTCCCGGTTATGTTCAAGAGACTTTTTCGGTCGGAAGCGTCGTGGCGATGGCCGCGGATCACCCTACCGTCTATCGGTCGTCCCTCGACGCACCATTTGAAGAGAGTGTCTTGCGCTCCACCTTGCTGCGCGGAGAGCCGATTACCCAAGGAGGAGTTTCCTACGTTCCACTTCGCCTGGGCATGCGAACGGTGGGAGCCCTCGGCATCACCGGAGCCGAGCTCTCCCGCGAAACTCTCGACGCACTCGGCAGCCTCGCGGGGCTGGCCATCGAGCGTGCGCGGGCTCTCGAGGCCCTCAGTAAGAATCGCGCGGAACAGGAACACGAACGGCTCCGCACGGCTCTACTGGATTCCGTGACGCATGAGTTCCGAACACCGCTCACGTCCATTAAGGCCAGTATCACGACTCTTCTCTCAGGAACAACGCTCGACGATGCTGGACGACGTGATCTGTTGAACGTGATCGATGAAGAGACGGACCGTCTCAACCGGCTCGTCGGCGAGGCGTCGGAAATGGCGCAACTCGATTCCGGTAAATTCAGACTGCAACTGGAACCACATTCGATTCGGGACGAGCTCGACCCAGCGATTCAGGACGCCAAGGCAGCGCTCGAGAATCATCCCCTAGAAATCCATGTCCTGCCCGACCTGCCAAAGGTCCGCATGGACGTGGAAAGAATTCGCGAAGTGCTCATGCATCTTCTCGAGAATGCGGGAAAGTATTCTCCGCCAGGATCCCCGATCAGGGTTACAAGCGAAGTGCAGAGTGATCATCTCGTGACCAGCGTCGCCGATCGCGGTCCTGGCATCGACTCGTTCGAGCAGACCTTGATCTTCGAGAAGTTCTATCGCGGACAGCATCAACGCTATGCCGCGCCAGGCACGGGCATGGGGTTGGCTATTGCCAAAGTCATCATCGAAGCCCACGGCGGAAGAATAGGGGTCGTCAGCCAGTTGGGAAGCGGCTCCGTTTTCTCATTCAGCTTACCTCTGGATAAGTAAAACGTGGAAAATTGCGCTATATGTATAGCACTTTTGACCGGATTTTGTGCTCCTACGCTACAATTCAGGATGATTTTTCCGTGTCATAAGGGCTGCACCGCGAACCTGATCCTGCCAAACTCATGACTGCTGAAACAGCAAGTGCCACTCCCGCTGTGCTCGACGAAAGAAAGGTCTTCTATAACCGTTTTCTCCTGATTGTCGCTGGACTGGGAGGCCTGCTCTACGGGGTCGATGTTGGAATCATCGCCGGGGCTCTACCCTATCTGGAGGCGACTTCTGGGCTCAACCGGGGCGAACTCTCTATTGTTGTTGCCGCCGTTCTGCTGGGCAGCGTGTTCTCCACCCTATTCGCGGGATTGCTCGCCGACTGGATGGGCCGAAAAGTATTGATGGCTGTTAGTGGGGTGATGTTCGTCATCAGCATCCCGATGATCGCCCTGGCGCACGGTTACAGCCCTCTGGTTTTTGGGCGATTGCTGCAGGGGACCAGCGCAGGCCTGATCGGTGTAGTCGTACCTCTGTATCTGGCCGAATGCCTGACGGCAGCGAACCGGGGAAAGGGCACCGGCATTTTTCAATGGCTGCTCACCGCAGGCATTGCGATCGCCGCGCTGATCGGATTGCTCTTCAGTTTTCGTCTCGATCACATTGCCAGAGTCGGCGACGCCAACGCGATCCTCAACTTTGAGAATTCAGCATGGCGGGGCATTTTTTGGGTCTCGCTCCCGCCAGGCATCCTGTTTGTGGTCGGCAGCTTCATGCTGTCCGAATCGCCTCGCTGGCTTCTGAAGCGCGGCAGGCAGGAAGCTGCTTATCAAGCCCTTCTCCGCTCCCGGACCACAGAACAAGCCGGTCTCGAACTCAGGGAGATGCAGGAACTGGCGACGTCGGACGAGTCGAAAGATGCGGCCGGATCGAAGGTCAAGGATTCCTTGCTCCGGCGAAAGTACGTGATTCCTTTTGTGCTGGCCTGCATTATTCTGGCCTGCAACCAAACCACCGGAATTAATTCGATCATCGCCTACAACACCAACATTCTTCTCCAAAGCGGACTTTCGGATCTCGCGGCACATGTTGGCTATGTGATTTTCACCTTCGTAAATTTTTTTGTCACTCTGGTGGGAGTGGCGCTGGTCGACCGAAAGGGGCGCAAGTTTCTGCTCGGCATCGGCACAGCCGGGATCATCTTTTCCATGTTGTTTACCGGCATTTTGTTTCGCCGGACGGAGAAGTTGAGTGTTGACTCCAGAGGTGCGGTACAGGCTTTGGTCTCGCCGGATCAGACCGTCAAGCTCGTTTTCAACCAGGACGTTGCGAGGAAATTGCTGGAAGCAACGGGACGCGAATTTACGGTACCGAACGCGCCCACCTCCATGGTGGTGATCTACGCCTACGGAGATTTTCGAACGGCCAGTAAGGCAGTTCGTTCGGATGACCCCGCCGCAAAACCGATAGAAATTACTCGTGAGAGCTGCGTCCCGGCCAACAGGATCGTCGCGTTTTTCTCCAATCCTCTTGGAGATCTCGATGCGGCGCGGCGAGCCCCGTTACGGGTTGAGAACGCCCTTATAACACCAGTTCCCTCTGAGCAAAACGGATGGATTGTGGCCTTGGCTCTATTCATCTTCATGGCTTTCTTCGCGGTCGGACCCGGCGTCTGTGTCTGGTTGGCACTTTCGGAGCTCATGCCGACTCGAATTCGATCGAACGGCATGAGTATTGCCCTGGTGCTCAATCAGGCAGTTTCGACCACGATCGCTGCCATCTTCCTGCCCACGGTTGGTAAGTATGGTTATTCGACCATGTTCTTCGGATTCGCCGTTTGCACTGTGATCTATTTTGTTACTGCGACTTGGTTTCTGCCGGAGACCAAAGGGAAAACACTGGAAGAAATTGAGGCGCACTTCGAGGGGGTTGCAGCGAATTAGTCGGATTCACCTGTTTCTAATTCCATCGCTATCATGAGTACCAGAATGAGTGATCACGATTCCACGCAGAAATTCGCTCACGCGATGCGTCGCGAGATTTACGAGCAGCCGGAAGCAATTGCCCGGACCATCGATAAGCACCTCAAGAACGACATCATCTTCCCCGGAGAACTGGAGGCGATCGAAGGCGCGCTGCTGACCTTCGAAAAGCTGATCATCGCCGCCAGCGGTTCCAGCCGCCATGCAGGGTTGGCGGGCGAGATCATGATCGAGGACCTTTCCGGAGTGGCGGTCGATGTCGAATACGCAAGCGAATACTGCTATCGCTCCACGCATACCGCCATCGATCCGATCGTGATGGTTATTACACAGTCCGGCGAAACGGCGGATACGATTGCGGCCCAGCGCGAAGCTCTGACGCGCGGGGTCAAGACCATTGCGATCTCAAACGTACCCGGTACTACAATCGTCCGCGAAGCCGGTGTGGCTCTCATCACCGGAGCGGGACCCGAACGCTCCATCCCTGCGACGAAGAGCTTTACGACACAGGTTACGATTCTTTATCTGATGGCGCTTTTCCTCGCGCGCAGGCACGGACTCATGACGTCCGAAGTGACACGAACCTATCTGAAACATCTGCTGCAATTGCCCCAGGCCATTGAAAAGAATCTTCCCGCCTGGGACAAGCTTGCCGAAGAGTTCGGCGAACTGCATTTCAAGGATGAGAAGTTTCTCTATCTGGGCCGCGGTGTACATTACGCAATTGCGCGCGAGGGAGCTCTGAAGCTGAAGGAAATCTCTTACGCTCATGCCGAAGGATATCCCGTAGGAGAGCTGAAGCATGGTCCCAATGCCCTGGTCGATGAGACACTCCCCGTGGTCGTCCTTGCAACTTGTGATCGCAATGATCCCGACTCCATGCTGAGATACCGGAGAACGCTTGAAGTGATGAAGGAAGTGCGATCTCGACATGGGCAACTTGTGACCGTTGCGACCGAGGGCGATCAGGAAGCCGGCGCGATTGCCGATCATATCTTTTACGTGCCGGCAGCTCCGGAGCTGTTATTGCCTATCCTGGAAGTGATTCCCCTGCAACTATTCGCATACCATGTCGCGACGAAGAAAGGCTACGACGTCGACCACCCTCGCAATCTCGTCAAGGCGGTAGTAACGGAGTAGTCGAGCAGTCGTTTGCTACGGGGAATGCTTGGACTGACCCGTATTATCTCGCGAACAAACGATTCGATTACGGCTTCCATGGGCTGATGGGATCGTCGTCATGACATAAGCCCAGGCACGTAACGAGACCGGCAGCAATTCCGCCCCCGATCAAAGCCCAACGACTGTTCATGATTCCATCGATTCCCGGTGCGCTTTGTGCCTTCATTGCAGCCCCGGCGCATTTCTCTTCCCGTGATTTCTGCTCACCCTCGCGGACCAGGTCGTGCTTTGAGCGCGACGGAGCTTGCACGTCTTTGGACTCTTTTGTCTTGGCGTCAATGTGGACATCGTTTCTGCTCGCGTGGACTGTCACTTGCCCATCGCGGTCGGTCACTTCGTACAGGGTCTCATTCGAGGGATTTACGGGAGTGATTGTAATGCACCCGATGCGCACACGCAATCCTGTTCTTGTGTAGACCGACAAGCTTCCGTGATCTAAAGCCAATTCCTCCGGTTCAAACTGGACGACCGTTTCAGGGTCGATGGTGGCAGCAGAACCCGTCACTTCGATTCTGGCCGAATATGCTTTTTGAGTCTGGATTAGATCATTGGCGAATATCGCAGCCGATGCGGGCGCAGAATTTCCGTTGACGAGAACGCCTTGACCGGTGCTATGAAGTATTGCGCCGTTGGGGTTATCCGGAAAAGCGGACACTGGCAAAATTACGGTCATGCCTTGGGCGCTTGGCAGAAATGACCCGCACCAGATTTGACCCACCCAAGCAGTAGTGAATCTCACCGACAAGTTGAGGACCGAGGTGGCCAGGTTTTTGCTGGCCGGTTCGGTCCTGAGTTAGAGTA
>Ga0335080_10004168_pt1 | contig 14718 bp, 10 predicted proteins | sample Lox_Sample_34_FD_206720 | JGI IMG/M metagenome (GOLD analysis project Ga0335080, IMG submission 206720) | Soil microbial communities from Loxahatchee National Wildlife Refuge, Florida, United States - Lox_Sample_3.4 | ecosystem: Environmental > Terrestrial > Soil > Wetlands | place: USA... | reverse complement strand
CTATCGAGGCCCGCAGTCCGTATGATCGTGACGGCGATGGCCACACCGTCGGGGAACTGGCCCGTCGGGTCGAGGAATTTCTTGTCCACATCCTGCGCGCTGTAGAATCCCGCTCGCCCGACCTCGGCGTTCACGATCCATCCCTTCGGGTACTGGATGGAATAGCCGAACCCGGGATCCTTGTAGAAATCCATCTCTCCCACCTTCACCGGTTCCATCTTCTTTTCCCCGCCGCATCCTGCGATGACGAGGAGGAGGAGCACCCCGCTCAGGAGGAGGGCGGCGCTCGCCAGAGTACGGCGCGTGGTGGTCATTGCGTTGGCCTTTCTGCGGATAATGGATGGGTTGATATGGTTCAGTGCCTGGGGACGACGACGTCGTACCACGGTTTCTTTGCGCGCGTGCCCGCCTGGTCGATGTGTATGTGCTTGGCTTCGGTGTACTCTTTCAGCCCGTCGAGACCGAATTCCCGGCCGATGCCGCTCTGCTTGTAGCCGCCGAATGGTGCGCGCTCGCTCAGCAGGTGCCACTCGTTGATCCAGACGGTCCCCGCCCGCAGCTCCCGGGCGACCCGCATGGCCCGCTCGGGGTCCCGCGACCAGACGCCCCCGCCGAGCCCGTAGTCGGAGTCGTTTGCCAGCCTCACTGCTTCCGCGACGTCCCTGTACCTGAGAACGCTCAGGACCGGCCCGAAGATCTCCTCGCGGGCGATCCGCCAGGAGTTGTCGACCCTGTCGAATATCGTCGGTTCCACGAAAAACCCCTTCGCGCACGCCCCGTCACGGGGGATTCCTCCCCCCGCGGCGAGCGACGCGCCCGCCGCTTTCCCGTCGGCGATGTAGCCGAGCACGCGTTCCTGCTGGCGGCGGGAGACGAGGGGACCGATATCCGTCTCCACGTTCATCGGGTCACCCGTCTTCAGCGCCCGGACGCCTGCGACGAGCCGCTCGACGAACTCGTCGGCGATGGCCGCAGGGAGGAGGAGCCGTGTTCCCGCCTCGCAGCATTGTCCCTGATGGTAAAACGCGGCATAAAGCGCGCCGTCCACAGCCAGTTCGATGTCGGCGTCCTCCAGGACGATGTTCGCCGACTTGCCGCCGCATTCCAGCGTGATCTTCTTGAGCGTGTGGGACGCCTCCCGCATCACGCGGCGCCCGACCTCCGTCGAGCCGGTGAACGCCACCTTGTCCACCAGGGGATGGGCGGTCAGGGCGGCCCCCGCGTCCTCGCCGAACCCGGTGATGATGTTCACGACGCCCGGGGGGAATCCCGCTTCATGCACGAGCCGGGCGAGCTCCATCGCCGTGACGGGGGTTTCCTCCGAGGGCTTGAGCACGATGGTGTTGCCCGCGGCCAGCGCGGGGCCGAGCTTCCAGGCGGCCATCTTCAGTGGAAAATTCCAGGGAATGATGGCCGCCACGACGCCGACCGGCTCTCTCACCAGGACGTTCGTGCTCACGCCCTGGCGCGAAACGGCGTCGAGCTGCTCGGTGAGATCGCCGAGCGCGTATTTGGCGTACGTCCCGAACGCGCGGGCGCTCAGGTAGACGTCTTCCTTCGCCTTCTTGAGCGTGGAGCCGGAATCCGCCACTTCGAGTTCGACCAGCTGCGGGGCGTGCGCGTTGATGGCGTCGGAGAGCTTCTTCAGGCAGGCGGATCGTTCTTCGCGGGACATGCCCGGCCAGGGACCCGCGTCGAATGCCGCGCGGGCGGCCGTCACGGCACGGGCGGCATCTTCGGCGTCCGCGCGGGCGCATGTCGCCAGTGTCTCTCCGTTGAACGGGTTGAGCGACGTGAATGTCCGGTGCGCCCCCCCGTCGACGAATTGCCCGTTGATAAAGAGCTGATACAGTCTCACACGCCGGCCGGTTCTCGCTTCCTCATGAAAAGACGATACGGAAGATAGAGAAAAAAGTAGAATTCCTCAAACGAATTGCCCGGCGCTGCCCCCGCGGGACTCGAAGTGCCTGAAAGGTACCTTTCCCGCACTTCGCGCGCGCGTTCCCGCGCTTTGGCACGGGAGCCGGGAGGTCGCCCGGGGGGGTAAGGGGAGTCTAGGTGGTGACGGATCAACGACTTACCGCCGGCCCAACGGCCCCGCCGCGGGTGGCACGTCAGTTGCAAATTAAACAGGTTACATTTCACAACCCTGCGTCACTCACCTTTTTTTGTGGAGGTTTTCAATATGAAGCGCGTTGGTTACGGCATCGTGCTGGCGCTTCTCGCGCTGGGGACAATGGGAGCCGCATATGCGCAAATGCCTTCGTCCCCCATGGACCTCAAAGCGATGGAGGCGCCGCAGCTTCCCCTGAGAGTCGAGCTGCGATGGACGGGAATGGGCCCCACACCGCTGGTCTTGAACGGGGCCTACAGGATCTACCGTTCTGTCGATGACTCTCTGTCGTTCGAGTTTCTCAGCATGACGATGATGACCGACTACGTGGACCTTCAGGTGGTGGCCGGTCACACATACTTCTACTACGTGACCTCCGTTATTGCGCCTATCGATTCGACGCCCCGTGAAAGCTGGAGGAGCAATATCGCCTGGGTGACCGTCGTGCCTCCCGCTGCAGAGGTGACGGGGACAATCACGGGGACGGTGACCGACAGCGTCACCGGGAAGCCCATTCCGTTCGCGGCGGTGACGTTCTACCGGCCGGCGTCGCCGGTCCTCTGGCTGCCGCGGACGGCGGCCGACAGCGCTGGCCATTACACGGCGGTGCTGGATACCGGGACGTATCTCATCCTGTGCGACCCGCCCATGCTCCTGGGGAGGCTGATCATGACACCGGTGGCGTTCCCCCTCTTCCGGCCGAAGTGGTACAAGGACGCGTACGATCCCGCCCATGCGACGCCGGTGAAAGTCACGGACGGGGGCACGTTCACGGCGGACTTCGCGCTCGCGCGATTTGTCCTCCCGTCGCTCGTTCACGTGAGAGGCACGGTGCGCGATTCCGCGGGGGCGCCCCTCAGGGGGGCCACCGTCGTCCTCAGCCGCACCGTCCAGGAGATGCACCTGATGTCGGCGATGGGTGACCCGGTGGTGGGCGTCCCGGGTGAGGCGGCGGTCGTGGACGGGATCGGGTGCCTCGAGGGAGTCGCCTGGAGGGGGGTGACAGATTCCGCCGGCGCGTTTGACGCATCCGTGCTCTCGCAGCGGTCATATATCGCCATGGCGGCGGACAAAGGATACTTCCCGCAGTATTACGATCACAAGCGCACGCCCCTGGAGGCCACGATCATCAGCGTGACGGGGGACGTGAGCGGTATCGACTTCAACCTGAATCCCGTCCGCCCGCCGCAGATGTACACGATCAGCGGCATCGTCGACGATTCTGCCGGCGTCAGGGTTCCATCCCGGATCATCGTGTTTCCGCTCCGCGCGATGAGAGCGCTCCCGGTGAGGTTCGCGTTCACCGATTCGCTCGGCGCGTACGCGGTCGACCATGTGACGGCGGGGAAGTATATCGTGCTGGCGGTGCCGTTCGGCGATTACGCCCCGGCGTTCTACAAGGCGGGAGCCTTCGGCGTGATGCGCTGGAAGGACGCCGACACGGTGACCGTCGCGGCGAATGTCTCGGGGATTAATATCGGCGTGGTCCGGATACACGGCTCCGGCGTCGCGACGCTCGCCGGGACGATCACCTCGCTCGGGCAGCCGCTGGAAGGGGTCAACGTGTTCGCGCAGGACGCGACGGGGGCCGCGGTCGGGTACGGCATGACGGACGCCGCGGGCGCATACGAGATTGACGCGCTCCCCGCGGGGACAGTCACGGTGACGGCGGATCTCGAAGGCTATGACGGGGCGGAGCAGTCTGTGGGCGTGGCGCCGTCACAGTTCAGCGTGTCGCAGAACTTCGCCCTCAATACGGCGACGTCCGTGACGGCAGGGGCGCCCGCTCCCTCGTCGTACGCGCTGCTGCAGAATTATCCGAATCCGTTCAATCCCTCGACGAAGATCAGCTTTTCGCTTCCCGGAGCAAGCGTGGTCACGCTCCGCGTCTTCAATCTCCTCGGCCAGCAGGTGGCGACGCTCGTGAACGGCCCGATGGGCGCAGGCCTCCATGAGCTGACGTGGAACGGGCAGGACGGGGAGGGAAGGGGACTTGCGAGCGGCCTCTATTTCTACCGGATACACGTTGAGGGTCCGGACGGGCGAGCCGCGTACGATGCGGTGCGGAAGATGCTGCTCCTGAAATGACGGGCGAGATTGCTTCGTCGTGGCGCCTGCGGCACCACTCCTCGCAATGACAGCATGTCATTGCGAGGGGCGCCTGTGGCGCCAGAGGCGCCACCGCAGGCGCCCCGAAGCAATCTCAGGCGATCAGCGAGTGTAGGGGAGAGGTGTCCGTGCCGGGGGAGCCCCGCAGCTGCACGCGGGGCGGATTGTGGGGGGGGCCCCGCGGGTGCACCGCGGGGGAGGGGGGCTCCGGGAGATTTCCCGGGGCCCCCTTGTTGTTACACCGCCTCCCGGAGAGCCTTCCGGAGCTCGTCCATCCCTGCCCTGATTCTGCTCCCGACCGAGCGAAGCTCTTCCTTGAGCCTGTCCATTTCCATCCTGAACCCGTTCCTGTCGAATGGAGGAATCACGCGCATCTCCTCCCTCATCGAGCGGGGACGCCGCCACCGCTCCCCGTCCTCCCCCCGGAGTGTGAGCGACAGAGGAGATCCCCTCCTGACGATGCTCACGACGACAGAGTCCCCCGTCCTCAAATCGCTGCACGCGTCGGTGAGGTCTTCCGTCGTCTCCACCCGGTCCTTCCCCGCCCTGATGATCACGTCCCCGGCACGGAACCCGGACCGCTCGGCGGCACTTTCTTTCCCGACTTCCTCCACAAGGACCCCCCTCCCGTCGGGAGCCTGGAAATACTCACCGAGCTGCCCCCTGAGATCGCTCAGCGTCAGGCCCACGATCTCCCCGGAGCGGAACAGGCGTATCCGGGGGATGGGAGGGATGCGCATCGGGCCGGGGAGGAACATCGCGTGGTTGTGCCGTGGGGCATCGGCCAGCGTCACATCGATCGATCGCTTTTCGCTCCCCCGGTAGAGCGCGACGTTCGCTTTTGTCCCGGTCCGGGCACCGCCCACCGCGGCCACGAGGTCGTCGGCGTCCTCGACGGGTTTCCCGTTGAATTCCACTATCACGTCGTTCTCGCAGATCCCCCCCCGGGACGCGGGGCTCTCGTCGCTCACGCCGTTGACGAGCGCGCCCGTCTTGACGGGGAGATCCCGCTCACGAGCCAGGCGGGGTGTCACGTCCTGTATCGTCACGCCCAGCCACGCGCGGCCATTGTCCCGTTCGCCGCGTTGCGGTTTCTGCGCGGCTGCCCCGGCGGCGCAGAGCATCAACAGCGCTGCGGCAAATGCCTTTCCTCTCATTGTGTCCTCCTTTCAATGTCCCTTGAGTATGTCATAGAGGGCGGCGCGGGCGCTCTCCCCGCCGATGCTCCCGAGGTAATACACGGCGTCCCGGCGGCATTCCATGTCCTCATCCTTGAGGGCGATATTCTTCAGGAATTCGACGGCGCGGTCGTTGCCGACGGAGGCGATCGCGTAGACGATCTCCTTCCTCTGTTCGTCACGCGAGCGCGGTATCGCGCCGTACAGCGAGGCAAGGACGGACACCCGCTGGTTCCTGTCGGTCCCGTGCTCGCCGATAAAGTCGATGGCCTCCCCCTGGAGATCTGCGCTCGTATCCTGCCGGACAATGTCGACGAAAACCGACATGACATCGTGCTGGGTGAACGAGGAAAGAGCGTCCATTGCCGCCTCACGCAGGGGATGCACCGCGTGCGCATCGAGCGCCACGTCCCGGAGCGTCGTGAACGATTTGTCGTCCTCCTTCGTCTCGCCGAGCGCGTAGAGGGCGTCCATCTTGATCCGCGTCGCGTCGTCGAGCTGCTCCTCGTCCGGCGCGGGAGTCATCATGGGGCGCATCATCCCGGGCATGCCCACCCTGCCGATCTGCCGGATCTGGCGGCGGAGGTGGCGCATCATGTTCTCCATGTTGGCGGGCGTCGGCGCCACGGCGGCGAACGGGGCGACGGGCGCGTCGGCGACAGCGGGGGCGGTCGCGGCGGCTGCCTGCGGCGCGCGCAGCCCCGCCATGTCCGCGACGGCGTCGTCGTAGTAAACGCTTTTCGGGTGTTCCCGGATGAACCGCTCGTACTCGGTGATCGCCTTCCGCATGTCCGAATTCCTGTAACTGTACGCCGTCCAGTAGCGGGCGTCGTCGGCATACGCGCTGTGAGGGTATTTCTCGAGCAGCGCCTGGAACTTCTTCCGGGCTTCGCCGTTCCGCTCCTCCAGTATGAGCGCGTATCCCTCCTTGTAGAGCGTGTACCCGGGGTCGGTCCGGTCGTCCCCGCGGAATCTCCCCGCGGCGGGGGGGAGAGCGCTCCGGAAAGCGAACGCCACGGCGGGCTCGGGCGTCTGGGCGACGGCGTCAGGGGCATGGAGGCACGCGGCGATGACGCACGCAATTGCAGCCGGGGTCATGTTCATGGGGCATTCCTTTCTGCGGTGCCGGCGTCAAGTACCGACTCCGTCATCCTGATTTTGAAGAGGAGATTGTTTTGCCTGATTCCCGAGCGGACGATCTCGACCCCCCCCGCGTCGTGCCGCTTGTCCGAATTGGCGAGCTGGATCATGATTTTTTCCAGTTCGCCGACGAGACGCGCGCTCCGCGCGTCCAGCGGCTGACCCTTGAGGAACCGGGCTTCGCGGACGAGCGCGCGCGACTGGCGCCTCTCCAGGCTCAGGTCGACGGGGTCGCCCCCTTCGGCGCGGGCGTTTTCAACGCCGATCAGGAGCACTTTCGATTTTCGCAGGTAATCGTGCAGCTTCACCGAGGCGGTGTCCGTCGCCGCCGCGACCGGAGGAGTGATCGTCCCGGCCGGCGGGACAGGGCGGAGCAGGAGCGCCGCGGCCAGCGCACCGAGCGCCAGGACGCCGCTCCCGGCAAGGAGCGGACGGCTGTTGGCCTGTATGAACGTCCCGATCCCGGCGGCGATCCCGGCAAAGATCGGACGGCGGCGCGGGGCGGGGAGCCGTTCTTCAACGCCCGCGGCGAACGCCCGCCAGAACTCCTCGTCCCGCTCCTCCGAAGGGGAAACGGCGGGAGGCGCCAGGACTTCGAGCGCCTCGCGGATCTCCCGGAGATCCCCGCTGCAGGATGCGCACTGCGCGCAATGCTCCGCGCACCGGCGGGCGTCATCCTCACCGAGTTCCCCCGCGGCGTACGCGCAGAGCAGCGAACGGACGTGCCGGCTCATCGGGCGTCCTCCTGGAGGAATTCGAGTTTCGCTCTCATCTTCTTCAGACCCCTGAAGAGGTGCGTTTTCACGGTTCCTTCCGAGCAGCGGAGTATGTCGCTGACCTGCCTGGTGGAAAGACCGTCCATCGTCCGGAGTATGACCACCGCGCGCTGGAGGGTCGGCAGCTCATGGAGCGCCCGCTCGATGTGCGCGCGGATGTCGTCCCCGTGCGGCCCCTCCGCGGCATGCGCCCCCTCGGCGGTGTCCACTTCGCGGGCGGATCGGGCGCGGTTCCTTTTCGCCCGGTTCATCGCCAGGTTCATGACGATCCTGTGGAGCCATGTCCCGAAACCCGCCTCCTCCCTGAACGACGGGAGCGCCCCGTACGCCCGGACGAACGCATCCTGCGCGACGTCGGCGGCGTCGTCGTGGTTTCCCACGAAGGAGAAGGCGACATTATAGGCGTGCTTCATGTGACGTTCCACCAGTATGCGGAATGCCTCGTGGCTTCCTGTACGTGCCCGGGAAATCAGTTGCCGCTCATCGGCAGCGGGCATGTCGTGACCTGCTTGTGGGGGGCGCACCATCAGTTAGACATCCTGTACGGGGGAACGGTTGACGTGGGGGGCCTCTTCGTAAAGGAATGACGACGGGGATGAGGAATTGTTGCGGGTGGGCGAAAAAAAAAGGGGGCTGCGCGCGCCCCCGGAAACAATGCCCCGCCCGGGGAGTCCGCTAGTATCCCCCCGGGAGGACCGTGAGCCCCATCGCCCGGCGGAGCCGTATGACGGCGGTCCGGTAGTCGTACTGGGCCTGTATATCCGTGATCTCCGAGTTTGCCAGCGTCAGCCGGGCGTCGGATTCGTCGAGCGACGTGGCGACCCCGGCCGCATACTGCCGCTCGACCAGGTTCAGGTTCTCCTTCGATTCCTGGACGAGCTTCGCCGTGGCGACCGCCCGTTCGGAGGCCTCCCGTATGGCGAGCCACTCCTGTTCCACCTCCAGCAGCACGCCTTCCGTCAGGACGTCGAGCGAGGACTGGGCGACCTGGCTGTTTGCTTCCGCCAGCTCCACCCCCGCGTCGAGCGCCCATCCCTGGAATATCGGGAGTGTAAACGTGAGACCCGCGTTCCACCGGCTCAGGAGGGGAAAAGCGAACCCGTTCCACGTATACCCCCCCGAGGCGGAGATCGTGGGGAGGTGCTGCCCCCAGGCGGCGGTGACAGAAGATCGCGCGGCGCTGACGCGCGCTTCCGCAGCGATGATTTCGGGCCGGTTCTGCAACGCGGCGCGGCGCGCCTCCTCCAGCGTCGTGTACGTCGCCGGCACGAATATCGAGTCGACGACGGCGTACTCGGTTCGGGGGTGGACGCCCATCGCGTTCTCGAGCTGGAGCTTCGCCACCCGGAACGCGTTGCGCCCCTGGATCAGGCTCACGTTCGCGTTGAGCGAGTCCACTTCCGCTTTCGTCACGTCGAGCTGCGGCCGCCTGCCCGTCAGGAAGAACGCGCGCGTCTGCGCCAGGTGGCGGGCGCTCGTGGCGAGCGCCTCCTCGTCGACCGCCACGAGGCGCCGGGCTTCCAGGAACGCCAGGTAGGCGACTTCCGCGTTCACCGCCACGATCTCTCTCGCGGAGGCGTAATCCCCCTGCGCCGCGTCCGCCAGAAAGTCATTCTGGGAGAGGCGGCCGCTGGTCTTCCCGAAATCCCAGAGCGTCAGCGCCCCCTGGAGCGCCGCCGAATAACTGCTGTACGTCCGCTGCGTCGGCGGGAACGAGGGATTGACGAGCACGGTGCCCCCGGTCCTTGTGTCGGTGGCCGAGAACGCGACGGAAGGGAAGAACCCGGCCCGCGCCTGCCGCGCGGACGCGTCGGCCGCGCGGACGCCGCCGTAGGCGCCCTGGAGCGACGGCTGGTGCTCCAGCGCGAGCGTGACGGCCTGCTCCAGCGTGAGCGTGTCGATCTCCTGCGCGGGCGCCGCGGGGACGGCGCCGAGCGCGCATGCCGCGAGCAGGACCATGGGAGAGGTGCGCACGGTCAGCTCTCCTCTCCCGGGGCCTTCATCTCCCTCTTGAAGCGCCGCTCGAACACGATGTAGAGGGACGGGACGAAGAAAAGCGTCAGCGTCGTGGACACCGTGAGCCCGCCGATCACCGCGATCGCCAGGGGCGCCTGCGTCGACTCCCCGCCGAGCCCGATGGCCATCGGAATCAGTCCCAGCACCGTGGCCAGCGACGTCATGAGTATCGGCTTGAGCCGCGTGCGGCCGGCGCGAACGACCGCTTCCTCCAGCGGCATCCCCCGCTGGCGGAGCCGGTTCGTGTAATCGACCAGAAGTATGCCGTTGCTCACCACGATCCCCACCATGACGATGACCCCCTGGAACGACGTCACGGAGAGCGTGGTCCTCGTCAGGAAGAGCATCCAGAGCACCCCCACGATCCCCAGCGGGACCGTGAACATGATGACGAACGGGTCGATGAGCGACTGGAACTGCGACGACATGACCACGTAGACGAGTATGATCGCCAGTCCGAATGCCATCGCGAGGTCGCGGAACGTCTTGTTCTGCTGCGCGACGTTCCCGCTCTGGCGGATCTCGAATCCCGGGGGGAGGGAGAGCCTGTCGATCCGGGCCTGGATCGCCCCGGCGACTGTCCCGAGGTCGGAGCCCTGCACGTTGGCCGTGACCTCCACGAGCCGCTGCTGGTACTTCCTGTCGATCTGCACCGGGACGTTGTCCTTCTCGATCGCCGCGACGTTCCCCAGGAGCACCGGCTGCCCGGAGGAACCCACGAGAACGATGTTCCTGAGGTCCTCGATGTTGTCCCGGTAATCCTCGTTCAGCCGGACAAGTATGTTGTACTCATTGCCGGTGACGGGATCCGTGTACAGTGAGGCGACGCTCCCGTTGATGCAGGTGCTGATCGTATTCGAGATGTTGGCAACGTCCAGGCCGAGCGTCCCGGCCTTATCCCTGTCGATCTTCACGCGCAGCTCCGGCAGGTTGTCCTCGCGCGTCACCTGGACGTCCACCGCTCCGGGCGTGGAGCGGACGATGCCGGCGACCTCCTTTGCCAGCGCCGTCCCCGCGTCGATGTCATACCCGTTGATCTCGACGTCGATGGGGGCGTTGGACCCGAAGTTCAGCAGGAACCGGAGGAACCCGCTCGGGCTGATGAACATCGCGACTCCCGGGATCCGAGCGAGCTTCGGGCGGATGGCCTTGATGATCTGGAAAATGTCGCGCCTGCGCTCATCGGCCGGTATGAGCGCCACGCTGATATTCGCCGCGTGGGTGCCCGAGTTCCTGGTGAAGAGCGACCCGCTCCGTGCCGCGGGGATGCCGACGTCGGTGATCACCGTCTGGATCTCGGGGATGTTGTCCTGCAGCGTCTTCTCGATTTCCCGGCAGACCAGGCTCGTCTCCTCGACCCGGGTGCCCACCGGGCATTTCACGGTGATCGTGAACTGTCCCTCGTCCTGGTCGGGAAAGAACTCCGTCCCGATGAACTTGAAGAGGATGAGCGAGACCGCGGCGACGGCCACGATCGCGAGTATGACGGCGCGGCGGTGCCTGAGCGTGCGCTGGAGCTGCCGCTCGTACCAGGAGTCGATCGCCTCCAGCATGTCGTGCGCGCGAACGCGGATCCGGTCCGGCAGGCTCGCGGAATTCCGGTCCAGGTGCTTCTCCGGCGGGAGGAAATTCAGGCACATGAGGGGAGTGACCGTCCGCGACACGAAAAACGACCCGAAGAGCGCGACCGCGATCGTGATCGTCAGGGGAATGAAGAGCAGCTTGGCGATCCCGGTGAGGAACACGATCGGGAGGAACACGATGACCGTGGTCAGCGTGGAGACGAATATGGGGGAGGCGACCTCCTGGGCGGCTTCGAGCGTCGCCTGGATTTTCGTCTGGTTTGGCTTCCGCTCGTTGTAGTGGCGCGAGATCGCCTCCAGCTCCACGATGGAGTCGTCCACGAGCCGCCCCACCGCCAGCGCGAGTCCGCCGAACGTCATGATGTTGAGTGAGTCGCCGCCGAAGCGGAACCAGATGAACGTGATGAGTATGGAGAGCGGTATGGCGACCAGGATGATGAGCGTCCCCCGCATGTTCCTGAGAAACAACATGATGATGATCATCGCCAGCACCGCGCCGAGGCCCGCCTCGCGCTCCAGCCCCGAGATCGTCTGGCGGATGTAGAGCGACTGGTCGAACGATATCGTCATCTTCACGTTCGGCGGCACGCCGGTGAGCCTCGGGATCGCCCGCACCACGTTGTCGACCACCTCGATCGTGTTCGCGTTGGCGAGCTTCTGCACGCGCATCGTCACGCCGGGCTTCCCGTCGATCCTGACCAGCTCGGTCTGTTCCTGGTAGCTGTCCTCCACCTTCCCGACGTCACGGATCCTCACCGGGACGCCGTTGATGACCTTCAGGACGATGTCCCCCATCGGCCGGACGACGTTGAACTGGCTCTCGGTCTTGAGCGTGTAGTCGAATTTTCCCGTTTTCAGGTCGCCCGAGGGGAGTATCAGGTTCGCGTTGGCGACCGCGCTGAACACGTTCGCCACGGGGAGATCCAGCGCCTGGAGGCGGTCCCTGTCGAGCGTCACGTGGATCTCCCGGATCCGTCCCCCCAGCACCTGCGCCTGCGCCACGCCGGTCAGGTGCTCGATCTGCGGCTCAATCGTATTGTAGGCGAGATCGTACAGGTCCCGCTCGTCCATGTCGGCGGAAATGGCGATGTTGCAGACGGGGGAGCTGGTGATGTCGAACCGGAGCGCCACGGGCGTGGTGATGCCCGTGGGGAGCTGTGTCAGTATCCGGTTGACGTGCTGGACGACGTCCACGAGTCCCACGTCCACGTTGGCGTCCCACGTGAAGTAGATGCGCGTGGAGGAGATCCCTTCCCGCGTGGAGGAGACCACGTAGTCGACGTTGTTGGTGGAGGAGACCCCCCGCTCGATGATGCGCGTGACGGATTGCTCCATGTCCAGCGGCCCGGCCCCCGTGTAAAACGTGATGACGGAGACGACGGGAACGGTGATGTTCGGAAGGAGGTCCACCGGGAGCTGTGTGAACGAGACCAGCCCGAAGACCAGGATGGTCATCGCGAAAAGGAACGTGGAGATGGGGTAGCGGAGCGCGAGGCGTGTCAGCCACATAGAGGAAGCGTAGGCGTTATTGTTGGATCGTCACGGGGCCGTTCGGGCGGACGAAGTTCTGCCCGGTGGTGATCACATCCTCCGCGCCGGTGAGCCCGGTCAGGATCTCCGTGCGGGAGTTCTGCTCTCCCCCGGGCGTCACGCGGATGCGGCGTGCGCTGTCCTGCCGCGCGATGTAGACGTACGTGCCCTGGTCGTCCTTCAGGAGCGCCTGCGTGGGGAGCGTCAGGGCGTCGTCGTGCCGGCCGACGTTCAGCGAGACGGTGGCGAACATGCCCGGGTGCAGCTGGTGGTCGCGGTTGGGGATGTCGACTTCCACGGCCATCGTGCGCGTCGCCAGGTCGACCGCCTGGGCGAACTTTGTCACGTGGCCCGTGAACTTCTTCCCGGGAAACGCGTCCACGCCGACGGTCGCCACCAGCCCCGGCGTCACCCGCGGAATGTCCTGTTCCAGGACGTTGATGATGATCTTCATCTCGTCCAGGTTCATGAGCGTGAACATCGTGGTCGAGAGCGCGGTGACCACGGCGCCGGGGTCGAGGTAGCGCTTCGTGATCGTGCCGCTGAACGGGGCGACGATCCGGGCGTAATCGAGGTGCGTCGTCGCGACGTCGAGCGCCGCCACCGCCACCTTCATGGCGGCCTCGGCGTTCTCCAGGTCCTGCTCCGCGACGAGCTTCTGGTCGAAGAGGTCCTTCGTGCGCCGGTACGTGAGCCGCGCATTGAGTGCTGTGGCGGCCGCCTGCTGCCGCGTCTGGTACAGCTCCGTGGTGTCAATGAGCGCGATCCGCTGTCCCGCGCGCACCGCCGTCCCCATATCGCAGTACACCCGGTCGAGCGTGCCGCTCACCTTGGCGTAGATACCCGCCTGCTGGATCGGCACGACGTCGGCGGTGTAGAGGAGATTGTACATGACCGTCTGCCGGAGCGCGTGCTCGGTCTTCACGACCGGGATGACCTGACGCCGGATGTCGGTGGACCCTTCACCGGACGTCACGCGCCAGGCGACAAGGGCGAGCAGGACGAGGCCGGCCGCGCCCGCCGCCAGAAGGTACTTCTTCCGCCCGGGCGCGGCGCCGGAAGTTGCGGGATGCGCGTCGGTCGGGCGCGTGGAACTCTCATGCATCATGATGCCTCATTGTCGGTTAAGTATCGCGCGCACCGGCTCGTTGTCGGCGAACACCTGCCACCGGGAGATCAGCCCGTCGCGGACTTCGGCGCGGAGCGCCAGGGGGATCTCCCACCTGTTCTCCGCGGGCAGCGCGCCGGATACCGCGACCGTCCCCGCCGCGCGGCCTGTCACCGCGACGACATTGCCCTCCGCGAAGACGTCCAGGGGGGTGATCGTGTAGTCGGGGATCATGAAGAAGTAGGCGATCCATGCCTGGCGCATCTCGTCCTTCCCGCGCGACGTGCCGTCCTGCGCATCGACGAACTCATGGTCGGTTGTCATGAGGTTCGTGAGCGCTGCAATCTCGTGGCGGTTGATGGCCTGGATGAATGCGAGGACTGTTTCCCGGGGAGATAGCATCGGCGGATAAGGGCTACTCTGGTTGCATGTTCTCCACGACGACGGTGATCCCCTGCCCGACCCCGATGCACATTGTCGCCACTCCCCATTTGACACCGGTGCGGCGCATGGAGTTTAACAGCGTGGTGAGTATTCGCGTGCCGGAGGCTCCCAGGGGATGGCCCAGCGCGATGGCGCCGCCCGAGGGGTTCACGATCGCAGGCGGGGTCTCCAGCTCGCGCATCACCGCGAGGGCCTGCGCGGCGAACGCCTCGTTAAGCTCGATCGTCCCGACGTCCCCCATGGAGATCCCCGCCTTCCTGAGCGCCGTGCGCGTCGCGGGGACGGGGCCGATCCCCATCGTCCTGGGGTCGACTCCGGCGACGCCCGATGAGGCGATTCTGGCCAGCGGTCTCAACCCCGCGCTCTTTGCCCTGGCCTCGTTCATGATGACAACGCCGGAGGCGCCGTCGTTCAGCGGGGAGGAGTTTCCCGCGGTGACTGTCCCCCCGGCCCTGAAGACGGGGGGGAGGGCCGAGAGTTTCTCGAGCGACGTGTCGGGACGGGGACATTCATCGTGCTCGACACGGAGCGGCGCCTCCCTGGGGCGGGGGACGTCGAGCGGCACGATTTCCGCCGCGAAAACTCCCCCCGCGCTCGCCGCGACAGCCTTCCTGTGGCTTTCCAGCGCGAATGCGTCCTGGTCGGAGCGGCTGATGTGCCAGCGCTCTGCGACGTTTTCCGCGGTCTCCCCCATGCTCTCCAGAGGGATGATCCGCTCCAT
>Ga0335080_10004167_pt1 | contig 14719 bp, 10 predicted proteins | sample Lox_Sample_34_FD_206720 | JGI IMG/M metagenome (GOLD analysis project Ga0335080, IMG submission 206720) | Soil microbial communities from Loxahatchee National Wildlife Refuge, Florida, United States - Lox_Sample_3.4 | ecosystem: Environmental > Terrestrial > Soil > Wetlands | place: USA... | reverse complement strand
GACTACGGAATCGGGCTGTTCCTGCAAGGGGATTTGCGAGCCGCTGCTGCGGCGTTTACGAAGATTACCGACGCTGATCCCACGAATCCGGACGGCTGGACCAACGTTGGCCGGGTGCTGGTGCAGGAAGGCGATACGGCCGGTGCGCGCCGAGTGCTGGAGAAGGCGCTGGCCATCGATCCCAGGCTGGCGCGGGCGAACTTCTTCTATGCGCGAGTGCTGAAGGAAGAGGGCGACTACGACGGCGCGGCAGCGCGTTTGCGGCTGGTGCTGGCGCAGTTTCCGCGCGATCGGGTCGTCCGCAACGAATTGGGGCGGGTCCTGTTCCTGCAGAAGCGTTATGCAGATGCGATCGCTGAATTCCAGCAGACCTTGAGCGTAGATCCGGAAGACCTGCAGGCGCACTACAACTTGATGCTTTGCTACAACGGACTGGGTGACGACAAACAGGCGGAAGAGCACAAAGCGCGTTACCTGCGGTTCAAAGCCGATGAATCAGCACAGGCGATCACCGGCCCATATCGGCAGGCGCATCCGGAAGATAACAACGAGCGGCAGGCCGTTCACGAGCATGTGAGCGTGGCACTTGCGGCAAATCAGAACAAGAATGAGCCCAGCAAGCGGGCGGCGACGCGCACGAAAACGGCGGGTTCTGCCGGGCAGCGCTGAACATTCAGCAGACGGATCAGATTGAAGAAACTCTGGCGCAGCTAGCTGCGCCACTACAAAGAAATCGAGCACCAAAGGAGAGGGCGGATGACGTGGATCAAAACGCTGCGCATGGACGAGGATGAGAGAGTAAAGCAGGCGATTGAAGCTCAGCGCAGGCTGTACCCGGGGGAGTATCGAATGCCCGCGCCGGCCGTGGACCGTGGGGAATCGCAAAGCATCACGGCTTCGCATTCGTTGATTCCGGAGGCGCTATTTCACTCGTTCTCGGCGTTTGGCACGATGATGGCGCCGGAGTTGCCTCTGGTGCGCCGCCAACACGAAATGATCGCCACAATGGTCTCGGTCACCAACCGATGCCACTATTGAATAGAATCGCACGCAGAGTTTCTGCGTCGGGTCACGCTGGATGAAAAAATGGTCGAGGCGCTGCGCAAGGATTATCGAAACGCGCCAATCAGCGAGCAGGATCGTGTCATGCTGGATTACGTGGTGAAGCTGACCAAAGACGCGACACAGTGCGGACCGGACGATATCCGCTCGCTGCGCAAGGCCGGATTCGACGATAAGGGGATCCTGCAGATTACGTTGATCGCGTCCTGGTTCAACTACATCAATAAAGTGGCGGACGCGCTAGGCGTGGGGCGCGAGCCGATGGCGGTGGCCGAGTGAACAAGCTGCGCTGGATCATTGCTCTGAGCGGATTGGCAGGAGTGCTTGCCATCGCTTATGGAAAGCCAGCCGCAACCGCGACACCGGCAGCGCAGGAAGCCCCGGCGGTGACTTTTCGCGACGTAACCGCGGCTGCCGGGATTCATTTCACGCACAATACGGGCGCTTTCGGGAAGAAATATTTGCCGGAGACGCTCGGCCCCGGCGTCGCTTTCATCGACTATGACAATGACGGCTGGCCGGACATTTTTCTGGTGAACGGGATGGACTGGCCGGGCCGCGTGCAAAAGCACACGACGCCGAAGCTGTATCACAACAACCACGACGGCACCTTTACCGATGTGACTCACAAGGCCGGGCTGGACGTCGAGATGTACGGAATGGGTGTGGCGGTCGGTGATTATGACAACGACGGTTATGACGATTTGTTTGTCACCGCCTACGGCCAGAGCCGGCTGTTTCACAACAATGGCAATGGCACGTTCACCGACGTGACGCAGAAAGCCGGCTTGGCGGGGCCGAAAGAGTTTTCGACGAGCGCGGCCTGGGTCGACTATGACAAGGACGGCCGCCTGGACTTGGTCGTAGCGAACTACGTACAGTGGTCGCCGGAGACGGACTTGTATTGCACGCTCGATGGCAAGAGCAAATCGTACTGCACGCCGGAATCGTACAAAGGGACTTCCGTGCGGCTGTGGCATAACCGGGGCGACGGAACGTTCGAAGACATGACGCAAAAGGCCGGGCTCGGCGATCCGACGTCGAAAACTCTCGGCATTGCGGTGCTCGATTACGACAACGATGGCTGGCCGGATCTCGCGTTCTCCAACGACACGCAGCCCAACAAGCTGTATCACAACAACGGAAACGGGACGTTCACGGAAAAGGCCGTGGTCGCGGGAGTGGCGTTCAGCGAAGACGGGGTGGCACGCGCCGGTATGGGCGTGGACGCAGCGGACTACGATCACTCCGGCGCGACGAGCCTGGCGATCACGAATTTCTCGAACCAGATGATTTCGCTTTACCACAACGAAGGGCATGGTCTTTTTGTCGATGAAGCGCCGCGCTCGGACATTGGCCGCGCTTCCCTGCTGACGCTCGGATTCGGCTGCTTTTTCTTCGACTACGATCTGGACGGCTGGCCCGATTTGCTGATCGCCAACGGGCACATTGACCCTGACATTCAGCGCGTGCAAGCGAACGTGAAGTACGCCATGCCGCCGCACTTGTTCCGCAATACGGGCAAAGGGCGGTTTGTCGAAGCGGCGCAATCCGTGGGAGCAGCGTTCAACACGCCAAGGGTTGCACGCGGCGTTGCTTATGCAGACATCAACAACCACGGTCGCCTGGATCTGCTCTTTTCGAACAACGGGGGGCCGGTGGCGCTGTTCCGCAACGACGCTGCACCGGGTTCGGCGAATCGCAGTCTGCGAGTGAAACTCGCTGGCACGAAATCGAACCGCGACGGCATCGGCGCTACCGTAAAACTCTCCTCTGGCGGCGAAACGCAAACGCAGATGATGCGTAGCGGCTCCAGCTACCTCTCGGCCAGCGAACTCGTCCTAACGTTCGGGCTGGGGCAGCGCGATAGGGCCGACACCATCGAAATCCGCTGGCCCAGCGGGCAAGTGGACAAACTCGGCGCGACCAACGCCGGCCAAACGGTCACCGTCACCGAGGGCAAGGGCGTGACGGCTTCCCGTCCCTTCAGCAAGTAATCGTAGAGCCTGCTCTCCAGCGTTTTTCCAGGAAACTTTGGCTGCGATACAACGTCTAAGCTCCTGTGGACACGCCACAGGAACCGCTCTATACTCCTGTGTGCATTCGACAGGAGCAGTGGATGGGCGACAAATCCGACATTCTGCAGGGCACGCTGGACCTGATGGTCTTGAAGACGCTCGAGGCCATGGGGCCGCTGCACGGCTACGGCATCGCGCGGCGCATCGAGCAGATCAGCGAAGATGCGCTCCAGATCAACCAGGGCACCATCTATGCTTCGCTGGTGCGGCTGATGCAAAAGGGGTGGATTTCCGGCGCGTGGGGCACCTCCGAAAACAACCGGAAAGCGAAGTTTTACTCCATCACGCGAAGCGGACGGAAGCAACTGAATGCCGAAGCGCGCAACTGGGAGCGCATCTCCGGCGTGATCGGCCGCGTGCTGCGCATCGCGGAGCGAGGGTAACGCCATGTTGGCTTGGCTACGGACAGCCTTCTCCAGGACACGCACTTGGTTCTCACCAGCGAACGAAGACATGGAATTCGGGCGAGAGCTGGAAAGCCACCTCGAAATGCTCACGCAGGAGAACATGCGGCGTGGGATGACGCCTGAAGAAGCGCATCGCGCTGCAAAGCTAAGGCTGGGAGGCGTTACGCAGCTGCGCGAAACCAACCGGGAGTTGCGCGGGCTTCCGTTACTCGAAACGCTGGCGCAAGACACGCAATACGCTTTTCGGATGCTGCGCAAGAATCCGGGCTTTGCCGCCGTCGCAGTGCTCACACTGGCTCTCGGCATCGGCGCGAACACTGCGATTTTCAGCGTGGTGTATGCCGTGCTGGTGAAGCCGCTGCCGTATCCAAACAGCGAGCAGCTCTACAACCTCTTCCAGCAGCAAAGCACAGGCGCTGAACAGCCAGCCGGGCGCGTAAGGCTGTCCACAAAACTCCAGCAAACGGGCATGTCCTATTTGAATTTCGAGGAACTGCGCCAGCAAAATCGCTTGTTCAGTGAAATGGCCGGCGCCCAATTCCACCAGCTCACTCTGACCGGCCGCGGCGAACCATCCGTTGTGAACACGGCCGTCGTGACTCCGGAGTTCTTCTCGGTTTTCGAGGTTTCGCCGCTCGCGGGGCGCGCGTTTACTTCCGAAGACGGAAACGCGGGCGCACCCGCCGTGGCCATTCTCAGTGAAGCGCTGTGGCGCGGTTCCTTCGGCTCGGATCCAAACGTTCTCGGATCCTCCATCAACCTCGATAAGCGCTCCTTTACCGTGATCGGAATCATGCCGGGCGCTTTTCGTTTTCCGGTCGTCAATCGAGCGGAAAAGATCTGGATTCCGCTGGTGCAGGACCCGCTTTTCGGGCCGTGGATGCCCCGCCGCGGCGGGCACTGGCTGCAGGTCACCGGCCGAGTCAGGCCGGGAGTCTCGCTTGCCCAGGCGCAAGCGGAGATGGATGCCGTTGGCGCGAGGCTGGAACAGGAATTTCCCGAGGACAACAAGGGCTGGCTCTTCGGAATGGTCCCGCTCCAAGAGATGATCGTTGGCACATTCACGTCGCCGCTGCTGGTCCTTCTGGGCGCTGTCGGGCTGGTGCTGCTGATCGCCTGCGCCAATATCGCGAACCTCTTGCTCGCACGGGCCACCTCGCGCACGCGCGAAATCTCCGTTCGCGCGACACTGGGCGCCAGCCGCGGCCGCCTTATTCGCCAACTGCTGAGTGAAACAGCGCTACTCGGAGCGATGGGTGGAGCCGCGGGCATCTTGCTCGCCTATTGGGGCGTGCATGCCTTGACAGCCTGGCTGCCGCCGGACTTGCCGAAAATTAACGCGATTCGCGTGGACTATTCCGTTCTGGGATTTGCGCTGACCCTAACCGCGATGGCAAGTTGCGCGTTCGGGCTCACTCCCGCGTTTCTCGCCGCCAAGCCGGACCTGCAAGCCGCTTTGCGCGAAGGGGACAGCCGTTCGGGCGATGGCGGGAGAAGCAGCAGGGCGCGTAGCGTCCTCGCCGCGAGCGAAATTGCGCTGGCGATGGTGCTGCTCGCCACTGCCGGACTTCTGCTACGAAGCTTCGCTCAGCTTACTGCCGTCGATCCTGGTTTCGATGCGCAGCACTTGCTCAAGACCGATGTCTCGCTCCCCCAGTTCCAATACTCGACGCCGGAACAGTGGACGGCCTTTTCCGATCGACTCCTCACGCAGTTGCAAGCGGAGCCGGGCTTGCAAGATTCTGCGCTTGCGGTTCCGTTGCCGCTGACCGATGGATTCGTCAACCTCGGGTTCGATATCGTGGGTGCTCCCGCGCTCAGTGCCGCGGAATCGCGCACGGCGGACTATGTTTCGGTCAGCCCGGGTTATTTTCGCGTGATGGGAATTCCGCTGACCGCGGGCCGCTCGTTCGATCAACGCGATGTAGCCGGCTCGCCGCGCGTCTGCCTGATCAGCAGCGCGTTTGCGCGAGCCTACTTTACAAATCAGAATCCGGTCGGCCATTCGCTGAAATTTGCCTTCCCGCCGGATTCGGACACACCGAGGGAAATTATCGGCGTGGTCGGGGACGTTCGCGACGCGGGTCTGGGCAAGGAGCCTAGCCCGATGATGTATGTGCCTTTCGCGCAGGCGCCGTTCTGGGGCGGCGACGTCATTGTGAAGACGACGCTCGATCCATCGATCGCGGCTTCCGCCATTCGCCGGACGGTGGGAGGGATCGACAGGGACTTGCCCGTCGCTGAGGTCGTCAAGCTCGCGGATCTCGTGGACGCGTCCATCGCTCAGCCTCGTTTCCGGACGTACCTGCTGACACTTTTTGCCGCAATCGCGCTGCTGCTCGCGGCCACCGGGATTTTCGGCGTGATTTCGTACTCGGTCGCGCGCCGCACGAGGGAAATCGGCATCCGGATCGCGCTTGGCGCGTCACGCGGTACCGTGTTGCGGTTGGTGTTTCGCGAAACGATGCTGCTCACGCTGGCCGGTCTGGCTGTTGGCGTACCCTGCGCGCTCGCCGCGGGCCGCTTGCTGAAACAGATGCTATTTCAGGTTTCGGCTGCCGATCCGGTCACGCTCATCGCCGTTCCAGCGGTGCTCGCAGCGACAGCGATGCTGGCCGCGTATGTGCCGGTGCGCCGCGCCATGCGCGTGGATCCGACGGAAGCGCTCCGCCACGCGTAATTCCCTGGCCGAAGAAAACGGCAATGCCGTGCCCCTACAACAATGTGGCGGTTACTGCGAACCCAATGGAAGAAGACTAGAACAGGTTCCAGAGGAACTGGTTGTACACCTCGTGGTGGTACTGCACTTCCGGCGCTTTCACGAACGTGCCGAGAGCGCGCGGGCAGCGGTCAGCGGAAGCGCGCTTCAAATCCGCAAAGCGGCCTTTGACGTCGGCGCCAAACATCTTGGTCGTCCAATCGGACTTCTCGAAATTCTCGATCGCGGTGTAAATATTGTCCGGCAGGTAGCGCTCCGCTGAGCGCAGGTTCTTGATTTTTGCGGTCTCTCCATCGATGCCGGTTTTAAAAATCGAGTACATCACCATGTAGGGGTTGGCGTCCGGGGCCACCGAGCGCACTTCCACGCGCATGCTCTTTTCGTTGCCGATGGGGATACGAATCATCGAGCCGCGGTCGACTGGTGAAGCCTTGATCTGGTTCGGTGCTTCGAAGTGGGGATCCAGGCGCCGGTAGGCGTTAACGCTCGAGTTCAGCAGAAGGCAGATGTCGTTTCCGCTGGAAAGAATGCGATCGACGAACTCCCAGCCGGTCTTGCTCAGTTTCTCTTCGCCTTTGGGATCCCAGAAGAGGTTCTTGCCTTCTTTGCTCACGGACACGTTCGTGTGCATGCCGTTGCCGTTGACGCCGACCACCGGCTTCGGCATGAAGCACGCCGTCAAGCCCATGTGCGTCGCCACTTGGCGGCAAATCAGCTTGTACAGTTGAATCTGGTCCGCCGCGGCCACCACTTCGCCGTAGCCGTAGTTGATCTCGAACTGCGAAGGCGCGACCTCCGGGTGGTCCTTTTCATTTTGGAAGCCCATCGCGCGTTGCACTTCCGCCGTGGTATCGATGAACGTTCGCAGCGGATCACCCGGCAGCGAATGGTAGTAGCCACCGGTGTTCACATACTCGAACTTTCCGGTCTCATGATAGCGGCGCTCCGCATCGGAGCCCTTGAACAGGAAGCCTTCAATTTCGTTGGCGGCGTTCAGCGTGTAGCCCTTCTTGTCGTACAGGCCGTCGGCAAACCCTTTCAGAACCCCGCGAATATCCGCCGCGTACGGTGAGCCATCTTTGTCAATGACATGCCCGAAGACCAGCACTTTGCCCGAACCAAACACATCCGCGGGAGCCCAATAGAAGGCGCTCCAGTCAATGCCCAGCCGCAGGTCGCTTTCCCGCTGCGCCGTAAATCCGCGAATCGAGGACCCGTCAAACGTCAGGTTGTCCCAACTCTTGATCAGAAACTTCTTGTCATAGTCGAGCATGTGGAGGCGGCCTTCGAGGTCGGTAAACAGTACGGTCACCGCCTTGATGCGCTTCTCGTCCGTCAGGTACTTGATACGCTCTTCCTGAATTTTGCCGATGGCCACGCGTTTCATGCGCTGCTCTTTGGCCTTCAGGTTCAGTTGTTCGAGTTCGTCATAGGAAAGAGCGAGAAAATTACGCAATTCAGTAGACATGAATCTCTTCAGTCTCCTTCAAGGATGAAAAGTGGATTAGGAACGAAGCCGAGGGAGTACAGTGGCTCACCATGAGTCGATAAGGTTATCGCGCCGGTTGAAGGACCGTCAAATCGAAAAAGTGCACGAAACCATCGAAAAAGGCGATGGGGAACCTGCCGAATTGGCCGGGCATACCAACTGAAATGAAATGAGATTTGGACCGGATGGTAGCGATACCGGGATTCGAACCCGGATTTTAGCCTTGAGAGGGCTACGTCCTAACCCTTAGACGATATCGCCGGTGTCCTAATAGTGTAGCACGCGTTCCGCCGCGGGCTAACGCGTCGCCGGCGCCTGCTCTTGCTCTCTCTCTTGGAGCAGGGGCCGCAGCGAAAGGAACTTGTGGCGGCAAGGGTCGCAGCGAAGAGCCGGCAGGCGCAGGATTCGCCCCAAGGTGGGGCCCCACTTCGGCACATGCTCGAACGAAATCCGCCGCAGGTCCATGTTCCCGCACAAGCTGCAGTGCGCGTACAAAAAGTGCCGCAGCGGCACGGCCCTGGCGTGAAAACGCGCTCCACAAGCCTCACAGCGCCAGGGCAGGATGCCTACCAGGCCCCACGCGTAGTCGCTGAGCGAACGCCGGCGCGAGCGCCGGTGCTCTCCGGCATGACACGAGGGGCAGATAGTCGGGTTGGTGTTCGGCAAGCGCGTTCCTTGGCTCGATACTACCTTCGCTGCACAAGGATGTCATCTGAATCTCAAGTACAATTGTTGCGACGATCAGGAGCGAGCCCGTGTCCGCCTACACCGAAAAGCATGCGCGCGCCGGTATCAACGCCAAGCTGCCGCCGCTGGAAACCTGGCCCAATCAGTTCCGCGGTTACATCATCACCACGCAATTCCCGGAATATACGTCGGTCTGCCCGAAAACCGGATTGCCCGACTACGGCGCCATCACCATCCGCTACATGCCCCGCAAGAGTTGCATCGAGCTGAAGGCGCTGAAGATGTACCTGCTGGCCTATCGCGATCTGGGAATCTTCTACGAGAACGCGGTCAACAAAATCCTCCGCGATGTTGTCGACGCCATCGACCCCGAGTGGTGCATCGTGCGCGGCGACTTCACTCCGCGCGGCGGGCTCTCGACTTCCATTTTTGCGCGCTGGCCTATCCCTCCGGCCAACGCCCCAGGGAGCAAAGCATCTCGGCACCGGCGCCGCTAGCCTTCGCCTACGTGCGGACTTGGCCACTCTTTCGGCAATTCTCCAAACCCGGCGTGGACATGCGCGCGCCACTCAAGCCATAATTCTTGCGGAGTCATCGCCCGATGGCTCCTAGCTCAGAGGAGGGGGAATGAGCATTTCTCCAAACGTACCGAGCCCGCAGGAGTCGTACCACTACGAGCCTTCCGGTACACCACGCTGGATCACTGTGCTGTTCGTTGTGCTCTTTGTTGCGCTTGGCGTGCTGGCGTACGCCGGCTATTCCAAGGAGTCGCGCCTCGAAGCGGACCTTGGCAAGACGCAGGAGCAGAACAAGCTGCTGACGGCACAACTCGACCAGGCCAATGCCCGCCTCGCCGAGTTGAAGGGCCACATTGAAGTCACCGAGCAGCGCGTCGGCATGAGCCAGGCGGAAATCGCCAAGGCCAACAGCCGCGCCGAAGCCATTCGCAAGGAACAACTCGCTGCCGGCCAGAAGCTGAGCGCGCAGCTGACGCAGGTTCAGAAGGAAAGTGAAGAGAAAATCGGCGTCGTAGCCACAGAAGTCGGCGGCGCCAAGAAAGACATCGAAGCCACCAAGAGTGACCTGGAAGCGACGAAAGGCAAGCTCGAGCGCTCGCTCGGTGACATGAACGTCATGAGCGGCCTGATCGCCCGCAACCACGACGACCTCGAAGACCTCAAGCGCCGCGGCGAACGCAACTACTACGAATTCACGCTGACCAAGAGCAAGACCCCGCAGCGGGTCGGCCCCATCCAGATGAACTTGGCCAAGACCGATGCGAAGAAATCCAAGTTCACCATGACCGTCTTCGCTGACGACCGCGAAATCGAAAAGAAAGACAAGACCTCCGGCGAGCCCATCCAGTTCTATATCGGCGGCTCGCGCTCGGCTCCCTACGAAATCGTCGTGTTCAAGGTCGCCAAGGACCAGATCACCGGCTATCTTTCGACACCCAAAGAAGGGGGCGCACCCGCTCCGGCTGCTGCTCCCAAACCAACCTCCTGACCTTTTGTACAGGTCCCCGAACCTGTTCCGAAGCCCAGTTCCGCGTTCTGGAAACACTGCGCGGACTGGGCTTCTGCCTTTTGGGGCCGCGGTCTAGCATGGAACGGATAGGCTGCTTCCTTGGAAGCCTGGAGTGTCCCCATGAATCGCTTTCGGCCCAGCGTATTTCTATCTCTGCTGATCATCAGTTGCTTCGCCGCCGGCACCGCCACTGCTCAAGTTCCCATCGAACCAGGCAAGCTGCCCGCGCGCACCATGTTCTACGTTGTCTGGCGCGGGATGCCCGCTGGCGCCGCTCGCCAGGCCAATTCGCTTTTCGCGCTTTGGGATGACCCTGCGCTGGCCCCCGCCCGCGAAGCCTTCGCCCAAAATCTCGTCGCCAACAGCAAAGACAAAGCCACTCAGCTTTCGCGCGCGGAACTCGACGAGTTCGCCTCCTTCTTCGACAACGCCTTTATTCTCGGATACCTGCCTGAGCCGAAGGGCCGCGCCGCTACGGCGTCGCCGGACGGCAAGAAGCCGCAGTGGAACGGTTTCTTCTTCGTTTACGACCACACTGGCAAGGAAGCTTTGATGCTCAAGGCCTTGCTCGGCCTGCGCTTGCAAAAGGACGCTCCTGTCGCTTCACCCACAACCATCGCAGGCCTGCCTGCCACCAAGTTCACTTCCAAGAGCAACTCCTTCTATTGGGCAGACAAGGGCAAGTTCACCATCGTTGGTGGCGAGCGCACCGTGTTGGAAGACGTCTTCTCGCGCTTCGATAACAAGGCCACTGGCCCGGCTCTTGGCGAAGCCGCTGCATTTCAGGAAGCGCAGCCCCAGCTCAACCACGGCACGTTTGAATTCTTCCTGCGCATTCCGGATCTGAATGATGTCGTCCCTCAAGACGCAACCAAAGGTATCCCGGCAAAGCCCATTCTCGACGCCTTGCGCCTCGACGCCATTCATTCGATTTACACCAGCGTCTCGTTCGAGGGGCCCAAGACCCACCTCCAGGGCGCCATCCTTGGCGACGCCTCTCCAGGCACCATCTTCGATATCTTCGCTGACGGCCAGCCCAGTCCTGCGTCGCTGGCTTTCGCCTCTGCCGATACCATTTATTTCAACTCCACACAGATCAACTTTCCGGGCATCTATGCGACCGTGAAGCGCGTGACTCGCTCGCTTTTTCCGCAAGGCCAGCAAGGCAACGCCGACATGATCGAAACCATGGCGCAAACGCGGCTCGGCATGCCGGTCGCCGACGCGCTCGCTCTGCTCAGCGGCGAATTTGCCTCGATTCAATCCAGCCCGACGATGGACACCAACAAGCAGGTCTACTTCCTCGGCATTCGCAACAAACCGCAGGTGCTCAAGCTGATTCATTCTCTCGTTGGCGAACGCGTCAGCGCCGAACACAACGAAGGCGACGCCACCTTCCTGAAAGTCTCCCTCGGCGGTTCGCAAAGTGGCGCTGGCGTGGCGCAGTGGAACTTCTACAACATCGCAGTGACGTCCGACGCCTTGATCGGCGCCACTCGGGTCGACACTTTGCGCCAACTCCTCGCACAACGACCGCAGAACGCCGCGGGCTTCGGTTCGACGCCGCAATTCCAGGCGGCTCGTTCCAAATTCCCGCAGACGATCGAAGGCATCAACTATGTCGATTTCCAGAAGTTCGATTGGCCTGGTTTGAAGGACCACTGGCTCAAGGAAATCAAGAAGTCGTCCACCACCCCGGCCAAATCCCTGAACGATCAGAAAGCGACCGCGGCTCCGCCGGCTCCTCTTCCCGCTTGGCTTGAGCAACTCGATCCCCAGGTCTTCGCGCGGCACCTGCACTCCGCCTTTGCCGCTTCCTGGAAGGATGCCAAGGGCGTCCACTTCGAGCAGTGGCTCGATTAGTTGAACTCGATTAGCCTAAGACGATGAGCGGTTTCCGCTCCGTCTCCATTCGTCTGACGCTCGCGGCCTCCCTTTTGGGTGGGTCCGTTCTCCGCGCTCAGGAACCGGAAACGCAACAGCCTCCCGTTATTCGTGTCGGCGTCGATCGCGTCAACGTCGGCGTCATCGTCACGGATTCCAGCGGCCACTTTGTTGAAGGCCTCCGCCGCGAAGACTTCCGCGCCTACGACAACGGCATCGAGCAACCCCTTTCCGGCTTTCTCTCCAACGACGACCCCGCACAGGTCCTTCTCCTTGTCGAATCCGGTCCCGCCGTGCTCTTCGTTGGCAAGTCCAACGTGCTTGCAGCGGACCGCTTGCTGGGAAGGCTCGCGCCTCAGGATCGCGTTGCCGTCGCCAGCTATTCCCGGACCCCTGAATTGCTCTTTGATTTCTCAGCGGACAAGCCTCAGGCTCAACTCGCCCTTCACAGCTTGAATTTCATGGCTGGCTTCGCAGATTTGAACCTGTCGGCAAGCCTGAGCATCGTTGTGGATTGGCTTGCCTCAGTCCCCGGCAAGAAGACGATCGTTCTTCTCTGTTCCGGCGTCGACACGTCGTCGTCCGCAGACTGGGATCGTACGCTCGCCAAGCTGAACACTTCGGATGTCCGGATTCTTGCGGTTTCGCTTTCGCAAAGCATCCGCAAGCCCGCCAAACGCCACAAACTGACTCCGAAGGAAAAGGAAGACCAGACCTTCCTAAAAGAGGGATTCGCTCAAGCCGACCGGTCCCTTCGTCAGATTTCGGCAGCTACTGGCGGCCGCGCGTACTTTCCCAAGGATGGCAAAGACTTCGACCGCACCTACGCAGAGATCGCGGAACTCGTAAGGCACGAATACAATCTCGCATTCGCTCCGCCCTCGTTGGACGGCCGAGTCCACTCCATCGAGATCAAAATCAAGGGATCGAGTTATCAGGTCGATCACCGCCAAGCCTATCTAGCCGCTGGCAATCCCGGCGGCTGATCCGGCTGCGGCATCTGGCGAAGGCCGGTCAGTCGAACTCTTTCATCTTCTTCGCCATTTCGTTCAAGCGCTCGTCGATCATCGCGAACACCGTACCGCTCTCAAAACCACCGTCGCCGTTGCGGTGGCCGGCGTTCACTCCCGTCAACACTTCAATTCCCTGCTCGATTTTGCCTACCGGCCAGATGTGAAACTTTCCGGTGCCCACCGCTTCCAGAACGTCTTCGCGCAACATCAAGTCCTCGACGTTCGACTCCGGAATCAGCACGCCCTGCGTACCGGTCAGCCCAAGCATTTTGCATACATCGAAAAATCCTTCGATCTTTTCATTCACGCCGCCGATCGCCTGCACGTCGCCCTGCTGGTTCATCGAACCGGTCACTGCAATATCCTGCCGCAGCGGCAATCCCGAAAGCGCGGACACCAGCGCGTACACTTCCGTCGAACTGGCGCTGTCCCCGTCCACTCCTGAATACGACTGCTCGAAGCAGATGCTCGCCGCCAGCGAAAGCGGTTTGTTCTGAGCGAACCGGCTACGCAGAAAGCCCGAAATGATGTGCACGCCCTTGTCGTGGAACCTCCCGCTCAGATTCGATTCGCGCTCGATGTTGATCAGACCAGTCTTCCCGAGAGCCGCCGTCGCCGTAATCCGCACGGGCTTGCCGAACGAGTACCCGCCGATCTCCAGCACGCTCAGCCCATTGACCTGCCCGACGCGTTTGTCCGCCACATCCACCAGCAGCGTGCCTTCTTCGATCATTTCGCGGATGCGCGTCTCGATCAGGTTGTGCCGCTCCATCTTCGACGCCAGCGCGGCGCGCACATGCGCGGCACGCACCACGTTTTCGCTTGCCGCTACGGCCGCGTAGTGCGCCTCGCGCGCCAAGTCCGCAATATCGATGAACCGCGCCGTCACCTTATTGCGGCGACCCGCTTGCCGCACGCCATACTCGAGCATTGCGGCAAAGGCCCCGCGGTCGAACGGGTACAGCCCTTCCTTCTCGGACAGCGCACGCAGCCGGCCCGCATACTCCGCGATGACGCCGTCGCTCATCGCCATTTCTTCGTCGAACTCCACCCGCACCTTGAAGATCTTGCGGAAATCTTCTTCGTAGTTGTACAGCAGCTCGTACAGCTCGCGGTCCCCAATCAAAATCACTTTCACGCTGATGTCGATCGCTTCCGGCTTCAGCGCGCTGCCGCCAAATGGATAAAATATTTCGAGCGGTTGAATCTCCAGCCGATTGTGGTTGAGCGTCCTCTTCAATGCGCGCCACACGCCGCTCTCCGAGAGAGCTTCCGTGGCGTACATGATCAGGAATCCGCCGTCCGCCCGCAGCAGTGATCCGCCGCGCAAGTCCATGAAGTCGCTCGTCCATCCGCCGCGCTGGTCATAGGCGCGCTGAATCGTGCCGAACAAATTCGCGTAGGTCGGCGTCGTCTCGAAAATCACCGGAGAAGCGTCTTCATCGTTGTGCGCCAGGATCACGTTCACGCCGTACACTCGAAAGGGATCCCGCTCCGGGCCACCCGAGGGCTTCAGACCGCCATCCGGTGGACTCGGCTCGCCGTTCTCTTCGCCCTCTCCTTCGCGTTCCTTGAAGGGATCGAGGTTGTCCAGCACGTGGTGCCGTACTTCTTCCAGGTACTCGGAGACGCTCGCGCTCCCATACTTCTCTTTCATTTCCTCGATGACGCCGTCCACCAGAACCGACGCCGCCTCTTGCTCCAGATAACTCAGTTCACTCGCCAGCTCCCGCGAGAGTGTCAGCGTCTTGCGGTACACCACCGTAAATTCCTGCCGGAACTGCTCGTATTTGCGCTCGATCTCTTCGGCCACCTGCGGCTCGAGTTTCCCTTCGTGCACCATCTTCGGCACG
>Ga0335080_10004166_pt1 | contig 14721 bp, 17 predicted proteins | sample Lox_Sample_34_FD_206720 | JGI IMG/M metagenome (GOLD analysis project Ga0335080, IMG submission 206720) | Soil microbial communities from Loxahatchee National Wildlife Refuge, Florida, United States - Lox_Sample_3.4 | ecosystem: Environmental > Terrestrial > Soil > Wetlands | place: USA... | reverse complement strand
AGGACACCGGACCGCTAGGACAAGCCTGATGTGCCCGAGCGCCAGCTCGGTCCGCATCCTTCTCGTGGCGCTGCTCAGTGCTGCGGCCTTCGTCATCATTCCGCAGGCGCAGGCCGGCTCGGCAAAGCCGACAACCGGAACCTGCCCCGCCGGTAATGCCGCGGTCGTCAATCCCACGCTGAACGTGGTTCAGGGGGGCACCGCGACTGCGACCTTCAAGATCGCGCAGTACTGCTCCAACATCCAGGTCAATCTCGCGAGCTACGACGCGCCCTCGGCCGACTTCTCGCTGCCGCAGACCCTGGTCGATTACAGCCCGAAGCCGCTGAACGGCGGTACGACATACAGCTACAACAACGGAGCCACCTACACCCTCACCACGAATGTCTCGCCGTGCTTCTTCCAGGTCGACTTCGTCCTCGGACCGGTCATCGTCGACCTGGGGCCGACCGACCTGTACGGATCTCGCAAGCTGCTCTACCAAAACGGTGGCTCGGCCTGCCAGGACAGCAGTCCTCCTCAGTGCCAGCTGACCGCCACGGTCAACGGTCCTCCAAAGCAGATCCAGATCACCGTCGCGGACGCGCAGTCGGGGCTCAAGTCGGTCGACTACAACGTCAAGAACGGCAGTGTGAGCCCGGACGCAGGCCCGTTCACCACCAACCCTGACGGCTCGGTCAGCGGCTCGGCGGACTTTTCCTTCGGCATGATGACGCCGCTGGTCCTCACCGTGACCAAGACGAACCAGTCCCTCGGCTCACACATCTCACTGACCGTGAACAACGTCGCCGGGCTGAAGCGGACTTGTGATCCCGTCGTACCTGGAGCCCGTCCCTTGCTCTCCTTCTCCGGGCTTGCAAAGATCTTCAATGCGTTCACAAAACTCGTGAAGCTATGACACCTGTCGAGATGAAAAGGCCTTACCGCAAGCCTCGCCTCCGCCGGCTCGGACTTCTGCGCCACCTCACGCGCTTCAGCTTCTAGCATCCGCGTAGGTGCAGCTCGGCAGCCACCCGCGGCGCGCGGCGCGGATTCTCGTGCACCAGGGAGACGAGGAGCTCGTCCTGCTCGATCCCGACAACGGCCACTACTACACGCTCGACGAGGTCGGCACGAGGATCTGGGAGCTGTGCGACGGTGGACGCAGCATCGCCGAGATCGCAGGAGCGCTCGACGAGGAGTTCGACGCCCCGCCGGAGACGATCCGTGCCGATCTGCTCGAGCTGCTCGAGGAGCTTTCCGACGGCGGCCTGGTGCTCGACGCTGGAAGCTAGCGCCTTCCCACGCAGGCGCGCCGGCGCGCTGCTCGTGCTGCAGGCCGCCCTGGCAGAGGTGGTGGCGCCGATGCTGATGCGCCTGCCCACGCGGAGGATCTCAGCGGTGCTCGGACCGCTCGGCTCGCCGCGTCCCGAAAAGCGGGCGGAGGAGGTGCTGGACGCGGTCGAGCGGGCGTTCCGCTTCCACCCGGTCGGCCGCACCTGCCTGACGCGGGGGGTCGCGCTCTGCTACCTCCTGCGGCGCAGCGGCTTCGATGTCGCGCTCGCGTTCGGGATCGGGCCTAGCAGCGTCGACTGGAGCGGGCACTGCTGGCTCGTGCGGGACGGGCGGCCGTACCTCGAGAAAGTCGATCCGCAAGAGCACTTCGCCGAGCTGCTGACCATTCCCGGCCGCACGTGACCTTGCCGGAAAGCCAAGGCATGACATTCGATCTCCACGGCGTCGCGGTCGAGGTGCGCTCGAATCGCTCAGATCTCCTCGCGCTCGTCGCCCGCAGGTTGCAGTTCTTCGCGGGAGCCCCGGCTGTCCGACCCGAGGCCCGCTTCGAGCTACAGGCGACGGAGGCGCACGTGGTCTCGCCTCCGGCAGTCACGACCCGGACTGTCTACGAGCCCGAGACGGGGGAGGTGCTCTACGACGAGGGCGAGGACGAGCTCTACGTCGACTACGGACAGGTCCGCGCGCTCTGCCGTCTCGGGCGCGGCGAGGTGCTCGTGTCGGTGCTCGAGCCCGTTGCCGAGGCGGCCTGGGCGGCGACCCGGCCGCTTTTCACCCTGCCGCTCCTGGAGCTGCTGAAGCGCCGGAGCGTCTACAGCGTGCACGCGGCCGGCGTCTCGTCGGGACAGCATGCAGTCGTCATTCCGGGTGGCTCGGGCGCCGGCAAGACGACGCTCGCGCTGGCGCTTGTTCGCGGCGGCTTCGACTTCCTCGGCGACGACATGCTCTTTCTCTCTCGAGACGGCGGCGGCCCGCTGCTGCTCGCGTTCCCCGACGAGCTCGACGTCTCGGAGACGACGGCCTCGTTCTTTCCCGACGTCGTGGGCGCGCTGCGCCGCGAGCGCCTGCCGGGCGCGGTGAAGCGGCAGCTCCCGGCGAACCGGCTCCCCGGCGAGGTCGCCGAACGGGCACGACCGGCAGTCCTGCTCTTCCCGCGAATCGAGGCGGGCGGCCGAAGCAGGGTCGAGCCTCTCACGCGTGACGAGGCGCTGCTCGAGCTGGCGCCGAACGTCCTCCTGACCGAGCCCGCCTCGAGCCAGCTCCACCTTGATGCGCTCGGGGGGCTCGTCCGCGGTAGCCGCTGCTTCCGCCTCTCGGTGGCCCGCGACTTCGACGATGTAGTGGAGGTCGTGGGCGGGCTCGTCAGCGGCACAGCGACCTAGCCGTTTGTCGAGATTCCCAGCCGGCGTCTTGACTCTGTCTCCCGCGCGTTTCATCTTGACGGGACCGTGGTGAAAGCGATCGCCGCAGCGCTCGTCGCAGGTGTAGTTGCCGGAGCAGCCTCCGCCGCCGCGCCGGGCGTGAGCCTGCAGATCAAGCCGAAGGCGATCGAATACGGTCAGACGGTGACCCTGAAGGGGAGGATCTCCTCCGGTCGCGCGGGTGCGGAGGTCCTCGTCCACGCCCATTCGTGCCACTTCACCAAGGCGGCCGTGGTGCGGAAGCTCAAGACGGGCAAGCACGGCTCGTACTCGTTCCGCATCGGGCCAACGCTGCGGACGGCGTACTCGGTCTCTTGGGCAAAGCGGACGAGCCGCCAGATCAGCGTCGGGGTGGCCCCGCAGATGACGCTCTACAAGTCGGGCGCGAACGGATTCCTGGTCGGGGTCACGGCGGGCAACGGCGCGACCTTCGAAGGGAAGCATGCGCTCCTGCAGCGACTGGTGCGAGGGAAGTGGCGCACGATCGGCACGGCGTCGCTCACGCTCACCTCGGACCCCAACGAGTTAAACGCGACGTCCACTGGCACGGTAAAGGTGCACGTCCCGCACGGGGCGAAGCTCCGTGCCGCCCTCCCGCTCTCGCAGGCCCGACCCTGTTACCTGTCGGGCACGAGCGGCGTCCTCGTGGCGTAGCGTTCGGACGGGGCCGTTTGGACGGGGCCAGAACGGCCACTAGGCAGCGCTGCGCGGGTCCGGTAGACCCTCACCAGAAGATGTTGCAGATTCGACACGTCTGCGTTTCACACGTGTGCGCCGGACACGCCTACCGTCGGGAGGAGTCGACGGGAGGTGGTTCATGGGAACAGGCAAGAACGCAACGGCAATGGCGCTGGCGGCTGTCGCCGCGCTGGTCGCGCTGCCCGTGGCGCTTTCGGGCAGTGCCAGGGCCGATGTGGCGCCGCAGTCTGTCTGCGGGATCACGTGTGACGACGGTGGCGGATATGACTCCTCCACCGTGCAACTCGACGGCCCGTTTCAGGCGACGCCTGTCTCGTCCGCGACGGTCGCAGCGGACGTCAACGGCGGCGGCTACGCCGTCGAATCCGGGCAGTCGTTCTCCGATGCGACCTCGGCAAAATGCAAGATGCATCCACCCAACGGCTGTGTGCCGCTGGTCTGCTACCACACAGGGGACCACCCTTTGAAGACGAGGTGGGGGTATTTCCCGGCCGGCCAGGTGGTGTACGAGGACCGGGACTGGTGTGGGTACGCGAACTGGTATCAGACCTATCGAGCCTCGCGCCTGCGCACGGGGACGGGTGGGAGCGCATCGTTCTGCTCCGCCGGCGATCCGAGGTACAACTACAAGACCTCGGGTGGGAACGGGTACTTCTACACCGAGGTCCATACCGGGGCGCAGTTCACCTGCCAGGCCTTCCCAGGTGTCTTCGCCCACTTCCAGGATTTCCAGGTCTGGAGCTGCAACATGAGCGGCTACTGCATCGAGACGGACTACGGGCGCGAGTGACGGCAACAGTCTGGGCTGTCATCCTCGTCGCGCTCGGAACGCTGCTTGTGGTGGTTCGAATGAGAAGAAGCGCCTGGGCGCTGGCACCGATGGCGATCGGGCTCATCGCGATCCTGATCCTGCTCGCCACACCACGGATCGGATAGGGAATCCAACGTTCGAGGACGGGGCGGCCGGGACCGCCCCGGCCCGCGACCTGTTCTTCTACACTGGCGCGAATGGTCTGGGAGTTCGTCTTCATGATGGTGATCCTGAAGATCCCGATCGCCTACCTCGGCTGCGTGGTCTACTGGGCCGTTAAGGCTGAGCCGAAGCCGCCCGAGCCGGCTGTGGTGCACGCCGCGCTGCCTGGGCCGGAGCCGCGCGAGCCCTGGCGGCCCCGCGGGCGCGTGCCCCGGCCCGGCCCGCACGGCTCGCCCCGGCGCAGGGTCGCTCGCGTCGTGCGGCCGGTGGCTCGGTGAGCACGCCGCCCGTCGCCGAGAGCCGCCCCGCCGACTCGATCGCCGGCTTCCTGGCCGCCCTAGCGATCTTCGCCAGCCTGATCGGGCTCGTCTACCGGCCGGTCCGCCTGATTCCTTTCGCGATCCTGCTCGCGCTCGTCGCTACGGCGATGGGCGGCAGCCACGCCCGCCTGGCCCAGCTCGCGGTCCTCACCGGGGGCATCTGCTTCATCGGCGGGCTCGCGATCGCGGTGATCACGAACAACCCCATCTTCTGAGAATTGCGACAGCTGGGGCTGATGGTCCCGTTTTCAACGGTGCGCGTTGGACGGCCCTACCGTCGAGGCCGGTAGGGCCTCTATGGTCGGCGTCGCAAGCGAGCGCCTTAGGAGCAGGCGCGCACAGCGCGAGAGGGAACGGCGCTGGTACAACAAAGATGTGAGCATGCACGACGTCGACGGGCTCAACGCGGGCTTCGCGAGCGCGATTCTCGAGGAGTACCTCGAGAATCCCGAGGCCGTGCCCGAGGAGTGGCGCGAGCTGTTCGAGAGCGGCTCGAGCGAGCTGGTCGCCACCCACCCGGGGCTCGCGCGCCTCGTCGAGCTGGTGCAAGAGCAGGAGGACGGCAACGGCCAGGTCGCCGCTCCTTCCGCTCCCGCCGCTCCTCCCGCTTCCGCCGCTCCCGCCGAGGCTCCGGCCCCGGCGCCCGCGGCCGGCGAGGAGCTGCTGGGCGGCGTCGCCGCCGCCGTCGCGCTCGTCGGGGCGATCCGCACGCACGGCCACCTCGCCGCGCACCTCGACCCGCTCGGCTCCGAGCCTGTCGGCGACCCCGCGCTGGAGGCGGACCGCCTCACGCCGAAGCTGACACCCGAGCTTCAGGCCCGCATCCCTGCCGAGCTGCTGGGCGTCCACGTCCCCGGCGAGACGGCGGCCGACGTCCTTCCGCGCCTGCGCGAGATCTACTGCGGGACGATCGCCTACGAGATCGAGCACATCTCCGACCACGACCAGCGCTTGTGGCTGCGGGCGGCCATCGAGTCCGGTCGCTACCGCCGGCCGCTCGTACCGGAGGAGAAGCGGCGGCTGCTCGAGCGCCTCACCGAGGTCGAGGGCTTCGAGCGCTACCTCCGCCGCGCGTTCCTCGGCCAGAAGCAGTTCTCGATCGAAGGGATCGACGTGATGGTGCCGATGCTGGACGAGGCGATCGAGCTGGGCGCGGACGAGGGTGCGCACGAGGTCGTCTTCGGAATGGCGCACCGCGGCCGGTTGAACGTTCTCGCCCACGTGCTCGGCCGGCCCTACGAGTCGATTCTGCGCGAATTCGAGGGTGAGCGAACGCTCGAGGCCGTCGCCTCCGACCCGGAGGGCGGCACCGGCGACGTCAAGTACCACCTCGGCGCCGAAGGCACGCGCCGCACCGAGACCGGCGAGATCACGCTCACGCTGGCCTCGAACCCGAGCCACCTGGAGGCCGTCGACCCGGTCGTCGAGGGCCGCACCCGCGCGGAGCAGACCGACCGCTCGACCCGCGACGGGTACGCCGACTCGGCGGTCGCGATGCCGGTGCTGATCCACGGCGACGCCGCCTTCCCGGCCCAAGGGGTCGTCGCCGAGACGCTGAACCTCTCCGACCTGACCGGCTACTCGACCGGCGGCACGCTGCACCTGATCGCCAACAACCAGATCGGCTTCACGACCGATCCGGCCGACGGGCGCTCGACCCGCTACTCGAGCGACCTGGCCAAGGGATTCGACATCCCTATCGTCCACGTCAACGCGGACGACCCCGAGGCGGCGCTCGCAGCGGTTCGCCTGGCGCTCGCGTTCCGCCGGCGCTTCTGCACCGACGTCGTCATCGACCTCGTCGGCTACCGCCGCCACGGCCACAACGAGCAGGACGAGCCCGCTTACACGCAGCCGCTGATGGCCGCCCGGATCGAGCGCCAGCCGAGCGTGCGCGAGCAGTACGCCGAGCGGCTCATCGAGGAGGGCGTGCTCGCGCAGCAGGAGGTGGACGGGCTGTCGAGCCAGGTCGAGGCGAAGCTGAAGGAGGCCCACGAGAACCTGCGCTCGACCTTCGGCGAGGCGATGCCCGCGGTCGCGTACGAAGGGCGCATCCCGGCCTCGACCGACCACGAGATCGTGACCGAGGTGGCCGACAGCAGGCTGCGCGCGCTCAACGACGAGCTGCTCACCTTCCCGGAGGGGTTCACCGTCCACCCGAAGCTCGCGAAGCAGCTCGATCGCCGGCGCACGACGCTCGACGACGGCGGGATCGACTGGGGCCAGGCCGAGGAGCTCGCATTCGCGAGCCTGCTCGCTGAGGGCATCCCGGTGCGCCTGACCGGCCAGGACACCGAGCGCGGCACCTTCTCCCACCGCCACCTCGTCCTCCACGATGCCGAGAACGGGGAGATCTACACGCCGCTCCAGAACCTGCGTGAGTCGGCCGCGTCGTTCGAGGTGCACAACTCGCCGCTGTCAGAGGCGGCGTGCGTCGGCTTCGAGTACGGCTACTCGGTGGCCGCGCCCGAGACGCTCGTCCTCTGGGAGGCACAGTTCGGCGACTTCGTCAACGGCGCCCAGGTGGCAGTGGACCAGTTCATCGTCTCCGGCCTCTCGAAGTGGGGGCAGACCTCTCGCCTGACGCTGCTGCTGCCGCACGGCTACGAGGGCAACGGTCCCGAGCACTCGAGCGCGCGGCTCGAACGGTTCCTCCAGCTCGCGGCGCAGGAGAACATCCGGATCGCGAACTGCACGACCGCGGCGCAGCACTTCCACCTGCTCCGGCGCCAGGCGCTCGACCCGAGCGCGCGGCCGCTGGTCGTGATGACGCCCAAGGGGCTGCTGCGACTGAAGGAGGCGTCGTCTCGCCTCGAGGAGCTCTCGGGCGCCTCCTTCCGGCCCGTGCTGCCGGATCCTGAGGCCTCGCCGGAGAAGGTGCGGCGGCTCGTCCTCTGCTCGGGCAAGATCTACTACGACCTCGCCGGGCACGATCTGCGACGCGACGCCGACTGGGTCGCGATCGGGCGGCTGGAGCAGCTCTATCCGTTCCCGGTCGCCGCAGCGGCCAAGCTGATCGACTCGTTTCCGAGTCTCGTGGAGCTCGTCTGGGCGCAGGAAGAGCCGCAGAACATGGGGGCCTGGCGCTCGATCCGGCACCGCCTCGAGGGCGGGCTGCCGGAGGGTGTGTCTCTCCGCTTTGTCGGCAGGCCCTGGCGGGCGAGCCCGAGCGAGGGCTATCCGACCGCGCACCTGCGCGAGCAGGATCGCATCCTTCGCGAAGCGCTGAGCTAGCGCGTCAGGTCCTCAGCGGCCGGCTGTGGAAAGGTCGGCACACCATTGGGGCACTTGACGCTTGACGAGAACCGGTGTCTGACACCGCTTTTCCGCGTCCGCCGCCAGGGCTGTTTCGGCTGGGCTAGTGCCGCCGGCGACGGCGCTGCTGCGCCTCGAGCAGGCTCGATGCGATCCGCGGGCCGTGCTTGCGGGCCTGCCTGACGATCAGCTTGCGATGGTGCGGCGGGATGCGCCGCCAGACGTCCCACGCCGCCAGCGCGAGGCCGACTGCACCGGGGGAACGGAGTGGACGGAGACGGGCCACGGCCGGATGCTAGTGGTTGTGCCCGTGGTCGTGCCGGCCGCCGGAGCCGTGTTGATCTCCTCCGTGCCCGTTGTCGTGCCCGTTCCCGTGGTCGTGCCCGCTCCCGTGGTCGTGCCCGTTCCCGTGGTCGTGCCCGCTCCCGTGGCCGGCGTCGTGCTCGTTCCGGTGGTCGTATCCGTTCCCGTGGTCGTGCCCGCTCCGATGGTCGTGGCCCTGGCCATGGCCGTGGCCGTGCTCCTGGTGGCCGGGGCGCTGCTCTCCGGGGGCTTGGTGCTCGTGGCCCTGGCCGTGGTCGTGACCGTGTCCATGGTCGTGGCCGTGGTCGGGCTGCGGGGGTTCCGGAGGCGCGAGGGGCGGCGGCGGGGCCGGTGGGGGCGCGGGAGGCGGCGGTGGGGCCGAGCGGACGGGAGCCGGGCGCACCGTCCTTCGCGCGGGGCTCGGGCGCGAGGCAACCGCCACGTGCGCCGTCACCGGTGCGGCGGTCGGGGTCGGGGCGGAGCGCTTGATCGCAGCGGCCGCCGGCGCACGCCGGCGAGGCGCCGGCCGCGGCAGCGGAGCCGCACCGACCACCGTCGGCCGCACCGCGCCCGGAGCCAGCGCCAGACGAGGCGCTTTCGGCTGCGCGCCGCGGACGACGAGCTGCGGCAGCTTGACCGCGGCCAGCGCGGCCGCGGCGAGAGCCGCCAGCACGACGACGGTTGAGACGAATCTGCTCAGGGCATCCCCTCCAGCTGCCGATCCACTTTACGCGTGGTATCGGCGAGGAGCCGCCGGAACCTAAATTACGGGGGTCCGTATGAGCTTCAAGGTCAAACTCGTGGCGTATTTCCTGCTCGTCTCGCTGCTCCCGCTAGGCGCGGCGGCATGGAGCCTGCATGCGATCGCCCGTCGGAGCGAGACGCGGCGCGTCGACGTGCGGCTCGAGACCAGCCTGCGCGCCGTCTTCGGCTCGTACAAGGACGAGCTGGAGCGGGCCGGCAACCGCGCCGACGCGCTCGCGGGGAGTCGTCGCTTCCAGCGCGCGCTCCAGCGTGGCGATCGGAGGGTGCTGCGCCGGATCCTGCTGGCCAATCCCGACCTTCGCCTCCGCTCGCGGGTGCTCACCGCCGGCCCCGCGAAGACGATCGGCCCGGCAAAGGTGATCACGGTCTTCGGCCCGCTCGGCCCTCTCGGGACCCTGTCGGCGGGAGTTCCGCTCAGCGCCGCCTCGGTGGCAAGCCTCAGCGACCGCGCCGGGATCGCCAAGGGAGACGCCCTCGTCGTTGCCAGCACCGGCGTCGTGCGCGACGGACCGGCCCACCTCATCGGCGTGCGGCTGCCTCCCTCTTCGCACGCGGAAACGGTCGAGGCCGCAGGTAGCAGGTACCGGGTTGTCGCGAGCTCGCTGGAGAGCAGTCCAACCTCGCTCGGGCTCCTCGCGCCACAGAGCAAGATCGACAGCTCCGTCTCCGGCGCCGACAAGCGCCTCCTGCTCGGCATCCTCGGCACGCTCGTGCTGATCGGCCTGGTCGCCTACGTCATCGGCGGTTCGATCGTCATGGCGCTCGGCCGGCTGGCCGACGCCGCGAACGCGATTGCCCACGGCCGGCTCGACCAGCGAGTGCCCGTCCAGGGCCGCGACGAGTTCGCTCGCCTGGGAATCGCCTTCAACGAGATGGCCGACCAGCTCGAGGCGAGGCTGGCCGAGCTCGACGCCGAGCGCGGCCGGCTGCGCGACGCAACCGTCCGTTTCGGCGAGGCCCTGGCGGCGACCCACGACATCGACCAGCTTCTGCGCGTGATCGTGGAGACGGTGGTCGAGGCGACGGGCGCGACCGGCGGACTCGTCGTCGGCCTCGGCGGCGAGGTGGTGCAGTCCGGCTCGATCTCCGACCGGGGCGAGCGCTTCGAGCTGCCGCTGACCGCCGGCCGCCAGAGCGTCGGCACGCTCACGCTCTCGGGGCGCGGGTTCACGGTCGACCAGCGGCGCACGGCGGCGAGCCTCGTCGCGCACGCGGGGATCGCGCTCGAGAACGCCCGCCTGCACCGGATCGTCACCCGGCAGGCGCTCGTGGACATGCTCACGGGCGTCGCCAACCGGCGCCAGTGCGAGGACGCGCTTGCGAGCGAGCTGATGCGCGCCGAGCGGTTCGGCGGCTCGGTTGCGTTCGCGCTCGCCGACCTCGACAGCTTCAAGTCGATCAACGACCGCTTCGGGCACCCCGTCGGCGACAGCGTCCTGGTCGAGTTCGCCGAGACGCTGCGGGAGTGCGTGCGCGAGATCGACGTTCCGTCCCGCTGGGGCGGCGAGGAGTTCGCGATCGTGCTCCCGGGGACCGACCTGGACGGCGCCGCCCGCCTGGCCGAGCGGGCGCGCACGGCGTTCGAGAACCGGACGATCCTCGCCCCGGACGGCACGCGGATCGAGGTCACGGTCAGCTTCGGCGTCGCCGCCTTCCCGGAGGCGGCCGACGCGGGCAACCTCGTCGCGGCCGCCGACGGCGCTCTCTACGAGGCCAAGCGGGCCGGGAAAAACCGGGTCGTCACGGCCAGGCTGCGCGCGCGCCACACCGAGGCAGGCTAGAATCGTCCGCCGTCAGAGCGAGATCAGGGGAGGATGTACCCGGTGGAGACGCAATCGCTGTTTGCACAAGTCATCCAGGATCACCTGGAATTGAAGGAACGCAATTCGCAACTCGAGTCCGAGAAGCCGCTCGATCGCTACAAGGACCAGGACCCGTTCGAGAACCACCCGCTCTTCAAGACCGAGGAGCAGGCCCGGGTCGAGGAGACGATGGACGGCGATGAGCCGGCGGTCTCCGACGAGATGCTGACGGCCGAATCGTGGCCGACGGAGGAGCAGGAGCCTTCGGAGGAAGGGCTCTGGAGCCGCTCCCGCGACTTCGACTGGGGCGACTGACGTGCGGCGCCTCCGGCTGATCACACTCGGTGCGGCGCTCGCCTACTTCTTCGATCCCGACAACGGCACGAAGCGGCGCAAGGCCGTCGTCAAGCGGCTCACGGAGCTCCGGAGCACCGGCGATCAGATCGAGGCGCCGGAGCTGAGCGAGGACCTCGCCGCCGCCGCGCGCGAGTAGCGTCATCAGCCCCCGCAGCTAGAGTCGCGTCCCTGGACGCAAAGCGTGACCACGCGGAGTCCTGCATGCGCTGCGGGGCGGCGATGGACTGGCGGCACGGCACCTGGCAGTGCCCCGTCTGCCGCCTGAAGCTCGGCTGCTGCGAGGGCGAGCCGCAGACGTGCTCGCCGCCCGCCGCTGCCAAAGCGCCATAATCCCGGCCCTCGTGTCTGTTCAGGAGCGAACCGAGGACCGGCGCCTCGAGAGCGCGCCTGCGGCTGCGGTCGGCCTCTTCGGGCTCCGCAAGGCCTACGGCGACGTGGTCGCGGTCGACGGCGTCGACCTCGAGATCCCTGCGGGCGAGTTCTTCACGATGCTCGGCCCTTCCGGCTCGGGCAAGACGAGCACGCTTCGCCTGATCGCTGGGTTCGAGCAGCCGGACGACGGGCGCGTCGAGCTCGCCGGGGCGGACGTCACCAACCGGCCTCCGTATACGCGCGACGTGAACACCGTCTTCCAGGACTACGCGCTCTTCCCGCACATGACGATCGCCGAGAACGTCGCGTACGGCCTGCGCGTGAAGGGGATCGGCAGGGCCGAACGGAACGAGCGCGTCGAGGAGATGCTCGTGCGCATGCGCCTCCCGGACGTCGGCGGCCGCAAGCCGAGCCAGCTCTCGGGCGGTCAGCGCCAGCGCGTCGCGCTTGCACGGGCGCTCGTCAACCGGCCTCAGGTGCTGCTGCTGGACGAGCCGCTCGGCGCGCTCGACCTGAAGCTGCGACAGGAGATGCAGCTGTTCCTCAAGAGCCTGCAGCAGGACCTCGGAATCACGTTCATCTACGTCACGCACGACCAGGACGAGGCGCTCACCATGAGCGACCGCCTCGCCGTCTTCGACCAGGGCCGCATCGAGCAGATCGGCTCGCCGGCCGAGGTGTACGAGCACCCAACCAACGCCTTCGTCGCCGGCTTCGTCGGCGTCTCGAACGTGATCGAGCGCGACGGCAAGAGCTTCGCAGTGCGGCCGGAGAAGATTCACATGACCGACGCCGGCGCGGCACCGGCCCGCGGCGACCACGCGGAGACCGGCCGCATCCGCGAGGTCGTCTACGCGGGGATGGTCACCCGCTACCTGGTGGAGCTCGACCGCGGCGGCGAGCTGCAGGTCGTGCGGCAGAACCTCGAGACCTCGTCGACCGAGGCGCTCGATACGAAAGGGAAGGCAGTTCTCCTGGAGTGGAGCCCCGAGCACACCCTCGAGATCGAAACGGAACCGGAGGAGAAGGAAGGAGAGAGATGACGAAGCGTCACAGGCACATCCTCGGCTGGAGCGCAGCGCTGCTCCTGACCGGGTTGCTGGCAGTTGCGGCTGCGGGCTGCGGCGGGGGCGGGAGCAGCGCCTCCTCGACCGCGACGACGACCTCGGGCCAGGCCTCGATCGGCAAGGGCGAGGGCAAGCTCAACCTGATCGAGTGGCCGTACTACTCGGACCCGTCGTTCGCGAAGGCGTTCGAGAAGAAGACCGGCTGCATCATCCAGCGCAAGGACGCCGGCTCTTCCAACGAGATGGTCTCGCTCATGCGCCAGGGCGGCGGGGGCGGCGGCGGGCAGTGGGATCTCGTCTCCGCGTCCGGTGATGCGAGCTTGCGGCTGATCAAAGGCGGTGACGTGAAGGCCGTGAACGTCAACCTGATCCCGAGCTGGAAGAACTTCATCCCGATCTTCAAGTCGCCGGCCCACAACACGGTCAACGGCGTCCACTACGGCGTCTCGGTGCAGTGGGGCCCGAACGTTCTTCTCTACAACAACCAGAAGATCAAGCCGGGACCGACCGACTGGAACGCGCTCTACGACCCCAAGTACAAGGGCCAGATCACGATCCCGAACAACCCGATCCAGATCGCGGACGCGGCGTTCTACCTGCAGCACTCGAACCCGAGCCTCGGCATCACGGATCCCTATGAGCTGAACCAGAAGCAGTTCAACGCGACGATCAACCTCCTCAAGCAGCAGAAGAAGCTCGTCAAGCTCTACTGGAACTACGACACCGACGGGCGCTCGGCGTTCGCGAACGGCGACGTCTCCCTCGGAGCGATCTGGCCGGTGGACACGCTCGCCCTCCAGGCGAAGAAGATCCCCGTCACCGAGGTCATCCCGAAGGAGGGGGCGACCGGCTGGGCGGACACCTGGATGCTCGCCAAGAAGGCGCCGCATCCGAACTGCGCCTACAAGTGGATGGCGTACGTCACCACGCCGAAGGTGGAGGCGCAGCAGGCGCTCATCTTCGGCGAGACGCCCGTCAACCCACAGGCCTGCCCGTTCATGAACAAGATCCAGGCTGGCTCGTGCGCCAAGTACCACCTGAACGAGCCGTACAGCTACTACAAGACGATCAAGTTCTGGAAGACGCCGATCACCGACTGCGGCAACGGCAAGAACGACTGCATGGACTACAACGCCTGGCAGACCGCGTGGACCCAGATAACCGGGTGACCCGCGCGCGGGCGTTCTGTGTCTGAGGTCGTCGAGACGGGCTCCCCGGTCAGGGGGGCCCGTCTCAGCGTCTCCGCCGCGCTCTGGCGGCGGCCCTGGCTCAAGGTGGCGGCGCTGCTCGCGCTGCCGGTGCTGGCGTTCGCGGTCGTCTACCTCGGCGCGCTCGTCGCGCTGTTCATCTCGTCGTTCTGGCAGGTGGACTCGTTCACGGGGAAGATCGTCCACACCTGGAGCCTCGACAACTTCAGCACGCTGGTCCACGACCCGATCTACCGGCGCATCGCGTTCCGCACGATCGGGATCGCGGCGCTGGTCACGCTGACTGACGCGATCCTCGCGTTCCCGCTCGCCTACTTCATGGCCCGCTTCGCCTCGTCGCGGTTACGGGCGCTGCTGTTCGTGCTGGTGCTGCTGCCGCTGTGGACGAGCTACCTCGTCCGCATCTATGCGTGGCGGCTGATCCTCGCCAAGGACGGGGCGCTCAACTGGGCGCTGAACGGCATCGGCCTGCCGGACGCGAACCTCGCCTACACGAACAAGGCGATGTGGATCGTCTTCTCGTACGTCTGGCTGCCGTTCATGGTGCTGCCGGTCTACGCAGCGCTCGAGCGGATCCCGCAGAGCTACCTCGAGGCCTCGCAGGACCTCGGGGCGCGCGGCTGGCGGACGTTTCGCACGGTGATCCTGCCGCTCTCGCTGCCAGGCCTCGTCGCAGGCTCGATCTTCACGTTCTCGCTGACGCTCGGCGACTTCATCACGCCCGCCCTCGTCGGTGGAGCCAACTCGCAGTTCATCGGGAACGTCGTCCACAACTACGTCGGGATCAGCAACAACGTCCCGCTCGCGGCCGCGTTCGCGACCGTCCCAGTGGTCGTGATGGCGATCTACCTCGCGATCGCGAAGCGGCTCGGCGCATTCGAGGCGCTCTGACTCTGATGGATAC
>Ga0335080_10004164_pt1 | contig 14729 bp, 13 predicted proteins | sample Lox_Sample_34_FD_206720 | JGI IMG/M metagenome (GOLD analysis project Ga0335080, IMG submission 206720) | Soil microbial communities from Loxahatchee National Wildlife Refuge, Florida, United States - Lox_Sample_3.4 | ecosystem: Environmental > Terrestrial > Soil > Wetlands | place: USA... | reverse complement strand
GTCGACGCGGCGCTCGCCGGCGGCGGTGCGATCCTCGCGGCTGAGGAGGCGCCAGGTTCCCGGGAGCGATTGCGAGAGCGGAGGTCCGTCCATGCGGGGGCGCACGGTGCGCCATCCCCGTGCGCGCGGCAAGCCTCTCCCGGAGGGGAAGGCTCCGCTCAGCGGGTCACGTCGACGTCGTACGTCCCGGCGCTCGAGGTGGCCGTGTCGGTGATGTGCGTGGTGCCGGCCTTGCCTCGCCTGCGTGCTTCCCGGCACCCGGCGCCCTAGTAGCGGACGTGCAAGCTGTCGAGCGACGGGAGCATCGCCGGGTGGATCTCGTGCCCGAAGAAGCCGGCCTGCACCGCCGGATCCTTCTCCATCCATGCCCTTGCCTCCTCCGCCGAGGAGGCGGCGAGGACGGCGATGCCGAAGTACTTCCCCTCGTCGGCGAACGGACCGGCCAGGCGCATCTTCTTCTCCGAGATCATCTTCCGGATAAAGGCCAGGTGCTTGGGGAGGAGCGCGGCGTGCTCGAGAGTGTCCCCGCCCACGAACTTCGGCCCGGCGACGAGGAACGCGACGTAGTACTGCCGCATGTCCTTCGGCACGTCCATCATCGGGGGCGGCTTCGATTGCCCGACGGCCCAGGCCGCCCCCGCAGCCAGAAGACAGGCCACCGACGCTGCAACCGCTCGACGTCCCATGCGCCCTCCCATGACATGTGAGCTGATGGTTACCCGTTATCTCCCCGGGCGTCAACGGCGAGGCCGTGGAGGGTATCCCGCCCAGCCGCCGTAACAAGCTCGGATCACCCCGCCGGGGACCCGCCGACGCCCGGCACTGCTCGACCGCCCTGGTCCGGTGCGCAATCGGTATCTGCTTCCACACCCGAGCCATCAGCCGGCGGACGCCCTCCTCAGCCAGAGGAGCCGTGCGTCGACGAGCCACCTCTCCACGGCGTCGGCGTTCGGGCTCTCCGCAGGAAGCGGGCTCTCCTCGGCCGCCCGCTGGAGCAGCGCGAACACCTGGCCGATCTGCTGCGCCCAGGCCTCGCGGAGTACCGCCGGGAACTCGGCGCGTTCCCCTTGCCGCTTCTGGTCCACGAGGGCCGTCGCCTCTCCCAGCCCGTACCGGTCCAGGAGACGGGTGAGGTCGGTGACGATTTCCCCCTCCCTCGGCACGTGCACGCCGGTGGGCGCCGTCCGGAGCACGTAGAGGAGCTTCTGCCGAGAGCGAACGGTAGAGCTGCTTGACGTAGGTCTTCGCCCGGAGGAGCGCATCCTCCTCGGTCGGCGCGCCGCGAGGGGAGATCCGCGACAGCCGTCGAGCGACCCCGTCCAGATCGGGCGGCGGCGTCTCCTTGAGCCAGGTCAGGACCTCGTCCCGGTGCTCCGCCAGCCGCTGCGTCGCGGAGAGCTTGTCGAGCTGGCTGAGCGCGTATCGTCCGAAGCTGCCGAACATCAGCCGGGAGGCCCGCGAGCCCCCAGGCCCGGCTCCCCACGACGGCCTCCAGCACCACGCAGGGGCGCAGCGCCTGCCACGCCGCCTCGCGCCGGTGAGCGTACTCCAGCTGCCCTCCCTTCCGCGGCGCGAGCTCGTCGCGGGCGTACCAGATCTCCCCCACCCCGGTGACGAGCACGTCGAAGCCCCCATCGCGCTCGCGGACCACCCGGCCCACCAGCCCCTGCGGCACTCGCCGAGCCGAGCGTCGTCCGCTCCACCCGGGTGGTCACCTCGGTCCCGTGCGGCAGCGGGACGCGAAGGGGATCCAGCTCCGCGAGGCCGCCGAACCGCTTGCTCATGCGCGAAAAACCGTCGCCCTGCCGATTCGCGGCGCCAGGCGACGACGATAGACTGCGCCCCCCGTGCGACGCATCCTGGTGCTCCTCGTCCTCTCCGCCGCCTGCGCCGGCGACCCGCCCCCACCGGCTCCGTCGGTGGCGAAGACGGTCTTCGCGCCGCGGCCGGAGCTGCTGGTCGCGGGGACGGGAGCGATGACTCCGCTGGCCATGGCGCTCGCCCGCGAGGCGTCCGCCGGGACGGGGATGCGGGTCCGGGTCGAGCCGAGCATCGGCTCGGGCGGGGGCATCGCCGCGACGCGGGATGGCGCCGTCGACCTGGGCCTGGTCTCACGCCCGCTCCGGGCGGACGAATCCGGCGGCCTCGAGCGGGTGGATCTCGCCCGAGACGCGGTGGTGCTCGCCGCCGCGCCCGACGTCCCGGTGGACGACCTCTCCACCGATGATCTGCACCGCCTCTACCGTGGTGAGCTGCGAGGCCTGACCGTGCTCCTCCGCGACGAGGCCGAGTCGGCGAACGCGGCGCTCGAGGCGAACTATCCCGGCCTGGCCGAGGAGCGTCGCCGTTCGGCCGCCAGCGGCAGGGCGCGGGTGCTGGACCACGACGACGCGATGGCGATCGCGCTCGCCACCGTTCCGCGCTCGGTGGGGGTCTTTTCCTCGGCGGCGCTCCGGTCTCCCCTTCGCGCGCTCCGCATCGACGGCGTCCTCCCCTCGGCCGAGGCGGTGGCCCACGGGAGCTGGCGGCCCGTGCGGACCCTGGGCGTGGTCTTCCGGCCCGAGCGACGCGACCGGGTGGCTCCCTTCCTCGCCCTGGCCACCTCCGAGCGTGCCCGCCTGACGATGCGATCGCTCGGCTACCTCCCCCTGGAGCCCGCCCGATGATCACCGTGGCGCTCCGGCGGCCCTTCGCCCGCCGCCTCCTGCCGCTGGTGCTCGTCGCCAGCGGGCTGTTCGCGGTGGCGGTCCCCCTCGCCCACCACGTCGACGAGCGGAGCCGGCTGGTCGCCGCAGCCCGGGAGCATGGCGAGCGCGCGGCCCACGTCGTCGCCGAGACCATCCGCGACCGGCCCCTGCTCTGGCGCTACGACGCCGCCAAGCTCTCCGGACGCCTGCGGCTCGAGGGGCTCCTGACCGCACCGCTGGTGGTGCGAGACCGCGAGAACCGCCCCGTCGATCTTGGCGGAGCCGCACCCGACACGATCGCCTGGGCCCGGGTTCCCGTGGAGGTCGATGGCATCCAGCTGGCGACCGTCTGGGCCGGCGCCCCGCTCGGACCGCTGTGGCATGAGTCGCTCCGGCTCGCCGCCGGGTGCTTCCTCCTGGCCTCGCTCCTCGGCGCCGCGCTCTTCCTCTTCCCGGTCCGGACCGTGGCCCGGGCCGAGGAGCGCATCGCGGCGCTGCTCGCCGAGCGGCGCGTCGCGCTCCAGGACGAGGAGCGGCGCCGGATCGCCCGCGAGCTCCACGATGGCGCGGGGCAGGCGCTCACCGCGGCCAGGCTCCAGCTGCTGGCGCTCCGCAAGCGCGGGCTCGCCTCCGAGGATGCCGCCCGCGTCGAGCACCACCTGGACGAGGCCCTGGAGGAGGTGCGCCGCTCGACCTCGGCGCTCATCCCCGCGCCCCTCGCCGCCCTGGGATTCCTCGGCGCGCTCCGCACCCACTGTGCGACCTACGCCCGGGCCACTGGGCTGGACATCTCGCTCGAGTTGCCCGAGCAGCTTCCCGAGCTGCCGGCACCGATGGCCGCGGGCCTGTACCGCATCGTCCAGGAAGCGCTCCACAACACCGTCCGCCACGCCGGCGCCGGCCGGGCCTCGGTCCGGGTGAGCCGTCTCGAGGGCGCGCTCGCGCTCGAGTTCGACGACGACGGGCGGGGTTTCCCGGACCAGGCCAGCTCGCAGTCGATCCGCGAGCGGGTCGCCGGGCTCGGCGGGGCGGTCGACTGGCCCGAGCCGGGCCGGGCGCACCTCCGGGTGCGGGTTCCTTTCGCGGGGGTGGCTGCATGATCCACGTGGTGGTGGCAGATGATCACGCCGTCGTCCGCGCGGGAGTCCGCGCCGTGCTCGCCTCGGAGCCCGATCTGGAGGTGGTGGCAGAAGCCGCGGATACGGACACCACGCTCGCCGCGGTGACCGCCCACCGTCCGGAGGTCCTGCTCCTGGACTGGACGCTTCCCGGCGACGGCCGCGAGGCGCTCAGCCGCGTCCGGAGCGAGGCCCCCGGGACGCGGGTCTGCGTCCTCTCCATGCACCAGGACGGGGCCACCGTCCGCGAGGCACTGGGGGCCGGTGCGCTGGGGTACGTCGTGAAGGGCGCGGGCATCGAAGGTCTGGTGACCGCGGTTCGGTCAGTCGCCGGCGGCCAGCGATTCCTCGATCCCGCCGCCGAGAGCGGGCTCACCGGCGGCCCGGTCTCCGTGGACGACGACTGGGAGCGGCTCACCCCCCGCGAGCGGCTGGTGCTCCGGCGCGTGGCCGAGGGGCGCACGAACCGGGAAATCGCCACCGAGTTGTCGCTATCCCCCAAGACGGTGGACACCCACCGGACGAACCTGATGCGCAAGCTGGGCGTGCACGACGCCCAGGCGCTGGCGCGCTTCGCCGTGCGCCGCGGGCTGCTCTAGGAGCCGGGCCGGATCGCGACTCGGGTGTCCACCCGATTGTCTCCTCGCGCGGGGCCCCTGGACGATGTGTCCATCCTGCCACGCCTCGTCCTGCTCGCCGCGCTCACGTTCGCGACCGCCACCCTGGCCCAGGAGGCGGGTGGCTACTCGGCCGGGCCGAGCCTCGGCTCACCGGACTACCAGACCACCGTCAGCGCCCCCCGGATGAAGTCGCCGGTGCAGACCCAGGACCGGGTCTTCGGCACGAGCCGCTTCTGGAAGCTCGACCCCGGCCGCTACGAGGTCGAGGTGTGGTGGGACGAGAAGTTCAACCGGGACGAGCCGAACGTCGCTCTCTTGCAGCTGGAGATCGAGATCGGCCTCACCCCCCACATCCAGCTCGACCTCTACCAGAACTTCATCCTCTCCAACGGCCAGTTCGACGTCGAGGGCAACCAGTTCGAGATGCGCTACGCCTTCGCCTCCCAGTACAACGAGATCTCCTGGAACCCGGTGCTCTACCTCGAGTGGCACCCCCGGAAGCAGGCCCAGGACCGCGCCGAGGTCCGGCTGCTCATCGGAGGCGACCTCCCGGCCGCGGGGCTCTGGGCGGTGAACCTCTTCTTCGAGGGCAACGTCGACTACTTCAAGGCGTCGTACGCCGAGGGATTCGACGGCGAGATGGGGGCCACCGCCGCGGTGAGCTTCCCGGTGCTGAAGGACGTGCTCCGGCTCGGCGCCGAGCTCCAGGGGGGCGTGGACCAGCACGGCAGCCCGCGCTTCTACGCCTCCGGCTTCCTCGGGCCCGACCTCCTCCTCGCCTACCGACCGGCGGGGCTCAAGCTCACCGCGACCGCGCTCTTCGGTCTCTTTCCGGAAGATCCGCGGGTTCGACTGTTGGTCATCGCCGGGTGGCAGTTCTGAGGCGTTGCGCCCGGGCTGACGCCAGGACATGGAACGCTCCGGAGGAGCCACCGACCGTGCCCAGCAAGTCCCCGCCCAAGCCGAAGCGGCCGCCTCCCGAGCGCCACGTGCACCAGGACGAGGAGGTGGACGAGGCCTCCGAGGAGTCCTTCCCGGCCAGCGACCCGCCGTCGTGGAGCCCGTCCACGCCCGGCACGGACCTCCCGCCGCCCCTGCCCCCGCGGACCCCGCCGGGTCGCTGAAGGTGCGACACGTTTGTTGCGGCGAGGCGCGAGCTTTCCGCCGCGCGTGAAGTCGATTCCTTGGGGTCTCCCGGGGTTCCGCTAGACTCGGTCCTCCATGAAGTTCACCCCGCTCGACATCCGGCAGAAGCGCTTCGAGACCTCCTTCCGCGGCTACGCCGCCCGAGACGTGCAGGGGTTCCTCGAGCTCCTCGCCGCGGAGTTCGAGGACGTGGTGAAGGAGAACATCGGCCTCAAGGAGGAGCTCCGCCGCACCCAGGTGGAGCTGGAGCGGCACCTCGAGCGCGAGCGTGCCCTGCAGCAGACGCTGGTGACCGCCCAGCGCGTCTCGGAGGACCTCCGGGACGCGGCGAAGAAGGAGGCGGAGATCGTCGTCGCCGAGGCCGAGCTCCAGTCCGAGAAGATCGTCCACGCCGCCCACCAGAAGCTGGTGCAGGTGGTCGACGACATCAACGAGCTCAAGCGGCAGCGGGCCAGGTTCGAGTCCGAGCTGCGGGCGCTGGTCGCCGGCCATCTCAAGCTGCTCGAGTCGGTGCTCCCGCCCGACGCCGAGGCCCCGGTACGCGTGGACGACAACGTCTCGTTCCTCGCGCCGAAGAAGGCGGGCACGCCGTAGCGGGTCCCCTCCGGGAGGTCGCCGGCGCGGTCGAGCTGTCGATCCGGGTGAAGCCCCGTGCGTCGCGCCCGGGAACGGGCGCCGTCCGCGAGGGAGCGCTCGAGGTCCGGGTGGGTGCGCCCCCGGTGGAGGGTGCCGCCAACGACGAGGTGGTGGAGCTCCTGGCCCGGACGCTCGACCTCCCCCGCCGCGCCTTCAGCCTCGTCTCCGGCGAGCGAGGACGCCTCAAGCGGATCCGCATCGAGGGCCTGTCGCTCGTCGAGGCCCGCACGCGGCTCGGGCTCGACGGCTGAGCGCGTCTCCCTACGCCGCGAGGCCGACCGGGATCTTGAACTCGAAGCGGGTGCCCTTGCCCGGCGCGCTCTCGACCCGTACCGAGCCGCCGTGCTCGTCGGCGATCTGCTTCACGATGGAGAGACCGAGTCCGGTCCCCTCCGGCCGCCCGGCGGTGGTGAAGGAGGTGAAGACCCGGTCTGCGATCTCCGGCGGGAGGCCGGGGCCGTCGTCCTCGAAGCGGAGCACCAGGTCGTCCTCCTCGCGATCGATGCTGAAGAGGAAGTTGCCACCGGTGGGCATGGCCTCCACCGCGTTGCGCGCGAGGTTGAAGACCACCCGCCGGAGCTTGCCCTCGTCGAAGCGGGCCGGACCGGTGTAGCGCGGGACCACCGAGAGGCGGACCGGGCTCTTCTTGAACTCCTGGCGGAGGTAGGCCTCGGTCTCGGTGGCGAACTTCTGGAGGTAGACCTTGCGGATCAGCAGCTCGCGCTCGCCCCGGGCGAAGGCCAGGGTCTCTCGCATCATCGCGTTGAGGTGCTCGAACTGCTTGTCCACCACCGTGGCGTACTGGATCCGCTGCTGCTCGTCCGACTCGGTGGCCATCAGCTCGGTGTAGCCGCTGATCACCGTGAGGGGAGTGCGGAAGTCGTGCACCACCCCGGACAGCATCTGCCCGATCGCCGCCAGGCGCTCCCGCTGCTCGGCCTCGTCGCGGCTCCGGCGCACCTTGATCGCCCGGCCGGCCTGGCCGGCGATGAGGGTGGCCAGCCGCTCGTCGCTCTCGGTGAAGCCCCCGGGCTTGTTCAAGAGAGCCAGCGCCCCCACCACGCCCTCGTCCACGGTGATCGGGACCGAGAGCACCGCGTCGGCACGGACGTCGAGACGAGCGGGAATGGCCGGGTCGTGCGCCGGGTGGTCGCCGGCACGGGCGACCCGCACCGTCTCGCCGGTCCTGGCGACGTGCCCGACGATGCCCTGTCCCGGCTTCAGCTTCACGGTGACCAGGGACTCGGCCTTCTCGCCGACCACGGTCTTGAAATAGAGCATCCCGTGCTGCTCTCCCGGCTCGGCGAGGAAGATCGCCGCCGCGGTCGCTCCAACGGTGGGAGCCACCCGGGCCAGAAGGACGTCCATCAGGTCGCTCTGCTTCTCCGCGCTGGAGACCGCCTTCTCGGTCTCGAAGAGGAGGTCCAGGTCCTTGAGGGCGTTGGAGAGATCGGACTTCGCCTTGCGCAGCACCTCGTTCTGGGCGCGCAGCTCCTCGTAGAGCAGCACATTGTCCAGCACCGCGGCGATCTGGGTGGCCACCGCCTCGACCAGCGCCAGGTCCTCGGCGCTGAAGACGTTGGTCTTCCGGTTCAGGACCTCGAGCACGCCGAGGATCCGCCCGCTCACGTGCTTGAGCGGTACGGCGATCATCGACTTGGTGACGAAGCCGCTCATGCGGTCGATGTTGGGATGGAAGTGCGAGTCGGTGTAGGCATCGCCGAGCAGCAGGCTCTGCCCGGTCGCCATCACGTGGCCGGCGATGCCGGTGCCCAGCGGAAGGCGGATCTCGTCCAGGCCGCCGCCGCGGAGGACGCGGCTCCACAGCTCCTGCTTCTCGGCGTCGAGCATGAAGAGCGTGGCCGCCTCGGCCTGCAGCAGCGAGCTGAGCCGGTCCATCACCGTCCGGAGCAGCGCATCCACATCGCGGACGGACGACAGGAGCGTCGCGATCTCCAGGACGGCGGAGAACCGCTCCGCCTGACGCAGCACCGCCGATTCGAGCTCCTGCAGCTTGTCGGTCAGACCGCTGAGCAGTCCGGCCGGGCTGACGGGCTCCGTCGCCTTGACTCGATCCGCCATCGTTCTTCCGGGTGTGGGACTCTACACCAGGAGCGGAGGACAGGCCTCAGAGTGTAGCGGCCAGCCGACACGCCCCGGTGCAATTCGCACCCGGGAGCCGCCGGAGCGCGTCCTGGCGATCAGTGGGCGTCCGCCCAGCTCTGACCCACACCCACCTCGACCTCCAGCGGGACCCGGAGCTGCGCCACGCCCATCATCGACGCCCGGGCCAGCTCCACGGCCTGCTCCACCTCCTCCTCCGGCGCCTCGAAGAGAAGCTCGTCGTGGACCTGGAGCAGCATCCGGGTGCGCAGCCCGGTCTCGTGCAGCCGGTGGTCGATGCGGAGCATGGCCATCTTGATGAGGTCGGCGGCGGTCCCCTGGATCGGCATGTTGATCGCCGCCCGCTCCGCGGCCTGCGCCGTGGCGCGGTTGCTGGAGTGGAGGTCGTCCATCAGCCGCCGCCGTCCGAACAGCGTCTCCACGCTGCCGGTCCGCCGGGCGCGCTCCACCGTCTCCTCGAGGTAGCGCCGGATACCGGCGTAGCGGGCGAAGTATCGGTCGATGATCGACGCCGCCTCCTCGTGGGGGATGTCCAGGCGGGTGGACAACCCGTGCGGAGACAGGCCGTAGGCGATGCCGAAGTTCACCATCTTCGCGACGCGGCGCTGATCGGCGGTCACCTCGCCCGGGGTCACGCCGAAGACCTCGGCCGCGGTGCGCTGGTGCACGTCCTCGCGGGCCTGGAACGCGGCGAGCAGCCCCGGGTCCTCCGAGACGTGAGCCAGGATGCGCAGCTCGATCTGGCTGTAGTCGGCCGAGACCAGCTTCCACCCCCGCTCGGCCACGAAGGCCCGGCGGATGGCCCGGCCCACGTCGGTGCGGACCGGGATGTTCTGGAGGTTGGGGTCGGAGCTGGAGAGCCGCCCGGTGGCGGTCGCCGCCTGGTGGAACGTGGTGTGGAGCCGGCCGTCCGGGCCCACCAGCGGAACCAGCGCATCGAGGTAAGTCGTCTTGAGCTTGCTCAGCGTCCGGTACTCGAGCAGCGCGCGGGGCAGCGGGTGCTTCTCGGCCAGCTTCTCCAGCACCTCGGCGTCGGTGGAGGGGCCAGTCTTCCCCTTCTTGAGCACCGGGAGCGCGAGGTCGGTGTAGAGGACCTGCGCCAGCTGCGCGTTGCTGTTGACGTTGAAGACCCGGCCGGCCAGGGCATGCAGCTGCTGCTCCTGGGTGATGCACTGGGCGTCCACGTCGCGCGACAGGTCCGCCAGCACTGCCAGGTCGACCTTGATGCCGTGCCGCTCCATGCGGGTGAGCACCGGCACCAGCGGCAGCTCCAGCTCCCGGGCCAGGCCGGTGAGCTTCGCCGACTCGATGTCCCGCCACAGCCCCGGGGCCAGCCGCTCCACCGCCTGGGCCCTCTGGCCGAACGCCTCGGCGACCTCCTCGGGTGGCCGGTCGGCGAGCCCGCTTCCCGCCCGCCGGGCCGCGGCGGCGTCGTAGGGCACCGGCAGCTCGAGGTGGAGCCGCTCCCGGGCGAGGTCCGCCAGGGCGTGCTCGCGGCGGGAGGCATTGAGCAGGTAGGACAGCAGCTCCACGTCGGCCGCGAGGCCCTGCAGCTCCAGCCCGGCGCCCAGCAGGAGCAGGGAGAGCGCCTTGGCATCATGCGCCTGCTTCTCCACCCGCGGGTCGGCGAGCACCGGGCCGAGCAACGCCCGTAGATCCGCGAGGGGCAGCCGGCGCGCTCCCAGCCCATGGTGGTCCAGGGAGACGTAGGCCGCGGTGTCCCCGGCGGCGACCCCCAGCCCCACCAGGGGCGCGGTGGCCGGAGCGCCATCGTGGGCCGGGACCAGCGCCACCCGCCCGTGCGCCCGGATGGCCTCCACCAGCTGCCCGAGGGCCTCGCGGTCGGCGACCACCGCGGACTTCCCCATCGGGCGTGCGGCGGCGGCCTCTGGGCTCGGCGGCATCTCCTGGAGGAGGCGGTAGAACTCGAGCTCGGTGAACAGCGCCCGGGCGCGCTCGCCGTCGATGGGCTGGCGGACGAAGCGCGAGACGTCGGTCTCCACCGGCAGGTCGGTGCGGAAGGTGACCAGCTGCTTGGCCCGTCGCAGCGTGTCCCGGTTCTGCTCGAGCGCCTCGCGGATCTTCGGCTTCTTGACCTCGTCGAGCCGGTCGAGCAGCGCCTCCACGCTCCCGAACTGCTGGATGAGCTCGGTCGCGGTCTTCGGGCCGATCCCCGGCACCTTGGGCACGTTGTCGATGGGGTCTCCCATCAGCGCCAGGTAGTCGCGCATTTGGGAAGGCTCGATGCCCAGCCGGTCCCGCACGTCGCGGGGGCCGGTCTGTACGTCTCTCATCGGGTCGTACAGCGAGACCCGGTCGTCGACCAGCTGGATGAAGTCCTTGTCGCCGGTGACGATGAGCACGTCGTACCCCTGCGCCTTCGCCGCCAGGGTCAGGGTACCGATGACGTCGTCCGCCTCCCAGCCGGCGTACTCGAGGACCGGCACGCGGAGGGTGTCGACCACCTGGCGCACCAGCTCGAACTGGTGCGGGAGGTCCGGCGGGGGGCCTTCGCGGTTGGCCTTGTAGGCGGGGTCGATCTCCTGGCGGCCGGTGCGGCTCTCCTTGTCGAAGGCCAGCGCGACGTGGGTGGGCTTCATCTCCCGCAGCGTCTTCAGGAGCATGCGGGTGAAGCCGTAGACCGCGTTGGTCGGCAGACCCCGGCTGGTGCTCAGGTTGGCGATGGCGTGGTAGGCGCGGAAGACGAAGCCCGACGCGTCGATCAGCGTCAGGACGGGACGGGAGCTGGGCATGACCTCGAGCGGACCCATAACGTCCGGGTCCGACCCGTGAGGCTCACCCTAGCGCAGCACGAGCTTGATCTTCTCGTTGCAGATGAAGAACTCGTCTCCGTCCTCCACCTGCTTGCGCTTGATCCGCTGCTTGTTGAACCAGGTGCCGTTCGAGGAGCCCAGGTCCTCGATGTAGTAGGCGCCCTCGTCCCGGACGATGACCGCGTGCTCGCGGCTCACCTTGCCGGAGTTGATGATGAAGTCGCAGTGCTTGCCCCGGCCGATGACGAACCGGTCCTTGGCGATGCGGTCCAGGGCGCCATTCTCGGCCATGAGGTACAGCTGGCCCCCTGCCCCGGAGCGCTCCTCGTCCTCGGGGAGCGGCCGGTCGAGGATGTCCAGCGGGTCGTCCGGGGTTCCGTCCGGGGCTCCGGTGTCCACCTCGCCGAGCGCGGCCAGGTCGTCGAGGTCGCCCTTGCCGAGGATGGGGGTCCCGATGGTGGGGGCCACGGCGTCGGTGGACGGGGTGCTCCGGAGCGGAGCGGTCCGGGCGGGCCCGGCGGCCGCGACCCGATGGTTCAGCGTGGGCTGGGCAGGAACCGGGGTCCTGCGCCGGCTGCTCACCTCGAGGAAGCCGTTGAGGCGGGCGAACATGAACAGGGCCTGGTTGATGAGCCCGTCGCGCTCGCTGCCCATCTGCCGCGCCATCTCCTCGAACGCCTCCCAGAGGTGGTCCGGGATGGCCACCTTGCGAACGGGATGTGGCGGGTTGAAGTCACCCATGGCGCGCACGCCCTGGGAGGCTACCACGGTCAGTAGTGGATCCCGATGTCTTGCGCGACGTTGGGGGCGCTGAAGGTGACGGTGGTGGGAGAGAAGTCCAGGATCACGTTCCCTGGCGGATACAGGACGAACACCCGGTCGACGCCAGCGTTCTGGATCAGGGGGTAGATCTCCCGCTGGTAAACCGCCAGTGCCCCGGGGAGGTTGAGGCCCGCCACCCCCAGGGTCGCCGAGTCGATGCTCACCCCCGCCGGCGTGTAGCCGTTCAGGAAGATGATCTCGTACCCCGATCCGCGGAGCGCATAGACGTCGCCACCGCGGAGCACGTCCTCCACCCCGGCGTCGGAGGTCCCGTCGGGGTACTGGACGATGTCCTCCAGAGTGAATGAGAGGCCATCGGACGGCAGGGTCGCCGCCGAGTAGCCGGCGTCGGCGCTCGGCCTCCAGAACCGGAGGAACTTGGGGTTGGAGCTCGCCCCGGCGGCGAATTTCGAGAGGCTGCCCTTGGGCGGGTTGGCGACCCGGCCGAGGTACCCCGAGCTGACCCCGTTCACGGTGAACGCATGCTGGGAGAGGCCACTGCTCCGGAGGTTGTAGGAGTACGGGTCGGGGCAGCTGTCGATCGTGGCCGGGGTGCCGTCGGAGAGCGCGGCGACGATCCCGCCGTCGATGCCACCGTCGAGGTTCTCTGCCAGGCCGAACTTGCTGCTGACCAGGTACAGCCCGCCGAGCGGCCCATCCCACAGGAGGCCCCCGTCGGGCGTCGCAAGGATGGGGAAGCCGTAGGGGCACTCGGTTCCGGTGGAGTCCACGGGGACGATGATGTCGCCCGCCTCGGCGAAGCCTTCCTGGACCAGCGTCCGGTTGTTGATCGAGATCGGCCAGCCCCCGTCCCGCACGTCTCCCAGGCCGGCATCCAGCGGCTCGAAGGCGATGCTGCCCACGATGCCCTCGTAGAGGACGAAGACGGTCTCGCTGTAGGGCCAGATGCCCTGCGCCACCTGGATGTTGGTCGGCCCGCCCCGGAACGTCGCCGTCGCCCCGTTGTTGAGGACCGGGGTCATCGACTGGATGACGGGGTTGTTGGGCGCGAAGTTGATCTGCCGGAGCGTCATCGCGTCGAAGGCGTAGATCTGCGCGGCGGGGATGCTGTTTCCGACGCCGCTCAGGGTGACGAAGCCCAGCAGGCCGTACTGCAGCTCGGCGCCGCTGACGTAGAGCGCGATGCCGTTCGCCTGGATCGCGACGTCCTGGATGATGCCCACCAGGTCGCTGTTCCCGAAGCGGACGGGCAGCATGCGGTTGGCGTCGCGGCGCACACCGCCATCGAAGAACTCCGGCGCTCGGAAGTAGGTGTCACCGGCCTGGAAGTTCCCGAAGCCGCCGTCGATCGGGATGGGCATCCCGGCGTCGTCGAGAACGTCCCGGGCGTTGTCGAAGCCATCGATGGCCACCGGGAAGACGGTAGCCGTCCCCCCGTCCGGCAGGGTCTTGGGTGCCGGCCGGTCCAGGTCGACCGCGAGCACGCCCACGCAGTCCAGGTTCCCGCCGCAGGACGACTCGTCGAGGATGGCGAAGACCCGGGTGCCGGCGTCCAGGATCACCGACTCGGTGCCGCCGTCCACCGTGCCGTCGGGAAGGATGGCGGGGTTGCTCCCGGTGAAATCGATCTGCACCACGTTTCCGTGAGTGACCATCCGCTTCACCGGATAGCTCTGGGCGACCGTGGTGTCGGGGTTGAAGACCAGCGGAAACGGGCTGGCGGTGAAGCCGCCCTGCGCCGGGTCCACCAGGGTGATGACCCCCTCCTCGCTCAGGTTCCCGGTCCGGAACACCGGTGGGGCCAGCAGCCGCGAGGCCACCACCACCCTCCGTTCCTCGGGGTCGGGGGGCATGCCCGGGTGCTGCACCGTGGGGAGGGCGAGCAGCGCCGTGATGACGGCGCCCGGCACCAGGCTCACCGGACGGAGGCTGTAGGGCGGAAACGACGCGGGGTAGCTCGGGCAGAACTTCGGGTCGATGGTGGTGGTCGTCCGGTCGCGCGGCTGGTTGGGGAGGAGGAGCTCCCAGAGCGTGCTGTCCGTGCCGTCGAAGGTTGCGAAGTAGAGCTGGGCCTGGAGGTCGTCGGCGGTGAGGCGTGAGGTGAGCGCGGTGACCACCGAGTCCGGCCGGGGGGCGATGCGCGCGAACTCCCGCAGCGACTGCGGGCAGTTCGGTGCGGCGACGATCGACACCGCCGAGCTGCCGGCGCCCCGGGCGAAGACCCAGTCCCCCTGGAGCGGCTGGCCGAGGGGGCCGTACCGCGTGGGCGTGGAGAGCTCCACGGGTGAGGGCACCACGGGGACGGAGAGCGGCCGGAGGGGGTTCGGGGCACGCACGAAGTCCCGCTGGCCCGTCGCTGGCTCGATGTCCAGCACCCGGAGCTCGTCGGTCTGCGAGCTGGTCACGAAGAGCAACGAGCCCGAGATCACCGAGGAGTTGGTCCCGAGCAGGCCGGTCGGCGGCGGAACCCCGCTCTGGTTGCAGGCCAGCGCGACGAGGAGGGGCGGCAGGAGGAGGCGCTTCTTCACGGCGTCGTGTCCACGCAGTTCCGATCGTCGGTGGCCAGCAGGCAGTACTGCTTCATGCCCACGTGGCCGATGAGCCTCGGGGCGAGCGTCCCGCCCCCCGAGCCGGCGGACAGCGGCACGTCCACCACCGCGATCCGCGCGTCGCCGAAGTTGCTCACGTAGAGCCTGGCGACGCTGGAGCTGCGGCGGTCGACGGCGATGGCGAAGGGCACGGCGCCCACGCCGGCGATGCGGGCCGAGATCTGCCCGAGGTCGTCGTCGTAGAAGACGATCGATCCGTCGATGGTGCAGCTCACCACCACCAGCGGGGGAC
>Ga0335080_10004163_pt1 | contig 14731 bp, 14 predicted proteins | sample Lox_Sample_34_FD_206720 | JGI IMG/M metagenome (GOLD analysis project Ga0335080, IMG submission 206720) | Soil microbial communities from Loxahatchee National Wildlife Refuge, Florida, United States - Lox_Sample_3.4 | ecosystem: Environmental > Terrestrial > Soil > Wetlands | place: USA... | reverse complement strand
CGGCCCTGCGATTCGTAAATCATGGCCTCGTTATAGAGAATCTCGAGGCTGCCGGGATTGTATTGCCGGGCTTTTAGAAGATTTTCTTCGGCTTTGTCGAGTTGATGCAGCTCGCGGTAGACCTGGGCGATGCGGAGGTAGTTGTCCGAATCGTCGGGCATCAAATCGATCAATTTCTGATAAACGCCCAGCGCTTCCTCATATTTTTCTTCGGAGAGCAGCGTCTGGCCCAGGCCACGGAGGTGGCTGAGTTCAGTCGGATCGAGGTCTACGGCTTTGCGGTAAGCCGCTTCGGCTTTGGCGTAATCGTGGGTCTGCGTGTAGGCGTCGCCGAGAAGATCGAGCAAGGTTGGAGAGGAAGAGCGCTCGATCATGCCTTCGAGCAACTTCACAGCTTCGTCGGCCTTGTTTTCATCGAGCAAGAGCTGCGTAAGCTGCTCTACGGCAGCTTCGTTGCCGGGATCATCCTTGAGCATCGCGTTCAGAACCTGTTCGGCTCTTTCCGGCTCGTTGTGAATGCGATACAGACGTGCAAGCCAGAGCGAGGCTTCCTGGTCGGAGGGATCAAGGCGGTGGACCTCCGAGTATTCCGCTATGGCTTTGGCTACGGTCTCCTGCTGGACGCCCGCGCCGTTGATGTCCCCGAGGCTACGGAGGTAAATGCGGCCGAGGAGACGGTGGGTGGGCAGGTCGTTGGGATCGCGCTTCAGGACTTCGTTGGCTTCCGAGACCGCTTCCCGGACCCGTTGTGCTTTCCAGTACATCTCGGCGAGACGTTCGCCGATCGTGGGGGATTTGGGATCGATGGCATAAGCGCGTTTATAGGCTTCGATGGCACGCGAGGCGTATTCCGGCTGGCTGGTTTGTTCGTATTGGAGTTCGTAGAAATGCCCAATCGTGAAGTTGTAGTAGGCGTCAGCGCGAGCAGAACGTTCTTTGGAGGGAACAGGCGTTTCCGTAGAGGGGAGCTGGCCGACCGAGGGGACTGTCGCTATAGAGGCGAGGAGCAAAGCTAGAAGAAAGCGTTTTAGGGTCATAAAAGCCGCGATTGGGAAGTATCCCATGCAACAGAAGGGACGGTCAAAAGCGAAAAAGGAAGAATTTCGCAGGAAAAGCGGTCCCAGAGAGTGGGATGCGTGGCGGGGGGAGGGAGGTTTCGAAAAAGAGTTGCATGTTTCCATATTTCTGCAATAATCGAATTATGAGCAAAGCCGACCCTCCACTGGTTTCGCGATCCGCCGACCGCTTCGCAGCACTTGGGGCGGAGCCACGGTTGCAAATCGTCCGTTTGCTGCTGTCGGCCCATCCCACGGGAATGGTGGCTGGCGAGATCCAGGAGGAATTGGAAATCCCGGGCTCGACGCTATCTCACCACCTGGAAAAATTGCGCCAGGTTGGATTAGTGGAAGTGCGGCGGGCAGGAACGTTCCTTTGGTACAAGGCGAATACGGCGGCACTGCAGGAAGTCCTGGGATTTTTGTACGAAGAGTGCTGTACACGCAATCGCGTGGTGCCGGCCGAAGCGATCGTGCAGATTGCGAAGTGAAAGGGAAAGACAATGAGCGAGCAGAATATTCAAGAGGCGGTGAAGGAGAAGTATGGAGCGGCGGCGAAGCGCGTGGGCGAAGGCGGTACAGCATGCTGCGGAGGCGCGTCACAGTTGAGCGGCTGCGACCCGATCACCCGCGGGCTGTATAACGATTCGGAGAAAGCAGGCCTGCCAAAGGACGCGGTGGCAGCTTCGCTGGGATGCGGAAACCCGACCGCGCTGGCGCAATTGCGAACTGGCGAGACAGTGCTGGATCTTGGGTCCGGGGGCGGGATTGATGTGCTGCTGTCCGCGAAACGCGTGGGCCCAACAGGAAAGGCGTTCGGATTGGATATGACGGACGAAATGCTGGCGCTGGCCCGGGAGAATCAAAGGAAGGCCGGCGTGGAGAATGTGGAATTTTTGAAGGGAACCATTGAAGAGATACCACTGCCGGACAATTCCGTGGACGTGATTATCTCGAATTGCGTAATTAATCTGTCTGGCGACAAGGATCGCGTGCTGCGGGAAGCGTTTCGCGTATTGAAGCCAACAGGGCGGCTGGCGGTGTCAGACGTGGTGATTAGGGGAGAAGTGCCTGCGGCGGTACGGAAGAGCATGGAGTTGTGGGTGGGGTGCATCGCAGGTGCAATGCAGGAGGCGGAGTATCGCGAGAAACTCCGGGCGGCGGGATTCGAAAGTATCGAGGTGGAGCCTACGCGTGTGTACCAAGCGGAAGAGGCCCGAGAGTTTTTGACAGCGGCAGGACTGGATGCCGACGCCATTGCACCACAAATCAAAGACAAGTTCATGAGCGCGTTTATCCGCGCGAAAAAACCGCAGGCACGGGCGTGCTGCGGGCCGGCTTGCTGCAGCTGAGGTCGAGAAATGAATTCTCGTTTTAACGTGTTGTTTTTGTGTACAGGGAACTCGGCTCGGTCGATCCTGGCGGAGGCGATTCTCAATCAGAAGGGCAAGCCGAACTTTCGAGGGTACAGCGCGGGAAGCCGGCCAACGGGCCGCGTGAATCCGTATGCGATCCGGTTGCTCGAGAGCGCGGGATTCCCCACCAGTAGCTTACGAAGCAAAAGCTGGGATGAATTTGCGCAGGCGGGCGCCCCGAAGCTGGACTTCGTCTTCACGGTATGCGACAACGCGGCGAACGAAGTGTGTCCCATTTGGCCGGGGCAGCCAATCACAGCCCATTGGGGAGTGCCCGACCCCGCTGCTGTAAAGGGCTCGGAGGAACAAATTGAACGCGCGTTCCGCGATGCGTTCGTGACACTGGATCGCAGGATCGGGATTTTTCTAAATCTGCCGCTATTGAGCTTGGACGCTTTAGCGATCACGAAGCGCGTCACAGAAATCGGACGGAACAGTGACTAGCCCCAAATCCAGTCGAAAAGACGCCTCCGTCTTCATCAAGAAACGGCTGAATATCTTCGAGAGCTATCTGACGCTGTGGGTTGCACTGTGCATGATTGCAGGTGTCTTGCTCGGGAAAGCACTCCCTGCGCTAATTGAGAAGGTGCGGGAACTGGAATTTGGGACAGGAAGCCAGATCAATCTGCCGATTGCAGTTCTGATCTGGCTGATGATCGTGCCGATGATGATGAAGATCGATTTCCTGGCGATCCGGCAAGTTGGGAAAAATCCGAAAGGCCTGCTAGTTACGCTGTTCGTGAACTGGATGGTGAAGCCGTTCTCCATGGCGTTCATCTCGTGGATTTTTTTGCGGCACGTATTTGCTCACTGGCTCTCATTCGCGGATGCGAGCCAATATATGGCCGGAACAATTATCCTTGCTGCGGCGCCGTGTACGGCGATGGTTTTTGTCTGGAGTTATCTTACGGATGGCGACCCGGCATACACGCTGGTTCAGGTGTCGTTGAATGACCTGATCATGCTGGTACTGTTCGCGCCGATTATCCGCTTCCTGGTAAGTGGCGCCGCTTCCCTTTCCGTGCCGTTCCGAGTGTTGTTCTACTCTGTGGCGGCTTTCATCGTGATTCCGCTATGTGTTGGCGCAGCACTTAGGGCTGTTTTGATTCGACGACAAGGGAGACAGTGGTTCATAGATGAGTTGCTTCCAAAACTCGCGCCAGTAACCGTCATTGCTCTGCTTGCAACATTGGTGCTGATTTTCGCGTTCCAGTCCGACAATCTCACCGGCAAATCGTTCCACGTTCTGTTGATCGCGGTGCCCATCTTATTGCAAGTTTATTTTAACGCAGCACTCGCCTACGGCTTGATGCGCTTATTGCGTGTGGACTATCGGATTGCTGCGCCCGGCGCACTAATTGGCGCGAGTAACTTTTTTGAACTGGCGGTAGCAACATCAATCGCGCTGTTCGGGGCGGGATCAGGCGCAGCCCTCGCTACCGTGGTGGGCGTATTGATCGAAGTGCCGGTGATGCTTTCGGTCTGCTCGGTGTGCAATCGGACTCGGCACTGGTTTGAGCCTTCGCCCAGCCAAACTATCGGGTCGGAAAACCAAACGATCTCAGTGTAGGAAGTGGCGCATGTCCGTGAAGACCATGGCCATGCCGAGACGATCGGCGGTGGCGATGACCTCGGGGTCTTTGACGGAGCCGCCGGGCTGAATGACGGCGGTGGCGCCGGCCCTGGCGGCTTCTTCGACGCCATCGGGAAACGGGAAGAAAGCGTCGGAAGCGACGACACTTCCGTGCAAGGACTGTTGCGCTTTGGCGACCGCGATTTTGACGGAATCGACGCGGCTCATCTGACCGGCACCGACGCCAAGGGTGGCGCCTTCTTTGGCAAACACGATGGCGTTGGACTTGACGTGCTTGCAGACCTTCCAGGCAAAGTGAAGATCGGCGAGTTCCGCGGGGCTCGGAGCCCGCTTGGTGACCACGCGGAGTTCGCGGGTGGAGAGCGAACCGAGATCCGGCTGCTGAATTAGAACGCCACCAGAGATGCGCTTCAGTTGCAGGCTCTTGTCGTGTTCGAAGCCGCCCTGCGGCAGCTGGAGCAGGCGGAGGTTCTTTTTCGCAGCGAAAATTTCCTGGGCGCGATCGGCGAAGCCGGGCGCGACGATACATTCGACAAATAATTTGGAGACGGCTTCCGCAGTTGCGCCGTCCACGATGTAGTTGAAGGCGAGCACACCGCCAAACGCGGACAAGGGGTCAGAGGCAAAGGCTTTTGTATAGGCCTCCTCGAGCGAGGGCTGTTCCGCGGCGCCGCAGGGATTGTTGTGCTTGATGATGACGGCAGCGGGGCGTTCGAATTCTGCGACCAGGCTGCGGGCGGCTTCGAGGTCGACATAATTGTTGTAAGAAAGTTCCTTGCCCTGAAGCTGCTTTGCGGCGGCGAGACCCTCGATAGGCTTGCCTGCGGGAATGTAGAGAGCGGCGGACTGATGAGGATTCTCACCATAACGAAGTTCCTGCTTGCGGCGCAGGGCGAGATGGTAGCGCTCTGGCAAGATGGGTTTGGCTTGGACTTCGAGCTTGTCGCCGATCTGGCTGAGGCGCTCGAGATTCATAGCGATGAGTCCGTCGTAGCGAGAGGTGACGGCGAAGACTTTGCGGGCGAGTTCGAGGCGAAGCTCAGGAGAAGTTTCGCGGTTGGCTTCGAGTTCGGCGGCGACGCGGGAGTAGTCGGCGGGATCGGTGACAACGGTGACGCTTTCGAAATTCTTGGCGGCGGAACGCAGCATAGTCGGTCCGCCGATGTCGATGTTTTCGATGAGTTCCTCGGCAGGAAGATAGACTTTGGCAGCGGTCTGTTCGAAGGGATAGAGGTTGACGACGACGAGATCGATGGGGGCGATTCCATGCTCTTTGGCTTGCTTCAGGTCGTCTGGATTATCGCGGCGATAGAGGAGACCGCCGTGAACTTTGGGGTGGAGGGTTTTGACGCGGCCGCCGAGCATCTCGGGCCAGTTAGTGAATTCGGAGACGTCTTTGACGGCGATGCCTTGTTCGCGGAGCAATTTCGAGGTGCCGCCGGTGGAGAGGATTTCGATTTTGAGAGCCACGAGTTTCGCGGCGAAGTCCACGATACCGGTCTTGTCAAACACGCTGAGCAGCGCCCGCTCTACAGCCATGCAGTCCTCCAAGGGAGTTGGAACCTACTAGTGTATGCGGAGCGGGCGATTTGGAGAAATGCGGCGCTGTGGGAAAAATTCGATGAGAAGAATCAGGATTTGACGAGGGCTTTGAGTTTGACCTGGCCGTCGACGGTTTCGACGACGTACTCGACGTCGCGGCAATTCTTCTTGGATTGCAGGTCCTTGGTCTTTTTGCGGACGAATTCGTTGAAGCCGGCGCGGGTGAGCTTGGCGGTCTCTTCACCGGCCTGCTGCTTGGCCTGGCGAAAAGCCTCGAAGAGCTGATCGACCTTCTGCGATTCATTTTCCGGCTCGGAGAATGCGACACGGAAGGAGCGAGCTTCCGCGGACGCCGCAGCCACGGCAGCAGGTGTTGGCGCGCTTTCAGCCGAGGGAGTTCCCTTCTGCGGGGCTTCGGCCTGCGCGCGAGAGCGTTCCGCTTCAATGGCTTTGGCGGCGGCTCCGAAATGGCGCTGGACGGTGCCTTCCTCGCGCTGGGCCATGCGCTTGCGGAAGACGTCCTTATACTTGGCGTAAGTCTGGGAAAGATTGTTGAAGCGGAAGCGCTGGCCGAATTTCAGGTCGCCGCCGCGCTCGGCATAGCGTTTGACGATCAGTTCGATGCGCCACTCGATCTCGGTGGGAGGGCGTTTGCGGCCGCCGCCGAAGAACATGTCGTATTCGATCTTGAGCTGGCGAATGTCGCGTTCGAGCTGAGCCAGTTCCTCGTCGATAGTGGCCATAGCTGAGTAGCCCTCGAACCCACATCCTAGGAGGGGCAGAAGCGGGCGTCAACGGAGAAGAAGTGAGAAGCGGCGGAAGGGACACGAGCGGCGGGTGGCTGAACGAGAGGACAGGTACGGAATTGCGGGGACTCGGAGGCTATGATGAAATGACGCCATGTCTACTCCAGTAAGACGCGGGCCTTCGTCAGATCAAACTTCCCTGCTCCGGAGACTGCCCTCGGTAGATGAACTGCTGCTCGGACCAAGCGTCAACGCATTGAGTGAGAACGTCGATCGACGGTATTTGGTGGAAATCATACGCGAAGTGTTGGCACAGACGCGGCGGGACATTGTAGCCGGAACAATTGCAGATGAGGGCGTGCTGGAACCTATGCGGATGGCCGAGCGCATTGTGGTGGCGGTGCGCGAAGAGCTCGCGCCTTCGCTGCGCCCGGTAGTCAATGCGTCGGGAGTGATCCTGCACACGAACCTGGGGCGCGCGCCGTTGACTGAAGCGGTGATCGAGGAATTCCGGAAAACGGTAGCCGGATATTCGAATCTGGAGTACGAGGTGCCGGCAGGTGCGCGGGGCAAACGCGACGTGCACCTGGCAAGGCTGATCACGCGGCTGACAGGCGCGGAAGCAGCGATTGTGGTGAACAACTGCGCGGCGGCAGTGCTGGTGTCGCTGGCAGCGTTGGCGCGAGGCGGCGAAGTGATCGTGTCGCGAGGCGAATTGATCGAGATAGGCGACGGGTTCCGGATTCCAGAAATCATGGAACAGAGCGGAGCGGTTCTTCGGGAAGTAGGTACAACGAACCGGACGCGGATAGCGGATTACGAGAATGCGATTGGAGAGAAAACACGGGTGCTATTGCGGGTACATCCGTCGAATTTCACGGTCAGCGGATTCACGGAAAAGCCGGAAGTAAGCGAGTTGATTGCGCTGGGAGAGCGGCGCTGTTTGCCGGTGATTGAGGATTTGGGTTCGGGCTGCCTTGTGGGGCTGGGCGAGGCCGGGATCCACGAGCCGACCGTGCGAGAAAGCGTGGAGGCTGGGTTTTCGCTGGTGCTGTTCAGCGGAGACAAGTTGCTTGGAGGGCCGCAAGCAGGAATTATCGCGGGGAAAAAAGAATTGGTCGGGAGGGTGCGGCGGCATCCGCTGTTTCGCGCTTTGCGCGTGGACAAGCTGACGATTGCGGCGATGGAAGTGACGCTGCGGGCGTACCTGCGAGCGGCGTGGGAGGAAATTCCTTCGCAGCGGATGATTCGAATGACGGCGGAGGAAGTCGGGAAGCGTACGGAGCAGTTCGCGCGAACACTGGCGGCAAAGCTGGGCGCGAAGCAATCGCAGGTGGAGATCGTTGACGGGAATTCTCTGGTGGGCGGGGGCTCGACGCCATCGCAATCGCTACCGACGAAGCTTTTGCGGATTACGAGCGAGCGATTCTCTGCGACACAGCTGGAAGAGCGGCTGCGCACATCGCCCGGCCGCATTCCGGTGATTGCGCGAATCGAAGACGACCGGCTGCTGATTGATTTGCGGACCGTGTTCCCGGAACAAGAGACGGCGCTGGGCGAGTCGCTGGTTGCAGCGATGAGTTGAAGCTGTACATACTCTGCTTATAATGTTGGCCTTTCAAGTAAAAAAGGGACAACTGAAGCGTGCACAGCGACCGATCCCAAAGGTGAGACCGGGATGGGCGTTGATTCGAGTGCGCATGGCGGGGATCTGCAATACGGATGTGGAGATTCTGCGCGGGTATCACCAGTTTCGCGGCGTGCCGGGCCACGAATTCGTGGGAGACGTGGCTGAGGTGGCCGGCGTTTCTGCAGTGACGAAGCGAAACTGGATCGGGCGGCGCGTGGCGGGCGAAATTAATGTCGCTTGCGCGGCGTATGGTTACAAGCCGCTGTGCGACTTCTGCCGGCGCGGACTAAAGACACACTGCGCGAGGCGCACGGTGCTGGGGATTGTGGCGCATGACGGCGCGTTCGCAGAATATTTGACGCTGCCACTGGAGAATCTGCATGTTGTTCCGGCAAGGGTGAGCGATGAGAAGGCGGTTTTTACCGAGCCATTGGCTGCTGCGTGCGAGATTCTGGACCAAATTCCCATCGGAAGATTTCCAAGCGCGGCGGTGTTGGGCGATGGGAAGCTGGCACAACTGATTGCAATGGTGCTACGTGCGGCGGGAACGGATGTGACGTTGTATGGGAAGCACGGCGAGAAGATGAAGGCGGCGCAACGCGCGGGAATTTCGACGAAGAGAGTGTTCGGCGATGCGCGGGATCTGAAGCGGGTAAAGGAGAACTATCGGCTGGTGGTAGAAGCAACCGGGTCGCCTACGGGATTGATGCTGGCGCAACAGATGACGGAACCGCGGGGAACACTGGTGCTGAAATCGACGTTTCATGGCGCCGCGCCGGTGGAGACTTGGCCGATCGTCGTGAAAGAGGTTACCGTGGTGGGCTCGCGATGCGGGCCGTTTGCGAAGGCGATCGGGTTGCTGAAGTCCGGGAAGGTCGATCCGACGCCGCTCATTTCTACACGATTCGAGCTGAAGGACGCGGCGACAGCGATTCAATATGCACAGCGAGCGGGCGTGATGAAGGTGCTGGTGGAAAATCGTGTTCGGTCGAGGCCTGAGAGTATCTGACGTTGAGATCCTTCGCTTCGCTCAGGATGACAGCGCTCTTTTATTGCTTAGGCGAGCAGAAACTACAAACGGTTGATGCAGGAGGCGACGCAGGCGGCGCCGAAACCGTTGTCGATGTTGACGACGGTAACGTTGGAGGCGCAGGAGTTGAGCATGCCGAGAAGCGCGGCGACTCCGCCGAAGCTGGCGCCGTAGCCGACGCTGGTGGGAACGGCGATAACGGGTGCGGAGACGAGACCGCCAACGACGCTGGGGAGCGCGCCTTCCATGCCTGCGATGCAGATGATTACGCGAGCGTCCGTGAGATCGCTACGATGCTCGAGCAACCGGTGAATTCCAGCTACCCCGACGTCGTAAAGATGGTTGGCGCGATTGCCCATCATGCGGGCAGTGAGCAGGGCTTCTTCCGCGACGGGGATATCGCTGGTGCCGGCGGAAACGATAAGGATCGTTCCCTTCCCGCGAATTGTGGTGTCCCGCTCGATGGTGATGGCACCGGAGACGGAATGGAATTTCGCGGCACGGCTGGCGCGCTTTACGGCTGAAAATATTTTCATGTCCGCGCGAGTGATCAGAATGTTGTGGTGCGAGTCTTTATGGCGCAACATGGCGCGTACGATGTCCGCCACGTGAGCGGGCGCCTTCCCTTTGCCGAAAATCACCTCGGCGTAACCCTGGCGAAGTGCGCGGTGATGATCAACCTTGGCGATGCCGATGTCCTCGAACGGCATGTGCTTCAGACGCTCGACGCCGGTTTCGGGAGTCAGGTGACCTTCGCCCACGGATTTCAGAAGTTTCAAAATTTCTTCGGAGTTCATCAGGATTGACCAGAAAAATACTAACACTGCAGGCGTGATGCGCCTATGCTTGACTTGCCGGGCAGCGGCTGGGAGACTGAAACTCTCCGCGAAAATACTATGGCAAATCCTCAAGGGCGAATCATCACAATTGGTGTGACCGGGGCCAGCGGAGCCATTTTTGCGCAAAAAACGCTGGCCTTGTTAGAAGACGACGCGCGGGTCGCGCGAGTATACCTGGTAGTGACGGAAACCGGGCAGCGGCTGTTTGCGGAGGAATTGGCGATCACTTCGGGCGATTTGAAAAAGCTGCCGGGACGAATCCTAGGCCGCAGTTCAAAGAAAATCGAGACGGTTTCGAATAAGGACGTGGGCGCGGCGATTGCCTCGGGCAGCTATCCAGTGGATGCCATGATCGTGATTCCCTGCACCATGGGATGTCTTGCGTCGATCGCTACGGCGATGAGCGACGACCTGGTGGCCCGGGCGGCAGATGTGATGTTGAAGGAAGAGCGGAAACTGGTGTTATGCGTGCGTGACACGCCGTTTAACCGGATTCACTTGGAAAACATGCTGCGGGCGCAGCAGGCTGGCGCGGTAATCATGCCGGTGGTGCCGGCATTTTATTTCAAACCGAAATCAATCGACGAACTCGTGACCCAGTATACATGCCGGGTGCTGGCGCAGGCAGGATTGCCGCAAGAGAAAATGTACCGGTGGAGCGGAAGCGCGAGCGGACGAAAGGCGGAGCAGTAGAGATGGCGGGCCGGGTTCGCACCGTGCTGGAAATGATCAAGTTCGAGCACTCGGTTTTTGCGCTGCCGTTTGCGCTGACGGGGGCGTTACTGGCGGCTCGCGCTACGTTTCACGCCTGGCCGTCGCTGCGCCAGTTCGTGTGGATTGTGGCGGCCATGGTGGCGGCGAGGTCGGCATCGATGACCATCAACCGCATTGTGGATTTACGATACGACAGCCGGAATCCACGGACGAAGATGCGCGCGTTGGCGACCGGAGAATTGTCGGTTTCATTCGCGTGGGTTTTCACGGTAGTTGCGGTGGCGGCATTTTTGCTGGCCGCGTGGGAATTGAATTTGTTGTCACTGGAACTGGCACCGGTGGCGCTGGGGATCTTGTTCTTCTACTCGTACACCAAACGGTTCACGTCGTGGTCGCACCTGTTTTTGGGATTTGCGTTGGGAATTTCTCCGGAGGCGGCATGGATTGCGGTGACGGGGCACTTCGACTGGCACATGTTGATCCTGTGCGGAGCGGTGACGCTGTGGGTGGGCGGATTCGACGTGCTATATGCGTGCCAGGACGTGGAGTTTGACCGGGAGGCTGGACTGTTTTCCGTGCCGAAGCGCTTCGGCATTGCCAAGGCGTTGCGAATCGCACGGATCATGCATATTGGGGTTGTAATTTTGCTGAGCTGGCTGGCGCTGAGTTTTGGGTTACCCTGGCCGGCATGGGCGGGAATTGCGGTGGTGGCTGCACTGCTTGGTTATGAACATTCCCTCGTGAAGGCCAATGATCTAAGCAAGCTCAACGCTGCGTTTTTTGCGGTGAACGGCTATATTAGTATGTTGTTCCTGTTGTTCTGGGGCGCGGCGGCGGCGGTTTGGCGAGTTTGAAGCGATTGAAATTCTAGAAAGAAACGAAGAAGAACAAAGTGGCAGAACTGAAACTTACCGATACACGTTTGCGGCCGATTGCCGACAAGGTGCTGGCGGGCGAGCGGCTGTCGTTTGACGACGGCGTGGCGCTGTACAAAACACCGGACCTGCTGGCGGTGGGATGGCTGGCGAACTACGTGCGCGAGAAGCGGCACGGAAACGTCACGTATTACAACGTCAACCGGCACATTAATCCCACAAACGTGTGCGTAGCACATTGCAAGCTTTGCGCGTTTGGCCGCGATCCCGGAGCGCCAGGGGCTTACACGTACTCTCTGGAACAGATGTACGAGCGTGCGGCGAAGGGGATTCGCGAGGGCGCAACGGAAATTCACATCGTAGGCGGCTTGCATCCGGATCTGCCGTTTGAATATTTTCTGGAATTGATCCGCGGAATCAAGCAGCGCCACCCGCAGGTGCATCTGAAGGCGTTCACGATGGTGGAAGTGCATTACTTCGCGCGCATCGCGAAGCTGACCGTGGATCAAGTGCTGGTGAAGATGAAAGAAGCGGGCGTGGATTCCTGCCCGGGCGGCGGCGCGGAGATTTTTCATCCCCGGGTGCGGCGAATTATTTGCGACCACAAGGTCAGCGGGCGGATGTGGCTGAGCATGGCGAAGAAGGCGCACCGGATTGGGTTGCGTTCGAACGCGACGATGCTGTACGGCCACGTGGAAACCGCCGAGGAGCGCGTGGATCACCTGGTGCTGTTGCGCGAGGCGCAAGACGAGACGCATGGATTCGTAGCATTCATTCCACTCGCGTTCCATCCGGAAAACACACCGCTGGCCCATATTCCGAAGCCGACGGGCTACGATGATCTGCGGAACATTGCCGTGTCGCGCTTGATGTTGGACAATTTCGGCCACATCAAGGCGTACTGGATCATGCTGACGACCAGCATCGCGCAAATTGCGCTGCGATTTGGCGCGAACGACATGGATGGAACAGTCGTCGAGGAGAAGATTTATCACGATGCCGGCGCGACAACGGCGGAGTTCACGCCGCGGGGAGAGCTGGAAAGGTTAATCCGTGCAGCGGGCCGGGTACCTGTGGAACGCGATACCCTCTACAATCCTGTGGATCGCAGCAAAATGCCCCCGATTGTGCCGGCCACGCCACCGGGCCTGGTCTCGCTTTCGACATAAACGGCATGCCTAACGCAGCTTTGCCTGAGTAGACCATCTGATGTAAGGTGAACCGCCCGGAGCCCGTCTAAAACTCGCTCGCCCAGGAATAAGCCACGTGTGGACCATTGTTCTACTGACAATTTCGAACATCTTTATGACGTTTGCATGGTATGGGCACCTGAAATACAGGAATGTGCCGCTGTGGAAGGTCGTGATCGCGAGCTGGGGTATCGCATTTTTCGAATATTGCTTCCAGGTGCCGGCGAACCGCATGGGCTCGTATGAATTCAATGGGGCGCAATTGAAGACGATTCAGGAAGTGATTACGCTGACGGTGTTCTCCGTTTTCTCGATTACGTATCTCGGAGAGCCCATTAAATGGAACTACGGCGTGGGATTCGGCTGCATCGCGGCCGGCGCTTTTTTCGTGTTCCACAAGTGGTAGAATCTGGGCGTCGCAAACTTATAACCCGCCCCCGGCCAGCCTCGAATCCAATCCACACGGCTTGTGAGCGACGTTCAAAGGAGACAAGATATGCAGCGCAAAGCATCGGCAGTTTGGCAAGGCGACCTGAAGTCCGGCAAGGGAGCGATTTCGACGGACAGTGGAACGCTGAAGGATACGCAGTATTCGTTCAGCACCCGATTTGAGAATGGCGTGGGCACGAATCCGGAAGAACTGATCGCCGCAGCGCACGCGGGCTGCTTCACGATGGCGCTATCCGCACAGCTCGGCAACGCGGGACTGACCGCGACCAAGCTGGAGACCACCTGCACGGTCACGCTGGAGAAGTTGGCCGATGGATTCGCGATTACCAAGAGCCATCTGGACCTGGTGGCGCACGTGCCGAACGCGGATAAAGCGAAGTTCGACGCGGCAGTGAAGGCGGCGGAAACGGGTTGCCCGGTTTCCAAGCTATACAAAGCGGAAATCAGCGTAAGCTCACAGCTGGTGACGTCGAAGTCGGCGTAAACTCCACAAAGTTCTTGAAGCGAGTACAATGCTGCGCATGATCCCCGCTTCGGGTGTGTTTATTTGCGGTGTCGCTATTTTCCTCGTGGTCCTTTGGGACGCCTTCGAGGCGATCATCTTGCCCAGGCGAGTGACGCGGCGGTTCCGGCTGACGAACATCTACTATCTGTTCACCTGGAAAACGTGGAAGATCTATGCTCGATTGATCCCGTCCAAGAAGGCGCGGGAGGCATTTTTCGGATTTTTTGGGCCGATTTCCCTTCTCTTTCTGATTGGGGTGTGGGCGGTGGGGCTGGTGATTTCGTTCGGAATGATGCAATACGGCGCGGGATCGGCGGTGAATGTTTCCGGAATGACCCCGAGTTTCTACACCGATTTGTATTTGAGTGGAACGACGTTTTTTACCCTGGGACTGGGAGATGTAATTCCGAAGTCTGGGCTGGCGCGGTTTCTGGTCGTCGCCGAGGCGGGATTCGGTTTTGGATTTCTGGCCGCGGTGATCGGCTATCTGCCGTTTATTTATGGCGCCTTCGGCAACCGGGAGACGAACATAGCGCTGCTGGACGCGCGGGCGGGAACGCCGCCGACGGCGGGAGAACTGCTTCGGCGGCACGCCTATGATGGAGGAGAAGCAGCATTGAAGCAGTTGCTGGGAGAATGGGAGCGGTGGTGCGCGCAACTGCTAGAATCTCACTTGTCTTATCCGGTGTTGGCGTATTTCCGTTCGCAGCATGACAACCAGTCGTGGATCGCGGCTCTAACGGCGATCCTGGATACTTGCGCTTTGGTGATTGCCGGAGTACAGGATGCACGTTCGAAACAGGCAGAATTGACGTTTGCCATCGCGCGGCACGCGGTTGTCGATCTCTGCCAGGTTTTTGGCGCGCCGCCGCGCCCACTACCGGAAAGCCGGTTGACGCCCGAAACGTTCGAGAAGTTGGGCACAAAGCTTGCCAAGCACGGCATGGTATTTCTGACGACCCCCGAAGGAACCCAGAAGCTCACCGAGTTGCGCGGGATGTATGAACCATACGCGGCTGCATTGGCACGACATCTGAACCATTCGTTGCCATTGTGGATTCCTGACAAAAAAGGACGCGACAATTGGGAAACCACGGCGTGGGCCGCAACCAGCGGAGTGATGAATGAGAACGCTGCGCACGTGCT
>Ga0335080_10004162_pt1 | contig 14733 bp, 8 predicted proteins | sample Lox_Sample_34_FD_206720 | JGI IMG/M metagenome (GOLD analysis project Ga0335080, IMG submission 206720) | Soil microbial communities from Loxahatchee National Wildlife Refuge, Florida, United States - Lox_Sample_3.4 | ecosystem: Environmental > Terrestrial > Soil > Wetlands | place: USA: Florida... | reverse complement strand
AGCCGCCCGAAGGAATGGACGCGTAAAGAGCGCTAGCCCCCAGACAGGCGCCGCTCCGCTGGCCGTCCCCAGTAGCTCGCTAGCTCTTCTGTTGGACCACAAGATGCTCGCGCACTGTGGCCAAAAGCCTCCTGGCCACGACCTCAGCGTCGACACGGAAACGACCCTCAATGATCGCCTGCTTGGTCGCTTCCACGGCGCCGGCGTCTACGATTCCAACGCCGCTCAGCACCTTGTCCAGCTGCTGCCCTGCCGGCAGTGCAGTGATTTCGACCTTGACGGTACGCGCCGACGGTGCGGTTGACCCCTGCGGAACTGGCTGGGGATCTGCTGCTCCCGCGTCTTGAACAACTCCGGGGACGACGGGCTTGATTGAATCGCCACCAATTTTTGTCACAGCTTCACCTCCTGGTGAGTTGCCAACCGCGCTGCCGAATCGACGCGACCGAATCCAGACTAGACCTGCTTACGGCACCGCTTCTGGAAAGGTTTAGATGCGCCGTGCGTGAGACGCATCCTAGACCAGCGGCTCCCTCAGTTCAAGCCGGGCCGGAACAATTGGTTCCGGCCGAATCGCGGATCATGCTTGACCTAGGTCCTTAATTACGTTACCGGACCTGACTCTCGGGCGGCGTCGGCGCGTCGTCGTCTGGACCTGTTCGTGCCACACGGCGTGGATTGGGTTCGAGCTCCATCTGTTGATCGTAGCGTGAGATCCTCCTGTTGTTCCCTGTCTAGACGCGGAGGCAAGGGCTCACCTCCGCGGCCCGCGCCTAGCACTGGCATGTCCTGTCAGAAAGTTGAGAAAACGAGATGGGCCATCGAATGCGCAGCGAAAGAGATGACGCTAGACGGGCGGTTAGAGGCAGACGCCCGCGTCAAGCTGGCTCTCGCTGTTTTGATTGAACCATTTCAAGGGAATGTAATGTCAACCTGCTGTAAAAGCCGAGGCCTTAATGTGAAACACATCGACAATCCCGGTGCTGCCGTGGTCCATTTCCAGCGTGACGAAGACATCTGCTTGTCCTAACGACGCAGTTGTGAGAAATTCTGGTTCATATAACACCGAGGTGGGTGGTCTGTAGTCTCGCGCCGGCTTCGCGTCCTGCAAGCTGAGCAAGCGAGAGAAGACATCGCCCGCCAATTGCAGAGACCAAAGCAACAATGAAACCGCTACGAGCGGCGGATCAGGGAGGCACTATCGATCTGCCGTTCAATGAGCATGTCCTGTCTCGGCTGCTGGTTTCGCTCGATGACGGGAGCACGTCCTCGCAAGCGTTGGCAGATCTGCTCCTTTGCGACCCTGCCCTCGCTTTGCACGTCCTGGCCAGCGCTGCCCCTTTTCCTACAAGCGCCGAACCGGTTCAGTCGATTTCCATGGAAGCTTGCCTTGGCGTGCTTGGGCGCGACATGTTGCAGGCCCTTGCCATGCTGCAGCTGGGAAAACAGCTCGGCAATGGGGCGCTTCCCTATCCGCGTTCGCTGTTGGAACGGATCTGGGGACGGTCCTTGGTTTGTGCAGAGGTGGCGGGTCGCTTGGCACGCGCCTCGAACCAACCGCCCGAGCCCGCGTACGTGGCGGGTCTTCTGCATCAGATCGGGAAGCTGGTGCTGCTGCGCTCCCGCGGAGAAGCCTACGCTCGGATCGTGACAGCCGCGCATGGTGACGCGGATCTAGTAAGCGCCGAACGAGAACTGATAGAGACTACTCACGACGCTGTCGGTGCCGCGTGGGTCGAGGCGTGTGGGTTGCCCGGCTTCCTCGCCGACGCCCTGCGGTTTCGGCACGAACCGCTCGACCGACTGGGCGACGCGCCGTTCGTCGTGCGAGCCGTTGCCGTGGGCAGTGCGCTGGCCGAGGATGGTATTACCGACGTGACGCGTCGCGCGGCCACTGAGCTTGCCGGCATCGAGGTATCCGCGGTCGCGCGCCTGTACGAACAAGCAACGAGCGCGGCACGAGGAAACCCGGCGGGAATCGACATCGTCGATTGGAGCGCCTCTGTTCCGGCTCAACCCGAGCGAGTGGTGGAGGGTGACCTCAGTCTCCAGCTACCGGCTGTCGCAACGGGTGGCAACGCCGCCGGGAAATCAGAGGAGCTGGTTTCGGTAGTAGCTCATGCCGGGCTACACGAGATGATGCGGCAAACGCTGGAGGATGCCGGGGATCAGCAGACGGCGCTGTCTCGCATTCGGCGTTTGTCGCGATTGCTCACCGGACTCAGACGACAGTTTTTCTTCCTCGCCGAGCCTCACGACCAACGTTTGATCGGTGTGGTATCAGGGGAAGATCCCGCAAGTCTGGCCAAGCTCGCCGTTTCCCTCGAAAGTTCCCCCAGCCTGTTGGCTCAGGCTGCAAAGGAGCGTCGACCGGCGCGTGCGGTGGGTCTGGAACTCGAGCGCAGCGCCGCCATCGATCGGGTGTTGGCACGCATGATGGACACTGGGGGTCTGCTCTGCGTTCCCATGACCGCGGAGGCTTCCGTTTTAGGCGTGCTCGTGGTCGGATTGCCTGCCGACTGGCAGGAGCCGTATGAAGACGAGCGCCTGGTGGCGCGACTGGCTGCTCTGGCCGGGGAAACGCTCTCGCGGATCAGGCAGCATGCGGGCTACGAAGAGCGCACGCGCACAGAACTGACCGAACGCTTTCGCGCTATCGGCAGACGTGTCGTGCATGAGGCCGGCAACCCGCTGAGCATCGTGAAAAACTACCTGAAGCTACTGCGAGACAAAGTTGGGGACAGCGGGCAATTCCGCGAAGAGTTAACGGTGCTGAACGAAGAATTGGATCGCGTCGCGCGCATCGTCCAACGCATGGGTGACCCGTTCGCAGCCGAAGCAGAGGAGCCGTCCCGCCTTGACCTCAACGGCGTCGTCCAGGAGCTGATGCTGCTGTGCAAGGACACTTTGTTCACGAAGCGTGGCATCGAAATCGTGCAGCAACTGGATCCGCAGTTGCCCGTGTTGCACGGCGATGTCGGCGCGGTAAAGCAGGTCGCATTGAACTTGCTCACCAATGCGGCGGAGGCGATGAGCAATGGTGGTCGACTCGGGGTGATGACAGCGGACAACGTCAACTTCGGCGGCGAGTTGTTCGTGTTGCTGCAGATCAGCGATACCGGAGGGGGAATGCCGGCGGAGGTGATGCAGCGCCTGTTCAAGCCCGGCACAACCACGAAAGGCGCGGGCCACGAAGGCATCGGGCTAGCCGAAAGCGCGTCGATCCTCGAGCGTCTCGGTGGACGAATTCTGTGCCGCAGTCACCCCGGCCGCGGCACCATTTTTCTAACACTGCTTCCGCGTTGCGTCTTCTCTGCCGGCACTGAAAAAGCCATGCCTCAGGTTTCGGAAGCTGTCCCCTGAGGCCCGGCTCCCCATGCAACTACCGAGCGGAGCGTCGTTTGTTCCCCAACCATCGGAGCTGATGCCTCCGGTCCCTCGCATTCTCGTGGTGGACGACGAGGCGAGGTTGCGGCACAGCTTGAAGTTGCTTCTGGAGCACGAAGGCCGCCGGGTCGAAGAGTGCGCTACTGGCGCGGAAGCCGTGGTCATGCTGAGCCGCCAGCACTACGACCTCGTGTTGCTCGACCTCCGGCTCCCGGATATGACGGGGCTGCAGGTAATGGATCGCCTGAAACCGCAGTTGTCCTCGATCACAGTGATCGTTGTAAGCGCCGATGATGTGATCGACTCCGCGATCGGAGCGCTGCGTCGCGGGGCTTACGACTTCGTGCGCAAACCCTATCAGCCCGAAGAATTGCTGCACACCGTCGAAAATGCGCTCCAGCGCAAAGCGCTCGAGGACACCAACGCGCTGATCAGCGCTCGCCTCGCGCAGTCCGAGCAGCTCCATCGTTACCTGGTGGATCATTCTCCGGACCTCATCTACACGGTGAACGAACAGGGCCAGTTCACCTATCTCAACCCGACTGTGGCGGCGATGCTCGGCTACCCGAGCCAGGAGCTTATCGGCCACCACTACTCCAGCATCATCCACGAGGAGGATCGTGAGCGCGCGCGCTACGCTTTCTGCGAGCGGCGAACCGGAGATCGGGCCTCGCGTAACGTCGAGCTGCGGCTGAAGCGCAAGCTTGGCAGCGAAGAGCAGAAGCCGGAACAAGCCGAGCTGCTGACCATCGCTTTGAGCGCTACTGGCGTATACCTGGAACAGAAGGAGCCAGCTGCGAAGCGGCGCTTCCTAGGCAGTTATGGTGTCGCGCGCGATATTACAGAGCGCAAGCGGGCTGAAGAGAGAATCAGCTTTCAGGCCTATCACGATCTCCTCACTCAGCTGCCGAATCGTGCACTGTTCAAGGATCGGCTCAGCGTGGCGCTGTCGCAAGCCCATCGCAGTGGACGCCTGGTCGCTGTCCTCTTCATCGATCTGGATCGCTTCAAGCTGATCAACGACAGTCTGGGCCATGCCGAGGGCGACGAGTTGCTGAAAGGCGTGGCCGGACGCTTGCAGGGCTGCGTGCGGCGCAGCGACACGTTGGCCCGGCTGGGCGGCGACGAGTTTACGATTCTTCTGCCCGATTTGTCGGATGCCGAGGACGCCGCCATCATTTCGCAGAAGGTTATCGACGAGTTGAGGCGGCCGCTCAGTGTCGGAGGACAGGAAGTGCGAGCCACAGCGAGCATCGGCATTGCTCTCTATCCCAGTGACGGATCGGAGGCCGAGAGCCTGGTCAAGCACGCTGACATCGCGATGTATCACGTCAAGACTGCCGGCAAGAACGGGTACGCGTTTTTCTCGCCGGAAATGAACGCTGCGTTTCATCACAAGCTCACCTTGGAGACCGAGCTGCGTCGCGCGCTCGATCTCGGGGAGTTGGAGCTGTGGTATCAACCGCAGATCAGCGTGAGCCGCCGGCGGGTTGTGGGCATGGAGGCGCTCATCCGCTGGCGCCATCCGCAGCGGGGGATATTGCTCCCAATGACCTTCATCCCGGTCGCGGAGGAGGCCGGACTAATTGGCCGTATCAGTGACTGGTGCCTGGAGCAGTCGTGTCTGCAACTGGCCAGATGGCGTGGCGAGGGCTTCGACGCCTTGCGCATGAGCGTTAATCTCTCGCCGCGGGATTTCGACAAGGCTGACGTCGTCGACCGCGTGCTTGCGACTCTGCATCGTCACCGCGTACCGTCGCAAAATTTGGAAATTGAAATCACCGAGAATCTCCTGATGCGCGAGGCGGAGTCTGTCGCGGACGCGGTTAAGCGCCTGCGCGACAGCGGGGTACGCATATGCTTCGATGACTTCGGGACCCGGTTCGCCAATTTCGGGTATCTGCAGAAATTTTCGATCACTACGCTGAAGCTCGACCAGTCCTTCGTCCGAGATCTGACGGTGGCGCACCCCTATAGTCCGATCATCTCAGCCATCGTTGGCATTGCGCGCGGTTTCGACCTGCACCTCATTGCCGAGGGCGTGGAAGACAAGCTGCAACGCGATGTATTGCTGAAGCTGGGCTGTGACGAAATGCAGGGCCACCTGTTCGGCCCTGCGTTGGAAGCGGCGCAGGCGAGCGCGCTGTTGTCGATCGATCTTCCGGACAGCATGCTGGGTTGATCGATGAGCAGCGAGAGGCGGCGGCTGGCCGCGCTCATCGAATACGTCCAGCAGTCGGCGCGCAGCCGCACCAAGCTCGTGTCCCACGTGAGCGACCACGGCCGCTTTCTTCTGATGGAGCGTCACCTCGCCGGATTGGACGGCGTCAAGCTCAACGACGCGGGTCCGGATGGGGAAGATGAAGTATGGCTCTCGGTTCCGCGTCCACCTAACCCGGAACCACCGCCTCGCGCCGACAATCCCTGGCTCGCCGCCTGGCTCGCTGTGGGTGGTCCCCTGCTGCAGCTGCCCAGATTGGCGCCCGCCGTCGAGGGATGGGCCCTGATTGCGACGGGCACGCACCGCGACGCCACTCAGCCCGCGAGTAACGTCGCCGAAATGGCGCAGCCAGAGGTCGATCCGAGTCGCCGCGTTCCGCTCGAAGATTACGCTTTCCGGAGCGAGATCGAAAAGCAATTCGCGCTCTATCTCGAGAGCGTGTGGAAACCATGGGCAGAGGCCGAACAACGCCGTCGTCGCTTGTCCCGCCTCTACGTTCAGCTCTTCACGCTCCAGCAAGAGCTCGCGGGCGCTATGGTCGAAGGCCAACTGGAACTGGTATGGGGTATTGGGCTCGCTGCACGTCGAGAAAACGACGCAACCGTCGCCTATCCCCTCATCAGTCGCCTGGTCGACATCACTATCGATCAACGAACCGGGGCGGCGCAAGTGCGGCCGCGAGACACGGACCCCAGACTCGAGCTTGATCTGTACGCTGCAGCGGACAATCCGGGAGTTGCCGTCGCGGAGCGCCGGGCGAGGGAGTTTTTCGCTCAGGCGACGACGACGCTGTCGCCATTCGAGCCCGTCTCCTATCAGCCGCTGGTGGCGATGATCAAAACCTGCCTCGAGCTGCAGCCCGGCGATTTACTTCCCGGAGACATGAGCCTCGCCAAATTCGAGGAGCGGCTTACGCTCACCGATTCCTGGGTGTTGTTTGCCCGCCCACGCAGTGCCAATCCGTTTGTGCAGGATCTCGATCATCTCATGCGGGCAGCAGATGCTTGGGCCGAAGCGGTGCCGCTTCCCGGGGCGGTGGCGGCGCTGGTGACCGAACCAGGTGCTGCGGGCACCAAGGTGGAATTGCCCAACTTTCGCGGGGTGAGCGCTATCTATCACGCCGGCGCGTCACCTTCCGCAGTTGCCAGCGATCTGTATTTTCCAAAACCGTTCAACGATGAGCAGGTCAGAATTGTCCAGCTGCTCGAGACTTCCGACGGCGTCGTCGTGCAGGGACCGCCCGGCACCGGTAAGACGCACACCATCGCCAACATTATCTGTCACTGGCTGGCCAAGGGGCGTCGCGTGCTCGTCACTTCCATGAAGGACCCGGCGCTGGCGGCGTTGCGCGATCATCTTCCCGAGGAGATACGGCCGCTCGCCATCGCGCTGCTGGCGAGCGAGCAGGAGGGGATGCAACTGTTCGAGCAGTCGATTCACAGGATCGCCTCGGAGGTACAGAGCATCGATCTGGTATCGACGGCTCGCGACCTCGATCAACTGGAGGATACGATCGAAGCGCTGCACGCGCGGCTGCTGCGACTCGACACGGATGCCAATCGCTGGGCCCGGCTCAACCTGGCTCGCATCGAGATGGAAGGCGAGAGCATCGATCCTCTCGAAGCGGCGCAGGAGGTACGGTCGCACGCCGGCGAGTTCGAGTGGATTCCAGATCCCCTGGGGGTAGGCTCGCAGTACGCCCCGCGCTTCAACGCGGAGGATATCTCGCGATTGCATGATGCCCGTCGACAGCTGAGCCAGGACATCGATTACGTGGAATGCAACCTTCCGGTCCCGGCGCAGTTGCCCGATGCAGGGTTGCTTCTGCAAGCGCACCGTGATCTGGCGCGGTTCCGGACGCTGATTGCCGAAGCACGGTCGGGACGCGTTCCTCCACTCGCGGATGCGAGTCAGGCGAGTCTGGCCGCGGCCCAGGAGCTGAGCGCCGAGATCGAGCGGATCAAGACGCTGCGTGACGAGATTCCTCGGGCTCAGCGCATGTGGACGGTGACGCTGCGGGAACGGCTTAAAAGCGGCGTGGTCATTGACCAGCTGGCGACCCTCGAATCCCTGGGGCGAGAGTTGCAGCTGGCTGCGAACGAGCGCAAGACTTTCCTGGCCAGGCCGGTGTCAGTGCCACCGCAGGCCGAGCTGGATCTCGAGTTCGTGACGGCGGTGAAAAATCTGGCTCAGGGCAGACGCGCGTTCGGCCTGACAGGGGTGTTCGGCAAATCTGAGGCGAGGAAGCACCTGGAAGCGGTAACGGTCAACGGTCGCCGTCCGATCGACGCCGGAGAATGGCGGCACGCTGCGAACTATCTTGCGCTCCTGAAAGTCTGGCATCAGCTGACTGCGCGCTGGAATGCGTTGGCTGCGGACATCGGGCTCGACGTAGTGTCGGTGACCGATGTCGCACAGAGCATGGCGCCGGGGGTCAGCAAAGGCGGCATGGCCGCGGTGTCCCAGTTCGCGCTCTATGAGAAGGTCCGGGCACTGGTTACCAGTGAGACCCGACTGGTGCAGCAGGCGACGCAGTTGTTTCCGGGGTGGGCCTCTGGTCGTGCGGTCGCCGATGATGGAACGGCGTTCGCCGAGTTGGAGAAGGCGATTGTGCACCATCTGAGCACCTATCGCCTGGGTGAGGTCTGGGCGGTCAGGGACGGTCTGCATAAAGCGCTGGAGGCCAAGAGCGGTCGCGTAGTAGACGAGATGCGTCGCTTTCTGGTCGGCGTTCTGGGTAGCCCGGATGTGGATGAGGCCACGATGCTCGGAGCGTGGTCGACACATCTCGCCGAGCTGGCGCGAGTCCAAGCTCTCGCGGCTCCGCTCGCCATCGTGTTGGCGGTCACACAGTTGATAGCGGAGTCGGGGGCGCCGCAATGCGCGCAAGCCCTGCGCCAGCCCACGCAGGGTGATGCCGATCGGCTCTCGCCAGAGAACTGGCAGCGCGCCTGGCGCCTAAGGCGGCTGGCAACTCATCTCGCGGCTATAGATTCGCAGGACGAGTTCAAGAAATTGGCCAAAATCCGGATCGATCTCGAGCACGACCTGGCGCGCGCGTATCATGAGCTCGTCGTCAAACGCACCTGGCGCATGCTTGCCGAAAATGCCACACCAAGCGTGCGTGCGGGATTACAGGCGTACCTCAACGCGATCCAGAAGATCGGCAAGGGCACCGGCAAGCGTGCCGTCCGTTACCGGCACGATGCGCGCTCTGCGGCGGCACAGGCAATTCCCGCTGTTCCCTGCTGGATCATGCCCCACTATCGCGTCTCCGAATCGCTGCCGCCACAGCTTGGCTGCTTCGATCTGGTGGTGATCGACGAGGCTTCCCAATCGGACCTTTCAGCTTTGCCCGCCCTGTTGCGCGCGCGCAAACTGCTGGTCGTGGGCGACGACCTGCAAGTCTCGCCGGACGCGGTAGGACTCGAAGAGCAGAAGATCAAGACGCTCATGCAGCGATTCCTGTCCGAGCAAGTTCCCCTGTATCGCGCGCAAATGTCGCCCGAGCGATCTATCTATGATCTCGCCAAGGTCGTCTTCGCTGGCAGCGGTGTCGTCCTGAGAGAGCACTTCCGCTGCGTGGCCCCGATCATCGAATATTCAAAGCGCGAGTTCTATGGCCACGAGCTGCGACCGCTCAGACTTCCCAAGCCCTCCGAGCGTCTGGATCCGCCGCTGGTCGACGTGTTGATCGAGGATGCGCAGCGCACCGGTGGCGTAAACAGCGCAGAGGTCGATTTTATCGTGGAGGAGATTGGCCGCGTGGTGGCGGACCCGCGCATGGCTGGCCGCTCAATCGGAGTGGTGTCGTTGCTGGGAGAGGAGCAGGCGGTAACCATTTGGGATCAGCTCAACGACGAATACGGGCCGCACCTGCTGCAGCGGCACCGGATCGCCTGCGGAGACGCGCGCACCTTTCAAGGGAGAGAGCGGGACGTGATCTTCCTGTCCCTGGTCTGTGCGCCCAACGATGTGGGCGCGCCCCTGTCCCGGGATGCCTTTGCGCAGAGATTCAACGTCGCTGCATCACGTGCGCGAGACCGGATGTACCTGGTGCGGTCGGTGGATCTAGCGCATCTGTCCGAAGCGGACAGGCTGCGCCGGAGCTTGATCGCGCATTTTGCGCAGCCTTTTCCCCAGGACCGAGCCCCTTCCGGAGATCCTCGCGAACTGTGCGAGTCGCCCTTCGAGCGCGAACTGTACGACTGGCTGTCGCAGCAGGGTTACCGCGTTGCGCCGCAGGTCAGAATCGGCGCCTACCGTGTCGACTTGGTCGTCGAAGGCGGCGACGATGCTCGATTGGCGATCGAGTGCGACGGTGATCAAGAGCAAGGGCCGGAGCAGTGGGCCCATGACATCCGTCGCCAGAGAGTCCTGGAGCGTGCCGGGTGGACATTTTGGCGTTGCTTCGCCGCCACGTTCGTCCGCCGGCGCGCGGCGGTTCTGGAGGATTTGCGCTTGGCGCTATCAGCGCAGGGTATCGAAGCCCTCGGTGCACGGGGCACCGCGCCAGCGGTGCATACGCAGGCGCGAAAAGCGACTCGCGACAGCGGGTTGCCTCATCGAGCAGGTTCAGGCGAAAGAGTTGGCGTTCAGCCAACTGCTGCCTGAGATACTTTGTGTGGCGCGCTGCCGGAGCTGACCTGCGTTTCCCTAGTAGGATCCGCTGGCCCTGACTGCTGGCGCGGCGCCGTCGCGCATTTCTGCTACCGCTGCCTTCGCCGCCGCCGCGAGGAAAGCGTTATCGGCCAGCAACGTCACGAACTGGAAGCCGAGCGCGATCATCTCCTTTGCCATAGCCGTCGATCCGCAGTGGATCCCTGCGTAGACTCCATGTTTCTTTGCGCCCGCGACGATGGTCTTGATCGCGTTCAGCACGATCGGGTCGGTAGGTACACCGGACGGAGCACAGCCCAGAGTGATCGCCAGGTCGTTGGGTCCGATGTACAGTGAATCCAACCCGGGGACGCTGAGAATCTCATCCAGATTCTCGACCGCTTGCTTGGTCTCGATCATCGCCATGGTGATCACAGTCGTGTTGGCGTGCTTGAAGTAGTCCGCGCCCGAATACCATGTGGCGCGGACCGGTCCGAAACTCCGGTAACCCAACGGCGCGTATCGGCAAGCCTGGACGAACGCCTCGCACTCCGCGCGTGTGTTGATCATCGGGCACACGATGCCGTAAGCCCCGGCATCCAGCAGCTTCATGATGATGCCCGGTTCAAGCCACGGCACTCGCGCGAGTGGAACCGTCGCGGTGGTGGAAATCGCCTGGAGCATCGTCACAGCAGTCTGGTAATCCACCAGGCCATGCTGCAGGTCCACGGTCAGCGCATCCCAACTCGCCTGCGCCATATTTTCGGCGGCGACCGAACTGGGAATACCCAGCCAGCCGTTGATCACCGCGCCGCCGCGCTTCCAAATCGACTTGACGTTGTTCTCTCTCACGTTTTGTGCCTGTGGTCTGGAACTGGGGAAGTGGTGATGCTTTCTGGCTCTTCACCTGCCGCGTTGCATCGCAACAGCGCGACACCGTGGACCTGACGCGAGAACCGGTCTAGCATTCCAGGGAAAAATTCGCCAACCGGCATCATAAGATAAATATCGGGTGGGCGCGTGACTGCAACGGGAGGAATTGGAGATGCCCTCGAACAATTTCAATCGCCGACGTTTCCTCGCGACATCGGTTGCAGGTTCAGTAGCAGTAGCCGCGCCCTATGTCCTCACTTCCTGTGCAACGCGAAAGCTTTCGGTAGGGTTCTGGGACCATTGGGTGCCCGGCGCCAATGACGTGCTCACGAAGCTCACCAACGAGTGGGCCGCGCAGGAGAAGATCGATCTGAAGATCGACTACATTACCTCCCAGGGCAACAAGATCCTGCTGACCATAGCTGCCGAGGCGCAGGCGAAGTCCGGACACGACGTTCTGGCTTTCCCCACTTGGTACGCGGCCGCGCAGGCCAAGAACTTAGAGCCGATGGACGACGTCATGCAGCCGTTGATTGCACAAAACGGAGATGTCGTCGCCGTGACCGAGTACCTCGGTAAACAGGACGGACATTGGCTGGGCGTGCCCGCAACGCCGGGCAGTCAAGTAAAAGGGCCCTGTGCACGGATCGATCTGTTCAAACAGCACGTCGAGCTGGACCTCACCAAGATGTATCCGCCGGGAGCGCCGGCGGATAAGGCCATGACCGACCACTGGACATGGGACGCGTTCCTGGTTGCCGCTGAGAAATGCTTCAAGGCCGGCTATCCCTTCGGTCTGGGCCTGGGAGAGACGACCGATTCAGTCGACTGGGTCGGCTCCCTGTTCGCTGCGTATGGCGCGCAGCTGGTCGACGCCAAGGGCAATATCACGGTCAACTCCGATGCTACGAAGCAGGTGCTTGAATACGCGAAAAGGCTCGTGCCGTTCCTTCCGCCCGACGTCTTCGCCTGGGATGACGCGTCCAACAATAAATGGCTGATCGCCGGCAAGGGCGCTCTGATCATGAATCCGCCCAGCGCTTGGGCTGTCGCCAAGCGCGACAATCCTCAGGTTGCGGAGCAACTATGGACCTTTCCGTCCCCCAAGGGACCGAAAGGGCGCTACGAGCCCGGCTTGCCATATTTCTGGGGCGTCTGGAAGTTCGCTAACAACAAAGCGGCCGCGAAGAGCTTGCTTACCTACCTTTCTCAGCGGTCAGTGGTCGAACAACTAGTACAGGCGAGCGGCGGTTACGACATACCCAGCTTCTCGGGTCTGCGCGACTTCAAGATCTGGGCCGAGCAAGGACCACCGAAGGGAACGCTTTATAACTACCCTCCGCGGAACGACGAGATCGTTTGGATCGCCGCGTCGCCTGCACCCACTCCGATCGCCATGCAGATATACGCACAAGCCACGAGTACAAAAATGATTGCGAAAATCACGCAGGGTGGTGAGTCCATCGATAAAGCCATTGCATGGGCCGCTTCCGAACTCGAGGGGTTCATGCGCGTGTGAGCCCAAGTCGTGTCTTGGTGCTGGACTGGTCTCGGATATCGCTACGAGCATGCGATCCATGGCCCCTCGCAATGGAAGGCGGTCAAGATGGTTGACGCGGTAGCGGTGCGGCGGCAAGTGCATCGGAGCACAGGGCGGACGAGCGCAAAGAGCTTCGCACGTCGCAAGTCCACCATCGCCTTAGTCATGGCGTTGCCGCTCATACTCTGCATCGGTCTGCTGGTCGTCTATCCATCGCTCTATGCCGTCTACCTCGCAACCTTGAACAAGTCGATGGAGCGTTTCGTCGGCCTGGGTAACTTCGCGTTCCTGTTCACGCGCGAAACCTTCTGGATGGTCGTGAGGCAATCGGCCATCTTCGCGGTGAGCGCAGTGTTCTTCAAGGCGCTCATTGGATTTTGCGTGGCGCACTTCGTCCACAACGTTCCGACCAAAGGCCAGCGCAAGTGGCGAGGCATGCTTCTGGTGCCTTGGGTCATCCCGCCCGCCATGAGCACCCTTGCCTGGCTGTGGCTGTTCGATCCGTCCTACAGCGCGTTCAACTGGATCCTGCAGCAGATGGGCATTGGTGCCGTACCCTGGTTGGGAGACCCATACTGGGCGCGCTTTGCGGTCATCCTGGTGAACGTGTGGTTCGGCGCGCCATTCTTCATGATCATGTACCTGGCAGCGCTCAAATCCGTCCCGGAGCAGCTATACGAGGCGGCAGCCATCGACGGCGCAAACTGGTGGCAGAAGCTGTGGTTCGTAACGCTGCCGATGATGCGGAATATCATTGCCATCACAGTCTTGTTCTCGCTCATCGTTACTTTCGCCAACTTCGACATCGTGCGCGTCCTCACCAATGGCGGACCGGTCGACCAGACCCACGTCTTCGCCACCTGGGCGTTCAAACTCGGCATCGAGAGCAACGATATTCCGCTGGGCGCGTGCGTTTCGCTGTTCATGTTCCCGATCCTTGCTGTTGCCGCGATCTTCATACTGCGCGGCATCAACAGGCGCGGAAACGAGGCCTGATCGTGACGACGAGTGCACAGATCGCGGTCGGCGGGGTGCGCCTTACGAAGCGCGGGAGCATGCGTCGGGATCGTCGTCGCGCCTTGTTCTTGTCCTATGCGTTTCTCGGGTTGTTCGTCGTTTTCTTTCTCACGCCGCCGATATACATGCTGATCACGTCGCTGAAAACCAGCGCGGAGATCTCGGCTGCCAGCAATCCGTGGTGGGTATTCAAACCGACCTTGCAGAACTACATCGAGCTGCTGACATCCTCGACCTACCTGACATTCTTCCGCAACTCCGCCGTCGTCTCGCTCTTGGTCGTCGTGATTACGATGATGGTGAGCATTCCGGCAGCGTTCTCGCTGTCCCGCATGAAATTCTGGGGTTCGGCCGCGCTCGCTACCGGCGTATTCCTCACCTACCTCATCCCGCCCGAGCTGCTCTTCATTCCGTTGTTCAAGACTTTCGCGTTCCTGCGCGCCGCGACCGGGATCGAGTTCATCAACCACTGGTGGATACTGGTCATCATCTATCCTACCCTGACCATCCCGTTCTGCACTTGGATCATGATCGGCTACTTCGGCAGCATTCCGAAGGAACTCGACGAAGCGGCGCTGATCGACGGCGCGGGCTACGTCCAGTTGCTGACAAGGATCTTCATCCCGGTAGCGCTGCCGGGAATTATTGCGGCGACGATCTTTGCCTTCACCGTGTCTTGGGCTGCCTTCCTTTATCCGCTAGCTTTCACTACTTCGACTGATCAATTGGTCCTGCCGGTCGGCGTCGTCACTACCCTGATCAAAGGCGACGTGTTTAACTGGGGCCAGATCATGACCGGTGCGCTCTTGGGTGCTGCGCCTCCGCTGATCATTTACGCCTTCCTGATGGACTACTATATTGCCGGCTTGACCGCGGGCGCGACCAAGGGATAGGGCGCGCTCGACGAATAGAGGCCGCCGTGAGGACACGTACGGCCTCACGCGCGACCGAGCAAACCTCTGTACACACAGATTTTTGAAACCAACCGCCTTGGTGACGATGGATCATGGCTAGTGGAACCGTAAGCATTGCTGCCGACGGGCTGGAGCGACTGGTAGCGGATATCTTCAATGCCGTTGGGTGCTCTCGAGCCGAG
>Ga0335080_10004161_pt1 | contig 14734 bp, 13 predicted proteins | sample Lox_Sample_34_FD_206720 | JGI IMG/M metagenome (GOLD analysis project Ga0335080, IMG submission 206720) | Soil microbial communities from Loxahatchee National Wildlife Refuge, Florida, United States - Lox_Sample_3.4 | ecosystem: Environmental > Terrestrial > Soil > Wetlands | place: USA... | reverse complement strand
CGATCGAGCAGGGCCAGGTGCGGCTCACCGCGGATCTCGCCTTCGCCCTGCCGGCCCACATGCGCGACCTCCAGCCGGGGCGCTACCGGATCGGCGTGCGGCCGAACCACGTGAGCTTGCAGACCGCCGGGGCCGACGGCGTCGCGATCGACGCCAATGTCGATCTCGCCGAGATCAGCGGCTCGGAGACCTATCTCCATCTCCGCCATCAGCAGCTCACCTTCATCGCCCAGGTGAAGGGCGTCCATTCCTTTGCGCTGGGTGCGCCGGCCAGGGTCTGGCTGGACCGCGCCCGTATCTTCGCCTTCGACGCCGAGAACCGGCTGGTCGGCGCGCCGGCGGTGGGAGGATAACGATGGCCCGGATCGATCTCGTCTCGCTGAGCCATTCCTACGCCGCCACGCCGGTGAAGCGCGAAGACTACGCCCTCCATGAGTTGACGATGACCTGGGAGGACGGCGGGGCCTATGCGCTGCTGGGGCCGTCCGGCTGCGGCAAGACCACTCTGCTCAACATCATCTCCGGCCTGCTGCGCCCGACCACCGGCCGCGTCCTCTTCAACGGCCAGGACGTGACGCTCCTCCATCCGCAGCAGCGGAACATCGCCCAGGTGTTCCAGTTCCCGGTGATCTACGACACCATGACGGTCGCCGACAATCTCGCCTTCCCGCTCAGGAACCGCGGCTGGGGCGCTTCCGAGACCCGGAAGCGGGTGGAGGAGATCGCCGAGATCCTGGAGCTGACCGGCGACCTGAAGAACCGCGCCAGCGGCCTCTCGGCGGACGCCAAGCAGAAGATCTCCATGGGCCGCGGCCTGGTGCGGCCGGACGTCGCCGCGGTGCTGTTCGACGAGCCGCTGACCACCATCGACCAGCATCTGAAGTGGACCCTGCGGCGCAAGCTGAAGCAGATCCATGCGCAGCTGAAGCTGAGCCTGATCTACGTGACCCACGACCAGGTCGAGGCCATGACCTTCGCCGACCAGGTGGTCGTCATGTACGGCGGCGAGGTGGTGCAGCTCGGCACGCCGCAGGCGCTGTTCGAGCAGCCGGCGCATACCTTCGTCGGCTTCTTCGTCGGCAGCCCGGGCATGAACCTGATGCCCTGCACGGTCGAAGGCGGCAACGCGGTCGTTGGCAGCGTCAGGATCCCGCTCGATCCGGCGCTGGCACAGCGCGCCGGCGGGACCGGCGCCCGGCTGACGCTCGGCATCCGGCCGGAGTTCGTCGAGCTCACGCGGCCGGGCACGCCCAGCAGCGTGCCGAGCCCGATCGAGCGGGTCGAGGACCTCGGCAACTACAAGATCGTCTCGGCGCGGCTCGGCGACCAGCTCGTCATGGCGAAGGTCTCCGAGGACGAGCAGGTCTCCGCCGGCACGGCGCATCTGCGCTTCCCGCCCGAATGGACCCGGCTCTATGCCGACGACCGGGCGCTGACGTGAGCGAGAGGAGCTGAGGAGCGCGCCATGCAGAAGATCCAAGACAATCGCGCCTGGTTCCTGGTCCTGCCGGTCTTCGTCACCGTGGCCTTCAGCGCCATCATTCCGCTGATGACCGTCGTCAACTATTCGGTCCAGGACATTCTCGGCCCGGACAACCGGGTCTTCGTCGGGACGGAGTTCTTCGCCGGTGTCCTGACCGATCCCGACCTGCACGACGCCCTGGTTCGCCAGATCATGTTCTCCGCGATCATCCTGGCGATCGAGATCCCGCTCGGGATCGCCGTCGCCCGGGCTTTGCCGGTGAAGGGCTGGCGCGCGTCGCTGAGCCTGGTGGTATTGGCGCTGCCGTTGCTGATCCCGTGGAACGTGGTCGGCACGATCTGGCAGATCTTCGGCCGCGGCGACATCGGCCTTGCCGGCTATGTCGTGAACGCGCTCGGGATCGACTACAACTACACCGCCGACCCGCTGGCGGCCTGGGTCACCGTGATCGTGATGGACGTCTGGCATTGGACCCCGCTGGTCGCCCTGCTCGCCTATGCCGGCCTCCGCGCCATTCCCGACGCCTATTACCAGGCGGCGCAGATCGACGGCGCCTCGGCCTGGGCCGTCTTCCGCTACATCCAGCTGCCGAAGCTGCGCGGTGTGCTGCTGATCGCCCTGCTGCTGCGCTTCATGGACAGCTTCATGATCTATACCGAGCCCTTCGTGCTGACCGGCGGCGGTCCCGGCAACTCGACGACGTTCCTCAGCCAGTATCTCGCGACCCTGGCGGTGGGCCAGTTCGACCTCGGTCCCGCCGCAGCCTTCTCGATCGTCTACTTCCTGATCGTGCTGCTGTTCTGCTTCGTGTTCTACACGGCGCTGCAGAATGTCGGCCGATCGCGCCCCGCGTCCTGACGACGGAGACGATGATGGTTCGACGCTCCCTGGCGCTCGCGATCTACTTCTTCCTGCTGCTGCTGCCGATCTACTGGCTGGTGAACATGGCGCTGAAGACCAACGAGGACATCCTCGGCGCCTTCACCTATTGGCCGCACCATCCGACCCTCGCCAACTTCCTGACCGTGCTGACGGAGCCCGGCTGGTACGGCAGCATCATCAACTCGATCGAATACGCGGTCCTCAACACGGTGCTCTCGGTGCTGGTCGCGCTGCCGGCGGCCTATGCCTTCTCGCGCTACAACTTCCTCGGCGACAAGCACATGTTCTTCTGGCTGCTGACCAACCGCATGGCGCCGCCGGCGGTGTTCCTGTTGCCGTTCTTCGAGCTCTACCAGACCATCAATCTGTTCGACACGCCCTGGGCGGTCGCCCTCTCGCACATGCTGTTCAACGTGCCGCTGGCGGTCTGGATCCTGGAAGGCTTCATGTCCGGCGTGCCGCGCGAGATCGACGAGATGGCGGCGATCGACGGCTACAGCCTGCCGAAGTTCTTCGTGAAGGTGTTCGTGCCGCTGATCCGCTCCGGCATCGGCGTCACCGCCTTCTTCTGCTTCATGTTCAGCTGGGTCGAGCTCCTGCTGGCGCGCACCTTGACCTCGGTCAACGCCAAGCCGATCGCCGCGACCATGACCCGCACGGTCAGCGCCGCCGGCATCGACTGGGGCGTGCTGGCCGCGGCCGGCGTCGTGACGCTCGTTCCCGGCGTGCTCGTCATCTACTTCGTCCGCAACTACATCGCCAAGGGCTTCGCCCTCGGCCGGGTCTGATCGGAGGCAGCCGCCATGGAAGGCGCACAGGGTCTGGACTGGATGGCGTGGACGGCGCCGACGGCGGCGTTCTTCGTCGTGATCGCGCTGATGCTGATCGGCATGACGGCCTGGGGCGTGCTGCAGCCCTCGGCGCCGCACAAGGGCTTCCTGCCGATCGTCACCACCCGCGGCGACCGGCTGTTCATCGGCCTGCTGACAGCGGCCTATATCCATCTCGCCTGGCTCTACTTCACCGAGGACCTGCTGTGGATCGCCTCCGGCATCGCGCTGGTCGTGCTCGGGATCGTGATGCGCTGGGGGTAACGGGAGACAACGGTTTCACATGCCGGCTTCGTCGGGCCGAACCTTCCTGCCCGCGGAGATCAACCACCGGCTCAACAAAAGGGAAGGCGATGGGAGCGAAGCTATGAGCGACAAGCAGGTAAGGCCCGTCAGTCGGCGGCGGGTGCTGAAGGGGGCCGGGATGCTGGCCGCCGGCAGCGCGGTCGGAGGGCTGCTGTGGCCGATCCGGAGGGCGAACGCCGACCAGATGGCGGCGGCGCAGAAGTGGGTGGACAGCGAGTTCCAGCCCTCCACCCTCTCCAAAGACGACCAGATGAAGGAGATGGAGTTCTTCATCAAGGCCGCCGAGCCCTACAAGGGCAAGGAGATCGTCGTGGTGTCGGAGACCATCGACACCCATGTCTATGAATCGAAGACCCTGGCCCAGGCCTTCCGGGAGATCACCGGAATCAACCTGAAGCACGACTACATCCAGGAAGGCGATCTGGTCGAGAAGATGCAGACGCAGATGCAATCGGGCAAGAGCGTCTACGACATGTATGTCAACGACTCCGACTGCATCGGGACGCACTTCCGCTACGGCGAGTCGGTGCCGCTCTCCGACTTCATGGCGGGCGAAGGCAAGGACGTCACCCTGGCCTCGCTCGATGTCGACGACTTCATCGGCAAGAGCTTCACCACCGCGCCGGACGGCAAGCTCTACCAGCTTCCGGACCAGCAGTTCGCGAACCTCTACTGGTTCCGCGCCGACTGGTTCGACCGCGAGGACCTGAAGAACCAGTTCAAGGCCAAGTACGGCTACGAGCTGGGCGTGCCGATCAACTGGACGGCCTACGAGGAGATCGCCAACTTCTTCACCAACGACGTGAAGACGATCGACGGCGTCCGGGTCTACGGCCACATGGACTACGGCAAGAAGGATCCGTCGCTCGGCTGGCGGTTCACCGATGCCTGGCTTTCCATGGCCGGAGAGGCGGATATCGGGCATCCGAACGGCCTGCCCGTCGACGAATGGGGCATCCGCGTCGCCGACGACAAGTGCACGCCGGTCGGCGCATCGGTCAGCCGCGGCGGCGGCGCCAACAGCCCGGCGGCCGTCTATGCCCTGACCAAGTACATCGAGTGGCTGCACAAGTACGCGCCGCCCGAGGCGACCGGCATGACCTTCTCCGAGGCCGGCCCGATCCCCGGCCAGGGCACGATCGCCCAGCAGATCTTCTGGTACACGGCGTTCACCGCCTCCTCGATCAAGCCGGACCTTCCGGTGATGAACAAGGACGGCACGCCGAAGTGGCGCATGGCTCCGGCGCCGCACGGTCCGTACTGGAAGGACGGCATGCAGAACGGCTACCAGGACGTGGGTTCCTGGACCATGCTGAAATCGACGCCGGTCGAGCGTCGCAAGCCGGCCTGGCTCTACGCCCAGTTCTGCGTCTGCAAGACGACCTCGCTGAAGAAGACCCTGGTCGGCCTGACCCCGATCCGCCAGTCCGACATCATGAGCCAGGCGATGACCGACATCGCGCCCAAGCTCGGCGGCTTCGTCGAGTTCTACCGCAGCCCGGCGCGCGTCGCCTGGTCGCCGACCGGAACCAACGTGCCCGACTATCCGAAGCTGGCGCAGCTCTGGTGGCCGAACGTGGCTTCCGCGGTCACCGGCGAGAAAACGCCGCAGCAGGCCATGGACAACCTTGCCAAGGAAATGGACAAGGTCATGGCCCGTCTGCAGCGTGCCGGCATGGCGCAATGCGCACCGAAGCTGAACCCGGAGAAGGACCCGAACGAGTGGCTCAGCGACAAGGAAGCGCCCTGGAAGAAGCTCGCCGATGAGAATCCGAAGGGCGAAACCGTGGCCTACAACAGCCTGCTCCAGGCCTGGAAAGAAGGCCGCGTTCGGTAGTTGAATCCTCGACGAGGCCCGGTCAGCATCCTCCCTGGCTGACCGGGCCTTTTTCTTTGGAGTCTCATCGATGCGAGTCGTGTTCCGTTGCGATCCTGCGCTGGAGGCCGTGCTGCCGCGGCCGGAGCCGGCAAAGCAGGGCCTGCCCGACTGGCTGAAGCGGGCGCCGATGGAGGCCTTCTCCGAGTTCCACGGCCGCGACATCCGCACCGTCAAGCAATGCCCGCCTTTCGTCGATGCCATGACCGCCGGCTTCCTCATTCCGCTTCCCTGCGACGTCCGTTGCGACAAGGGCACCTTCACCTGGGACTGGGACCTGCCGCAGCCGAGCACTCCGGAGCAGACCCGCGCGCCGCTTAATTTCCATGTCGCCGCGCAACTGACCGGCACGCCGCTCGCGCAAGGGGAGCGTCCCGCGATCAAGTTCAACAGCTTCTGGACCATCGAACTCGAGCCCGGCTGGTCGCTGCTGGCGACGCATCCGATCAATCGCTTCGACCTGCCGTTCCGAACCTTGACCGGCCTCATCGACAGCGATCGATTCCATGAGATCGGCATTTTCTTCCCGGCGCTCTGGACCGATCCCGACTATGTCGGCGTGCTGCCGAAGGGCCTGCCGGTGGTGCAATGCATTCCCGTGAAGCGCGAGGCGCTGGAGCTTTCGTTCGAGTCCATGAACGCCGAGCAGCTCGCCCGCTTCAGCACGACCTCGCAGGAGATCCTGGGCGAGCCCGGCATTTATAAGAGCCGGTTCCGCGCCAAGCGCGGCGGGTAGCCACCTTTACGTCCGCAGCCCCGTTCCAGGGTCCGTCAAGGTGAACTAACCCTCTGACAATGAACGCTGAAGTGCCACCGGCGGGGGCCGAACCGATTCTTCATTTCGTCAAGGTCCGGTCAAGGTTGGCGGGTGGGGTTCGGGTGAGATTATAGCGCATTTGCGGTCATGCGACAATCTTTGCGCGAGAATTCGCATGCAAATTCGCCGCAGTGAATTCCGCTCTAGACCCGGTCCCCCGGCTCCAGCAGGCAGACCTCGCCGTCGCCGATCTCGATCTGGATGGTCGGGTGATGGATCTTGAAGCGGCGGTCGAGATCGTGGCCGAGCCGCGCCAGGAAGGCGTCGCCCGGATGGCCGTTGCGCATGATGAGATGCACGGTCAGCGCGTTCTCCGTGGTGCTCATCGCCCAGATGTGGAGGTCGTGCACCCGCGCAACCTCGGGCAGGGATTCGAGATGCTTCCTGATGTCGGCGAGAGCGATGCCGGAGGGCACCGCATCCATGCTGAGCTGGAAGGATTCCCTGAGCAGGTTCCAGGTGCCCCAGACGATGACGACGGCAATCAGCAGGCTCGCGGTCGGATCGACCCAGGTCCAGCCGGTGAAGACGATGACGGCGCCCGCCGCCACCACGCCGACCGAGACACCGGCATCGGCGACCAGATGCAGGAAGGCGCCGCGGATGTTGAGGTCGCCCTCGCGGCCGGCGATCAGCAGCCAGGCCGAGACACCGTTGATCAGAATGCCGATCGCGGCGACGATCATCACCGTCGTGCCGGCGACCGGCGCCGGCTCGCTAAACCGCTGCACCGCTTCCAGCACGATCGCACCGGTCGCGACCAGCAGCAGGATCGCATTGGTCAAGGCCGAGAGGATCGAGGCCGAGCGGAAGCCGTAGGTGAAGCGGTCGGTGACCTTCACCCGCCCCAGAACGTGCGCCGCCCAGGCGAGGACGAGGCCGATCGCATCGCCGAAATTGTGACCGGCATCCGCCAGCAAGGCGACGGAATGGGCGGCGATGCCATAGCCCACCTGCACCACGACGAGGACGAGATTGAGCGCGGTCGCGACGGCAAAGGCGCGGCCGAAATCGGTCGGCGCATGAAGGTGGCCATGCGCTCCGTGCGCATGATCGTGATCATGCGCGTGGTCGTGATGGTCATGGGCGTGGGTCATCGGCCTGCTTATGGCGGAAACCGGCGGCGTTACACAATTACGTCGTGAGGCTAGTCTGTAAGGCGGCGGCGCAGCGCCTCGAAATCCAGGGTCAGCATGCCGTGGGCATGGGCGGCGAGGCTGTTGACCACCCGGGCGAGGGCCGCGGGATCGAGCCGCAGCACCCGCCGATAGGCCGCGATCGCCGCCTCGAGATCGCCGGATGCCTGGAGCGAATCGCCGAGATTGTGCCAGGCCGCGACGAAATCCGGCTTGAGCGCGGTCGCCTTGCCGAAGGCCGCGGCCGCTTCGACTCGGCGATTGAGATCGACCAGCGCGTTGCCGAGATTGTAATGCGCATCGGCGAGCTGCGGCGCGAGCGCAATGGCGCGCTCGAAATCCGCGACGGCGTCCGCATGCCGTTTCAGCGCCTGATGCGCGAGGCCGCGATTGTGCAGCACGACGGCGTTCTTCGGCGCCAGCCGGTGCGCCTCGCCATAGGCCGCCACGGCCTCTGTGAGGCGGCCCTCGGCCTGCAGCGCGAGGCCACGCTCGAACCAGGTCTTCGCATCCGTCATGCCGGCGATTCTAGCGGCGCGCCGCCCGGATGGACAGCGCGGCACGCGGCGTGACAGATTGCGCCGGAAGTTCCGAGGGGGATGGGGATGCTTCTGGTCGGCTACAACACGCAGTTTTCCAAGGGCAAGGACGGGCGGATCGACATCGACCGCGTGGCGTCGGCGATCAAGGACGCGGACATCGTCGCGCTGCAGGAAGTGGAGCGGCATTGGCGGCGCTCCGGCGACGCGGACCAGCCGGCGGAGATGGCGAAACGATTCCCGAAGCACCACTGGGTCTATGGCCCCTATTTCGACGTCGATGCCAGCCGGGTCGCGGGCGACGGCACGGTCGAGAATCGCCGGCGCCAGTTCGGCGTCATGACCTTGAGCCGCTGGCCGATTCTCTCGACCCGGCTCTTCACCCTGCCGAAGTTCAAGACCGGCAAGGTCTTCAGCATGATCGCCGGCGTCCTCGAGACGGTGATCGCGGCGCCGGGCGGCGCGCTCCGGGTCTACAACATCCACTTGAACGACGTGACGCCGGACGAGCGCCTGGCGCAGATCGCGAAGCTGTTCGACGTGCTGCGGACGGCACCGCAGGAAGGCGGCACCTGGAGCGGCGCCGATCCGGAATGGCAGACCGACACCCCGCCGCCGATGCCGGAGGATGCGATCGTGCTCGGCGACTTCAACACCCTCCCCGGCTCGCCGGAATACGAGGCGCTGGTCGGGCCGATGGACCGGGACTTCGGCTACGGCCGGGTCGATGTCGGCCATCGCCTGGTCGATGCCTGGGTCGCGACCGGGCACGGCGAGATGGACGGCATCACGTTCCCCGGCGACGCGCCCGGCGGCAAGGACATGCCCTGCCGCATCGACTACATCTTCACGACGCTCGGCCTCGCGCCCAGGCTCAAGCGCTGCTGGATCGACGCCAAGGCTGAAGGCTCCGACCATCTGCCGGTCTGGGCGGAATTGGGATAGTTCGCGGCAAGAACGTGATGTTCCAACTGCGACAAGATTTAGATTTCCTAAACCTCTGAAACGGCCGCGCCGGAAATTCGCAGAGTATTCCGCGGGTTTCGGCGCGCGCCGCCGCGATTCGAGATTTAGATAATCTGCGCGCGCTGAATTCCGCACGCATGGCTCGACGGCGATTATAGCACAGCGGCGAGATCGCAGCGCGGGCTAGCGGATCAAGCCCGAATTCCGAAACAGGCGCGGCGCGCGCTTCATCAGCCAGTAGGCGACGAGGGCGCCGGCGACGCAGAAGAACATCACCCAGAGGAATCCCATGTCGTCGTCCGCAAAGGGGATGTCCTTCACGTTCATGCCGTAGATCCCGACGACCAAGGTCGGCGGCAGCAGCAGCGCGGTCAGGACCGAGATGCCCTGGAGATAGTTGTTGGCTTCGGTCGCGAGCTTGGCCGCGATCTCCTCCTGCAGCAGCCGGCCGCGCTCCTGGAGCTCGCGAAGCTCGTGATCGGCTTCCGCGAGGCGCTGGGTCACGCGCGCGACGGCGGCATGAACCGAGAGCGCAGGCTCCGCCTTCGCCAGATGATCGAGCCGCCGCACCATGGCGAGCACGTTGTCGATCCGTCGATGCAGCCGCACGACGCGGCGCCGGAGTTGCGCCAGGGGCCGGCGTTCGTCATGGACCTCATCGGCAAGGATGCGGTCCTCGACCCGGTCGAGGTCGGCCGCGAGATTCTGCACCCGCTGATCGCATTCGCCGGCAATCTCCTCGAGGATCATTTCCACGAGATTGGCCGGCGACGCCACTTGAGCGCCGCCGGCGATCGCCTGGCGCACGGCTTCGACCGCGATCAAGGAATGGCGCCCGGCGCTGACCAGGGTCGCGCCGCTCATGGTGAAGCGCCAATGGCCGATCTCGTCCGCGGAGCCGTCGAGCTTGCGGATCGCATCCGCCAGCACGCCGGCAAGACAGCCCGGCGCCACGCGGATGTGCTGGTGATCGCCGGAGGAGAGCAAGGTCGTACGTCCGGCGGCGGGGATATGGTTCAGGGCCGCGAGCCAGTTCTGGCAGCGCTGGTCGAGCAGATCGAAATGCAGCCAGGTCCAGCCCCCCGGCCGGGTCGAGAAGGCGGAGACCAGCTCCGGTTCCAGGGCCTCGGGCCGACCTTCGCGGTCGAACCCGAAGCCCCAGAGGAGTCCCGGCGGCGCGTCCCCCGGGCGGCCGGAGCCATGGATCGCATTCACGGGGGCGATCCGGCCCGCCGCCTCAGAAGACGTGGCGGAAGATGAAGTAGAGCACGCCGGAGAGCAGGATCGCGGCCGGGAGCGTCAGCACCCAGGCCATGATCAGGTTGCGCACCGTCGACATCTGCAGGCCGGACTTGTTGGCCGCCATGGTGCCCGCGACACCCGAGGAGAGCACATGGGTGGTGGAGACCGGGAGGCCGTACCAGTCGGCGGCGAAGATCGTGCCCATGGCGACGAGCTCGGCGGCGCCGCCTTGCGCGTAGGTCATGTGGGTCTTGCCGATCTTCTCGCCGACGGTGACGACGATGCGGCGCCAGCCGACCATGGTGCCGAGGCCGAGGGCGATGGCGACGGCGACCTTCACCCAGAGCGGGATGAACTTCGTGGCGCCGTCGAGATCCTTCTTGTAGGCGGTGAGGTTCTTCAGCGTGTCGGCATCGAAGGCCGGGCTGCCCGCCTTCTGCATCAGGCGGATCGCCTCCGAGGTCAAGTACATGTCGTTGCGGACGTTATCGACCGCATCGATCGGCACGCGGCTGAGGCTGCCGTACTGGGCGACCTGATTGCCGGTCTGCTCGACGAGCTTCATCAAAGACGGCACGGTCTCGGGTTTGAGGTCGTGGGAGCGGACATAGGCCGCGACCCCTTCGCGGAAGTCGGCGGGCGCCGTGCCGCCGTTCGCATAGGCGCCGAGCGACTGCTCGGTCGCCTGGGCGACGGCGTGGAATTGCACGACCTGGTCCTCCGGCATGGCGCGGTTCAGCGCATAGGCGGTCGGCACCGTGCCGATCAGGATCAGCATGATGAGGCCCATGCCCTTCTGCCCGTCGTTGGAGCCATGGGCGAAGCTGACGCCGGTGCAGGTCAGGACCAGCAGGCCGCGGATCCAGAACGGCGGCGGCTGGTCACCCTTCGGCGCCTCGTATAGCGCCTTCGCGTGGATCAGCGCCTTCATCGCCAGCAGCAGCAGGAAGGCGCAGACGAAGCCGATGATCGGCGAGAACAGCAAGGTCTTGCCGACGTTCAGGGCCTGGCCCCAATCGACGCCGCTGGTGCTGCTGCCCGCGGGCGCCATCAGCTGGTTTGCAAGGCCGACGCCGATGATCGATCCGATCAGAGTGTGCGAGCTCGAGGCCGGCAGGCCCAGAGACCAGGTGCCGACGTTCCAGATGATCGCCGCGATCAGGAGGGCGAAGACCATGGCGAAGCCGGCATCGGACCCGACCTGCAGGATGAGCTCGACGGGCAGGAGCGAGAGGATGCCGAAGGCGACGGCGCCGCTCGAAAGCAGCACGCCGGTGAAATTCCAGCAGCCCGACCAGATCACGGCAAAATGCGGCGGCAGGGAATGGGTATAGATCACCGTCGCAACCGCATTGGCGGTGTCGTGGAAGCCATTGACGAATTCGAAGCCGAGCGCCACCAGGAGCGCCACGCCGAGCAGGATAAAGGGGAGAACGGTGCGCGCCGGCGCGCCGGTCTCGCTGACATCGGCATAGAGACTATAGACCGTGTAGAGCAGCCCCGCCGCGACCAAGCCGACGAAGAGGATCAGGGTGGCGGGGTGCAGCTTCTTATCCAGCTTCGGCCGGTCGGCGGCGGGGGTGGCCGGCGAGAGGGTCGCGCTCGCGTTCGTCATGATCTGCCTCCTGCGGTTTCTTCTGGCCGCAGGGCATCACATCACTGTTACAGGCGTTCGACTCGAATCCTACGAATCTCGGATTCTACGAATCGCGATTATAGTCAAAGACCACGCGGCCATAGGGCAGCGTCAGGTCGGCGATGAAATGGTGCGCGCCGATCATGCGGCGCACCGGGAGATCGGCGACCGGCGCGTTGACGTGCGGAATGAGGTGGAGGCGCGCCGGACCCATCCAGGAGCCTTTGACCGTGATGTCTGTGAGGTTGTAGGCGACGAGTTGGCAGATCTCCGGCCGGCCATCGACGCCGGGGATGAGCTTCAGGTTGACCTGGGTCTTGGAGAGCGTGGCCGTCGTCTTCTCGCCGTTGCCCGCCATGCTCTCGTGCTTGTAGCCCATGGTGCCCATGGCGACGAGCTGGCCCGCATATTCCAATGTGCCGGTCAACGTGTCCTTGACGATCTCCAGCTTCGGATGCGCGTATTTCTTCGGGAAGCCCCAGATCTCGCGGCCCGCGACGATCGGCGGATCGTCGTCGAGATACATCTGGCTGACGAAGTTCACGTCCTCGCCGTTCAAGCGACAGGGGATGACCAAGCCGGATTCCGTATAGCTGCCGAAGCCGGTGGAATCCGGCATGCGGATCCATTCGTAATGCACCAGCGGCCGGTCGAGCGGCGTGAGCGGCTCCGGCAATTGCGCGGCGATCGTCTCCGCGTCGGTCTCGTAGGTGATGACCATGTATTCGCGGTTGACGAAGCGATAGGGGCCGGCCGGATAGCTCGGCCCGGCGGCGGGCATCGAGGGGAGCTGGAGGACTTCGGCTTTCTTCACGGGGGTGCATCCGCTCTCGGGGGACGGGAGCGAGAGTTAGCCGCGCGCCGCGCGACGGGAATGTGTCGGCGATCCGACAGAAGGATGAACGAGTCCCGATGTCCTTGAGCCGACCCCGATCCGTCACAAATCCGCCAAGCGGCCTCGCCTATCCTCGCCGGCATCAGCAAAGAGCGGCGGGATCAGCACCATGGATGCCAAGACCTCGGCCCGGGACCGGCAGCAAGCCAATCCCGATCTTCCGCGCGACGTTTCCCCTCGCGAAGGCTCGCCCCGGGAATCCCACGGCCGGGAATCCCATGGCTGGCGGCCGGAGCGCTGCGACCGCATCGCGCTGGTGCTGCAGGGCGGCGGCGCGCTCGGCGCCTATCAGGCCGGCGTCTACCAGGCGCTGCACGAGGACAACATCGAGCCGGACTGGGTCTCCGGCGTCTCCATCGGCGCGATCAACTCGGCGATCATCGCCGGCAATCCGCCACACAATCGCCTGGTGAAGCTGCGCGCCTTCTGGGAGCGGATCACCGACCGGCGGATCTGGGCCTTCACGCCGGACGGCGACATGTTCCGCATGGCGCGCAACGCCACCAGCGCCTTCCTCACCATGACCCAGGGCCAGCCCGGCTTCTTCGAGCCGCGGAAACCGGGACCCTGGATGACGCCGACGGGTGCCAAGGACGCGACCAGCTATTACGACAGCGCGCCCTTGAAGCAGACCCTGCTCGACCTCGTCGACTTCACGCTGCTGAACCGGGGACCGGTGCGGCTCTCGGTCGGCGCCGTCAACGTGCTCACTGGCAACTTCCAGTATTTCGACAATGCGCGTGAGGAGATCGAGCCCGAGCACATCATGGCCTCCGGCGCACTGCCGCCGGCCCTGCCCATGATCAAGATCGGCACCGACTATTTCTGGGACGGCGGCATCGTCTCCAACACGCCGCTGCAATACCTCCTGGAACAGGAGGACGACTTCAACTCACTCGTCTTCCAGGTCGATCTCTTCAGCACCCGCGGCGTGCTGCCCCGCGACATCCAGGACGTGATGGCGCGGCACAAGGACATCATGTATTCGTCGCGCACCCGCTACAACACCGACGTCTATCGCCGCATCCACGGCTGGAAGACCCGGCTCTACCAGGCGCTCAGCAAGGTGCCGGAGGAGGTGCTCTCCGCGGACGAGCGGCAGCTGCGCGATGAGTTGAAGGACCTCCCCGAGATCACCATCCTGCAGCTGATCTACCAGCAGAAGGCCTATGAGGGCCACGCCAAGGACTACGAGTTCTCCGCGACCTCGATGCGCGAGCACTGGCAGAGCGGCTACGAGGACACCAAGCGCACGCTCCGCCACCGCCACTGGCTTGAGATGCCCGCCCAGGGCGCCGGCTGCGTGGTGCACGACGTGCACCGGCAGGAGGATTGAGGGCCTCCAACGCTCCAGACTATGCGGGGCTTCTCCCGAGCGATCTGCTATCGTTCCCCTGAGATCACTCGAGTGATCACTTCGGGGGAAGGCATATGCTGAAATTGGCGATCTCGATCATCGGCATTCTGACCATTGCACTTCCGGCGGCGGCGGAGGTGAAGCCGTTTCCGGCGTCGTTCCGGATCGAGGAGATCAAGACCGAGGGTGCGACGATCCACACAAGGATCGGCGGGCAGGGGCCGGCGGTCGTGCTGTTGCACGGCTTCGGCGATACCGGGGACATGTGGGCGCCGCTCGCCGCCGATCTCGCGCGCGACCACACGGTGGTGGTTCCGGATCTCCGGGGCATGGGTCTCTCCTCGCATCCGGGGGGCGGCTACGACAAGCGGACCCAGGCGGCGGACATCCGCGCGGTGCTGAGCAAGCTCGGCCTCGATCACGCCGTCATCATCGGCCACGACATCGGGACCATGGTCGCCTATGCCTATGCCGCCCGCTATCCCGACAAGACCGACAAGCTGGTGGTGATGGACGCGCCGGTGCCGGGCGTCGGCCCCTGGGACAGCATCGTGCGGAGCCCGCTGCTCTGGCATTTCGATTTCGGCGGGCCGGACATGGAGCGGCTGGTGAAGGGCCGCGAGCGCATCTACCTCGATCGCTTCTGGAACGACTTCGCCGGCGATCCCAAGAAGATCGACGAGGCGACGCGCCGGCACTACGCCAAGCTCTACGCCGCCCCCGGCGCGGTGCATGCGGCCTTCGCGCAGTTCCGGGCGATCCGGCAGGA
>Ga0335080_10004158_pt1 | contig 14737 bp, 16 predicted proteins | sample Lox_Sample_34_FD_206720 | JGI IMG/M metagenome (GOLD analysis project Ga0335080, IMG submission 206720) | Soil microbial communities from Loxahatchee National Wildlife Refuge, Florida, United States - Lox_Sample_3.4 | ecosystem: Environmental > Terrestrial > Soil > Wetlands | place: USA... | reverse complement strand
AAGAGGCCGATCTTCCCGCCGCGCACGTAGGGTGCTATCAGGTCGACCACCTTGATGCCGGTCTCGAAGATCTCGATCTTCGAGGTCAGCTCGTCGAACGCCGGCGGGTCTCGATGGATCGGCCAGCGTTCGGTGCCCTCGGGCGGAGCGTCGCCACCGTCGACGGGGTCACCGAGGACGTTCCACACCCGGCCGAGCGTGATCTCTCCGACGGGAACCGAGATCGGCGCCGCAGTGTCGACGACCTCGGCGCCGCGGGCGATCCCGTCGGTGGAGTCCATCGCGACGGCGCGCACGCGGTCGTCGCCGAGATGCTGCTGCACCTCGGCGATGAGCGCGCCGCCGTCGGGGCGCATGATCCGGAGCGCGGAGTAGATCTCCGGCAGCTTCTCGGGGAACACTGCGTCGACCACGACGCCCTTGATCTCGATCAAACTGCCGACGTTGTCGCTGCTGCCGTTGCTCTTGGCCATTGACTTCTGGACCCCTGTTCTCCTGGAGGCTCGCGGGAGGGCGCCGGCGCTGGACCCGGCCTGGAAGGCCGCCCGCCGGAAAGGCAGTCTATAGGAGCGCGCGAGGCGTCAGCGAGGGAGCCGGCGGCTTCACAACGTAGACCGTCGGCTCGCCCAGGACGTGCTCCCTAGCGAAGAGGTGCTGCTGATGGCGGTCGCTGAACCCGAGCTTGCTCGACGGGTTGCCTCCGGAGTGCGGGATCATCACGATCGCGGCAACCGCTGCCAGCACGGCGGCCAGCGCGAGCGCTCCGCCGCCGAGGGTGGTGGCGCCAGCACGGCGCCTCGCCCACGCGGGCGTCACGACGGGGATAGCACGCGCCGGCTCGACCGGCACCGCCTCACGCAGGAGGGCCGTGAACGCCCCGACCTCGTCGCTCGAGGCGCGGCAGCGGTCGCAGCGCCGGAGATGACGGGCAAGCGCCGCCTGCTCGAGGCGGCCGAGCTCGCCGTCGAGTTCGAGTGAGACCCATTGGGCGGCCCGTTCGCAGGCCGTCGTCCTGCGCCACCGCGTCATTACTCGATGAGACGTCGCTCGAAAGCGTGAGTTAGCAATGTTCTCAAACGGAAGTCGCGGAGCCGGCGAAAGGCCGTCGAAGCTCCTCCTCGGTCATCGGCCACCGCTCGACCGGGAAATGGCAGGCGGCCTCGTGGGCCCCCTCGAAGCGCCGCAGCTCGGGCGTCTCGACGTCGCAGCGGCCCTTCTGGAAGCGCGGGCAGCGAGGATGGAAGACGCACGCGGCCGGTGGGTTCACGGGTGACGGGACATCCCCGCTGAGCACGATCCGGTGCCGCTCGACCGCCCCGTTCGCCGAATGGCGGGGCACTGCCGAGAGGAGCGCAGCGGTGTAGGGGTGCCGCGGGTGCTCGTAGAGACCCTCCGAGGTCGAGAGCTCGACAACCCGGCCGAGGTACATGACGGCGATCCGGTCGGAGATCTGGCGAATCACCGACAAATCATGGGAGATGAACACGTAGGTGAGGTCGAAGTCGTGCTGCAGGTCCTTCAGCAGGTTGAGGATCTGCGCCTGCACCGATACGTCGAGCGCCGAGACCGGCTCGTCGCACACGATCAGCTTGGGTTGCAGCGCGATCGCCCGGGCGACGCCGATCCTCTGCCGCTGGCCGCCCGAGAACTCGTGCGGATAGCGGTTGTAGTGCTCCGGGTTCAGCCCCACGCGGGCTAGCAGCTCCTGGACGCGGCGCCGGACATCCTTCTCGGTCCGGTGGATGGTGAACGGCTCGCCGACGATCTGGCCGACGCTCTTGCGTGGGTTCAGCGACGAGTACGGATCCTGGAAGATGATCTGCATCTCCCTGCGCAACGGACGCAGCGCACGCTGGTTCAGCCGGCTGATGTCACGCCCCTCGAAGACGATTCGGCCCGAGGTCGGTGCGAGCAGCCGCACCATCAGCCGCGCGGTCGTCGACTTCCCGCAGCCGGACTCGCCGACGATCCCGAGCGTCTCACCCTTGCGCACCGTCAGTGAGACATCCTCGACCGCGTGCACGACCGCCTTCCCGGTGGCAAACACGCCCTGCTTGACCGGGAAGTGCTTGGTCAGGTTGATCACCTCGACGAGGCCGCCCTCGGTCGGCGCTTGCTCGGTCGCGCTCATGGGGCAACCTTCCCCGTCGAGCCTACGCTCATGCCGGCGCCCCGATCTCCGCCGCGATCTTCGTGCGCCACACCTCGCGCTTCCGCTCCGGCGACAGATGACACGCGTCGAGATGGCCGCCGGCGATCGGCTCGAGGGAAGGAAGCTTCGAGCTGCAGGGCTCGAACCGGTAATTGCAGCGTGGATGGAACGCGCAGCCCGACGGCGGATGGAGGAGCGAGGGAGGCGACCCCTCGATCGGAACGAGCACGTCGAGCTTGCGCTCCACCGAGGGCATCGACTCGAGCAGCCCCCACGTGTACGGGTGCTGGGCAGAGCCGAAGATTTCCGACGCGATACCCTGCTCGACCGACCGCCCCGCGTACATGACCATCACGTGCGTCGCCGTCTCGGCCACGACCCCCAGATCGTGGGTGATCAGGATGACGCCGACGTCGAACTCACGCTTGACGCGGTCGATCAGCTCCAGAATCTGCGCCTGGACGGTGACGTCGAGCGCCGTGGTCGGCTCGTCGGCGATCAGCACGTCGGGGTTGTGGACGAGCGCCATCGCGATCATCGCGCGCTGACGCATGCCACCGGAGAACTGGTGCGGGTAGTCCCTGGCACGTACCTTGGCGTTCGGGATCCCGACCGCGCCGAGGAGCTCCACCGCCCGATCCCCCGCCTGCTTCTTGGGCACGTCCTGGTGGGCGCGCACCGCCTCGGCGATCTGGTCTCCGACGCGGTACATCGGGTGCAGGCAGGCGAACGGGTCCTGGAAGATCATCGACACGTCGCGGCCGCGGACCTCACGGAGCTCGGCCGGCGACAGCTTCAGCAGGTCCCTGCCCTCGAACAGGATCTCGCCCTCGATGTCGGCGTACGCTCTGTTGAGCAGGCCCATGACCGCCAGGCTGGTCACGCTCTTCCCGGAGCCCGACTCGCCGACGACGCCGAGCGTATCGCCCCGGCGGAGCGAGAACGAGAGGTCGGAGACAGCCTGCACGACACCGTCGCGCGTGCGGAAGCGCACGGTGAGGTTCCGGACCTCGAGGAGCGTCGAGGTGCTTCCCGGCGTCGCAGCCATGAGGCTACGCGTACCTGACGCGGGGGTCGAGGAACGCGTAGAGGATGTCGACGATCAGGTTCGCGAGCGCGACCGCCGTCGCGGTGCAGATGACGACGCCGAGCACGCTCGGCAGGTCCTGCGTGATCGCGCCGTTGTAGGCGAGCCACCCGAGCCCCTGGATGTTGAACACCGACTCGGTGATGATCGCGCCGCCCACGAGCAGCGCCATGTCGAGGCCGAAGATGGTGACGATCGGGGTCAGGCTCGCTCGGAGGCCGTGCTTGAGGATCACGCGGCGCTCGGAGAGGCCCTTGGCGCGGGCGGTGCGGATGTAGTCCTCGCCCAGGGTCTCGAGCAGATTGTTGCGGGTGAGCCGCGCGTAGATCGCGATGTAGAGGAGCGCGAGCACGGTCCAGGGCAGGATCAGGTGCCCGAACCAGTGGCCGATCCCCTGGTCGATCGGGGTGTACCCCGAGCCGTCGGTGAGCCCGAGCTTCTTCCAGATCAGGAAGAGCGCCATCAGGCCGAGCCAGAAAACGGGCGCACTGATCCCGAAGAGCGCGAAGCCCATCGCGGCTCGGTCGACAGCGGTGCGCCGGCGGACAGCCGAGAGCACGCCGATCGCCACCCCGAAGATCAGCCAGATGGTGGCGGCCCCCGCGATCAGGAACAGCGTCCGGGGCGCGCGCTGCAGCACCTCGCTGCGCACCGAGACGTAGTTCCCGTACGAGTAGCCGAGCCCGGGCCAGCCGTACTCGTCGCCGGCGAAGAAGTTCTTCACGAAGTAGAAGTACTCGATGTAAAACGGCCTGTTGAGGTGCAGCCGCTGCTCCGCGAGCTGGATGTTCTCCTGGGTCGGGAACTTGCCGACAAAGCGGAGCGCCGGGTTGCCGTTCGGAAGCTTGAAGAAGACGAGGAACGTGATGAACACAACGACGTTGACGACGAGCACCGCCCAGAGAAGCCGCCGGATTATGTACAGGGTCATCTCGTCTCCGGAATGAGGCCCCGGGGCGCCTCGGCGGCGCCCCGGGGTTCGTTCTCGTGGTTCCTATCGCTCCGCGCTAGCTCTTCACCGAGATCATCGCGTAGGCGGGCGTGGTGCCGAACTGGTCGAACTGGTAGTGCGTGACGTTCGAGCTCGTGATACGGGTCACCTTCGACCACATCCACGGCACCCACGGCACCACCTGCGTCGAGAGGTACTTGTCCATCCCCTCGTAGCAGACGGTGCGCGCGGTCCCTGTCAGGGGCGAGCACTTGTCGAGCATCGAGTTCACGCTCAGCACTCCGAGCCCCGTCTTGGGATTGTAGGTGTTGCAGTCGCCGGTCACCTTGAGCTTCGTGCACTGCGACTTGGTGATCCCGACGAGCGAGTAGTTCGTGTTGCCGGTCGGGATGATCGTCCGGCCGTCGAACAGCGGCTCGAAGAACGTCACCGGGTCGGCGTAGTCCTTGCCCCAGCCCGGCCGCTCGGAGATCGGAACGTTCTTCGCGACCGTCTGCACCGTCGGGTAGGCGCCGTTGATGGTGCGCACCGTGAACGTGATACCGATCTTGGCGGCGTCCTGCTGGATCACACTCACCATGCCCGGATCGACCGCGCGGGCATCGGCGATCAGCAGGACGTTCTTGCAGACGCTCGCGGTGCACATGCCGGTCTTGTCGGCGTAGGGCGAACCCTTCATCGCGAGCCTCGCCTTCGTGACGCTGCCGTGGTCACCGGCCGTCTGGTAGGGCTTGTACTCCTGGAGCTTGAAGTTGAACAGGGTGTCCGGAACGATGTGGTTGGCGATGTCGCCGACGGTGGGACCGCCCCAGATCTGGCGCAGCGCCGCCTTGTCGATGATCCAGTTCATCGCCCGCCGGACGTGGACGTCATCGAAGGGCGGCTGCGTCATGTTCATCGTCAGGTACCACGTGCGGTCACCCGAGTTCTGGAAGAAATGCGACTTCAGCGACGGATCGGTCGCGTACTTCTTCAGCACCGTGTTCGGGATGGTCGACTCCGCCAGGTCGAACGTGCCGTTCTCGACCTTGTTGTAGATGTCGACGTCGCTCGCGTCGATCAGGAACCTCACCTCGTCGACGTAGTTCTTGCGCGTCGGGTCGGTGCTCTGCTTGTAGTTCGGGTTGCGCACGAGGATCATCTGCGTCTGGCCGTCATACCCCGATGCCGGCTTGAGCTTCGAGCAGGACGAGATGTCGACCTGGTCGATGCCCTGGTACATGTAGCCGGCGGTCGAGATCAGGTCGAGCGCGTATTTCCCGGCCTGACCCTCGAAGCACTTCGTCACCTCGGCCGGCTGCGGGCCGGTCGCGGGCATCGCCATCCGAAACAGGAAGTCGCCGGTCGGCTGGGTCAGGTTGAACACGACCGTCGAGGAGTTCGGACACGAGATCCCCGAGATCGACTTCGCCTTGCCGGCGGCGTAACTGTCCCAGCCCTTGATCACGGTGTAGTAGAAGGCGTACTGGCCCCCGTCCTTGGGGTTTGCCAGCCGCTGCATCGCGTTGACCTCGTCAGCGCAGGTGACCTGACGGCTGACCGGCGGGCTGAACATGACGCCCTGCTTGATGTGGAACGTATAGGTCTTGCCGCCGTTCGTCGGCTTCGGCACCGAGGTCGCGATGTCGGCGACGATCGTATTGCCGGCCGCGCCCGCGGTGTGGTTGTATCCGACCAGCGTGCGAACGAGCAGGTTGTCGGCGATGCCGAACCACTCGCCCAGGTACTCGCCCGTCGGGTCGCCGTTGTCGGTGAAGTTGAACGCCTGCTCCCAGCCGACGTTGAGCGTGCCACCGGACTTGATGGTGGACGACGCCGTCGTGTGAGCCGACGCGCCCATGGCCGAGGCGACGGCGAACGCCGCCGCGAGACCCACGAGCCACGTCAGCTTACGAATTGGGTTCTTCACGATTGGTTTCTCCTCCTTCTCCCGGACCGGACGGGGCCGGGAATCGCAGTGACCGATCGGTAAGACGAACGACTGCGGTCACCGTTAGTTGGCTCACCGGTCGGCCCTGACGTCGAGAGCGTCGCGAAGGCCGTCGCCGAGCAAGTTGAACGCGAGAGTCGTGATCACGAGCATGAGCCCCGGGAAGAGCATCAGCCACCAGGCGACGTCGTAAAACCGCTGCGCGTCGTTCAGAAGGCCGCCCCACGAGGCCGTCTGCGGTGGAACACCGAGGCCGAGATACGAGAGCGCGGCCTCGAAGAGGATGCTCTGCGGGATCAGCAGCGTCGTGAAGACGATCATCGGCCCGGCCAGGTTCGGGAGGATCTCGCGCGTGATGATCCGCAGGTCGCTCGCGCCGAGCGACCGGCTCGCCTCGACGAAATCCTTCTCACGCAGCGAGAGGGTGAACCCGCGCACGAGCCGGGCGATGTACGGCCAGGTGAAGAGCACGATGATGCCGATCACCAGGTTCTTGCCCGGCTGGATCGCAGGTCGCCACGGGAGCCAGTGCGGCCCGATGACGCAGCCCTTGACCGTCGAAGAGCACGCCGCGACGATCCCGATCGAGATCAGGAGGGATGGGATCGCGAGCATCACGTCCCCGAAGCGCGAGAACGCCGTGTCGATCCCGCCACGGAAGTACCCGGCGATCAGACCCACGATCAGGCCGATGATCACGGCGATCACCGACGCCGCCACGCCGACGATCAGCGACGTCCGGGTGCCGTTCATCGTGCGGACCAGGAGATCGCGGCCCTCGCCGTCGACGCCGAACCAGAACTTGCTGTTCGGCCCCTTCGGAACGCCGAACTCGTCGAGTGTCGTCGCCTGGTAGCTCACCGCGTTCGGGTGGCCCGTCAGCCACGAGGCGACGCCGCCGCCGTCGATCGCGATCAGGATCAGCAGGAAGATGACGATCGCCGCCACGAGGGCGGCCTTGTCCTCGCGGAACCGGCTCCAGAAGAGGCCGAAACCGCTCCGTGCCTTCGTCGGGACGACACCGTCGCGACCGTCGGAGCCGCTCTCGGGGGCCGTCGTCGCGCCGCCGGGACTGAGCAGGTCGGTGGTGGCGGTCATCTTCTGGTTATCCGCTGGGGCGCGGCCGCGCAAGGCACGGCTCGCAAGTATAGGACGTTACGAACGTTTCGTCGGTTAGACGGAAAATACTCCGGCCAGACGGAAAAATACCCCGTCTGCGGGTGAATTACTGCGTCAGTGCGTCGGCGCCTGCTACGACCTCGAGGATCTCCTGGGTGATCTCGGCCTGGCGGGCCCGGTTCATCGCCAGCGTCAGCGTGTCGATCAGCTCCCCGGCGGCCTTCGACGCGTTGCGCATCGCGGTCATCTGCGCACCGAAGAACGAGGCGGCCGACTCGAGTAGCGCGCGGTAGAGCTGCGTCTCGACGTAAACCGGCAGCAGTCGCTCGAGGATGTTGCGCGGCTCCGGCTCGAAGAAGAAGTCCATCGGGTGCGACGACTCATGGGCAGGCGGCGCAGCCGGCTCGCCCTCGCCTTCGCCGTCGCCCTGAGTCCCGAGCGCCTCTTCGGGAATCGGCAGCAGGTCGGTGACCGTGACACGCTGGACGAGCGGCGAGACGAACGCGTTGTAGACGAGCACCACCTGATCGACCTCCTCGTTCACGTACGCGTCGGCAATGGCATGGGCGATCGCCTGCGCGTCTGCATAACTCGGACGGTCGCTGAAGCCGGTCCACGAGTTGGCAAGCGGAAGACGGCGAAAGCGGACCGTCGAGGCCGCCTTCCTGCCGACCGTGAAGAACTTGACCTCCTTGCCCTCGGCCTGCGCCTCGCGCATCACCACGAACGAGCGCCGCAGCACCTGAGCGTTGAAGGCACCGGCGAGACCGCGGTCGCCGGTAACGGCGACGATGCCGACAGTGCCCACGGTCTCGCGGCGCTCGAGCAGCGGCAGCCGCACGGCGCCGGCCGCCTGGGCGGTGCCACTCATTAGCTCGATCATCCGGTCGGCGTACGGCCGCATCGCCTCGATCCGCTGCTGAGCCCGCCGAAGCCGCGCCGAGGCGACCAGCTCCATCGCGCGCGTCAGCTTGCGGGTGTTGGAGATCGAGCGGACGCGCCGCTTGAGATCCTGGGTCGAGGCCAACGGGGTCGGCTACCGGCTAGGCCGCGGCCTCGACGTTGAAGATGCCCTTGAACCTTTCGATCGCGGCGTTCAGCTTCTCGGACGTCTCGTCGGAGAGGTCGGCGGTCTCACGGATCGCCGTCAGCACCTCAGCGTCGGTGCGCAGCTGCTGGCGGAGCTCCTCCTGGAACCGGGCGACCTGGTCGGTGGGGATGTCGTCGAGGTAGCCGTTGATGCCGGCGTACAGGGCGGTGACCTGCTCCTCCATCGGCCACGGCGCGTACTGCGGCTGGTTCAGCGTCGCCACCATCTTCTCGCCGCGGTTCAGCGCCTGCTGGGTTGCCTGGTCGAGCTCCGACCCGAACTGCGCGAACGCCTCGAGCTCGCGGTACTGCGCCAGGTCGAGCCGCAGGCGGCCGGCGACCTTCTTCATCGCCTTCGTCTGCGCCGACGAGCCGACGCGCGAGACCGAGATGCCGACGTTCACGGCCGGGCGGACGCCCGAGAAGAAGAGGTCGGACTGCAGGAAGATCTGTCCGTCGGTGATCGAGATCACGTTCGTCGGGATGTATGCCGACACATCTCCCGCCTGCGTCTCGATGATCGGCAGCGCGGTGAGCGAGCCGCCGCCGAGCTCGTCGTTCAGCTTGCACGCCCGCTCGAGCAGCCGCGAGTGCAGGTAGAAGACGTCGCCCGGGAACGCCTCGCGCCCCGGCGGCCGGCGGAGCAGCAGCGAGAGCTGCCGGTACGCATCCGCCTGCTTGGTGAGGTCGTCGTAGATGACCAGGGCGTGCTCGCCCTTGTAGAGGAAGTACTCGCCCATCGCCGCCCCGGCGAACGGCGCCATCCACTTGATCGGCGCCGCCTCGTTCGCAGGCGCGGTCACGATCGTCGTGTAGGCCATCGCCCCCGCCTCGCGCAGCCGCTCGTAGACCTGGGCCACGGTCGACGCCTTCTGCCCGACCGCCACGTAGATGCACTTCACGTTCTGGTCGTGCTGGTTCAGGATCGTGTCGACGGCGATCGCGGTCTTGCCCGTCGAGCGGTCGCCGATGATCAGCTCGCGCTGGCCGCGGCCGACGTTCGTCATCGAGTCGATCGCTTTGATCCCGGTCTGGAGCGGCTCCTTGACGGGCTGGCGATCGATCACTCCCGGCGCCTTCCACTCGAGCGGGCGGCTCTCGGAAGCGTCGATCGGCCCCTGACCATCGAGCGGGTTCCCGAGCGGATCGACGACGCGCCCGAGCAGCGCCTCGCCCACGGGCACCGACGCGACCCGGCCGGTGCGGCGCACGGGGTCGCCTTCGCTGATCCTCTCCCATTCCCCGAAGAGCGCCACACCGACGTTGTCCTCCTCGAGGTTGAACGCCAGGCCGACCACGCCGTGGTCGAGCTCGAGCATCTCGAGGGCGACGCAGTTCTCGAGCCCGTGCACGCGGGCGATGCCGTCGCCGAGCTGGAGCACCGCGCCCACCTCGGCGAGGTTCGTCTCGACATCGAACTCCTCGATCCGCTTGCGCAGGATCGACGTGATCTCTTCCGGGCGAAGCTTCATTCGGGGCTAGCTCCTTGTGGTCGCGAGTTCTTGACGGAGTCGTTCGAGGCGGCCGCGCACGCTTGCGTCGAGGCGCATCGAGCCGGCCTGGAGGACGATGCCGCCGATCAGGTCGGGGTCGACCGTCCTCGTCGCCTGGACTGCACGGCCCGACCGTTTCTCGATGTCGGCGACGATGCGCCCGAAGTCGGCGTCGGAGAGCACGGACGCCGTGGTGAGCTCGACGTCCAGGACGCGAGCCTGGGCGGCGACCAGCGTCTCGAACTCGGCGCCGATCTCCCTGATCTCCCCCGCTCGCCCTTTCTCGACGACGATGAGGACGAAGTTGCGGACAAGCTCGTCGGCACCGCCGAGGATCTGCTCGAGCACCTCGGCCTTGACGCGCGACTCCGTCTCGGGATTCATGAGCAGAGCGGCGAGCTCGGGCACCTCGTCGACGGAGGCCGCGAGGTCCTCGAGCTGCTCGCGGACGACATCGAGCCGGTCCCGGTCCTGCGCGGCCTCGAAGAGGGCGCGAGCGTAGATGCGCTGCGCAGCGGCTATGAGCGGCTCACCTCCAGCTGCGTGAAGTCGATCTCTGCGAGCGCCTCGTCGATGAGCCGCTTCTGGTCGGCGTCGGTGAGCGACTTCCGGGTGATCTTCTCGGCTGCCTCGAGCGAGAGGACCGCGACCGCCTGCTTCAGCTCGTTCAGCGCCTGAACCTTGGCCTGCTCGATCTGGCGCTCGGTCTCATCGAGCCTTCGCTTGCGGTCCTCCTCGGTCTCCTCGCGCATCCGCTCCTGCTGCGCATCCGCGAACCGGCGCGCCTCGGCGAGAATCGATTCCGCCTCCCCGCGTGCCTGACCGATCAGCTGCCGGTGCTCCTCGAGCAGGCTGCGCGCCTCCTCGCGAACGTGGTCGGCCTCCTCAACCGACTGGCGGATGCGCTCGCGTCGCTCGTCGATCAGCTTCTGGATCGGGCCGAAGGCGTATCGCTTGAGCACCCAGAAGGTGATCGCGAACGAGATCAGGGTCCAGATCATCAGACCCGGAATGACCTTGATCAGCGGGTTCGAATCGAACAGCATCGCGCCGGAGAGCGTCATGCCTAGACCAGCACGTAGCCGAGCAGGCCGCCGAGGAAGCCGTAGAAGACCACGGCCTCGGTGAGCGCGAACCCGAGCCACATCAGGCCCTGCAGCTCCCCGCGGAGCTCGGGCTGGCGGGCGACCGACGAGATCATCGAGCCGAAGATGAAACCGATGCCGGGGCCGGCGCCCGCCGCACCGAGGCCGATGCCGAGCGCGAGCGCGATCGCCTTGCCGGCGTGAACGACAGGCGTGTCCTTCACGGAGACGGCCAGAAGACTGAGCATGCGTGTTTTCTCCTTTGTGGTTAGTGCTCCGGCTCGATGGCCGTGCCGATGTAGATGGCGGACAGGGCGGCGAAGATGAACGCCTGGATCGTGACGACGATCACGACCTCGAAGATGTAGAAGAGGAACGCGGCCGGAAGCCCGAAGAACCGCCAGGGCGGGGTGTGGATGATGAACACCAGCCCGATCATGGTCAGGATCAGGATGTGGCCGGCGAGCATGTTGGCGTAGAGCCTGACCGAGAGGCTGATCAAGCGCATGAACTGCGAGAGCACCTCGATCGGGATGATCAGGATCAGGAGCACCTTCGGCACCTCGGGGATCCACGATTTGAAGTATCTGGCGAAGCCGTTGAAGCGGATCCCCTCGATGTGCTGGAAGAGCCAGGTCATCAGCGCAAGCGCGAGAGTGACCGAGAGCGACGAGGTCGCCGCATAGATGCCCCAGACCGGGATGCCGTGGTAGGTCTGGCCGGTGATCGGGAGCGGGATGAAGCCGAGCAGGTTGACGACGAAGATGAAGATCAGCAGGCTCGCCACGTACGGGAACCAGAGCGCGATTGCCTTCGTCGGCAGACCGGTCTCGGCTACCTGCGTCTGCGCGATGTCGTAGATCACCTCACCGAACGTCTGCCGCGTCCCGGCGACCACCGCCAGCCGCCACCGCATCAGTCCGAGCCCGAGGAGGATCGAGATCACCGACCCGAGCAGGAGGTAGACGACCGCCCGGTTGATGGAGAGGTCGATCGGACCGAGGTGGATCGGGACCCAGTCGGAGAGCTTGAACTCGTCGGACGGATCGAAGGTCGAGGCCGACGCCGAGGCAGGGGCCGCGAGCGCGAGGCCGATCAGCGCCGCGACGACTCGCTTTACCTTCACGTTCCTGCCTCCCCTCCGTAGTAAGACGCCAGCGAGGTCGCGAACTCCACCGTGAACGCGATTGCGTACACGGCGGCGGCCGAGATCCCGACGCTCTGGTTCATGACCGTCACGGCTATCAGCACCACCATCGCCGTGATCGTCCGCACCATCCTGCCGAGGGCGACCGCCCCTGAGCCGGCGAGATTATCCATCCCGAGCGGCACTCGCTGGAGAACCCTCGACACTGCCTGCCCCGCCACCCAGAGGATGGCCGCCAGGACCCACCCTGCGACCGGCCAACCGGCCACGAGGAACACCGGAAGCGCAGCGGCGACCACAATGCCGCCGGCGATCGAGGGGCCGTATCCGGGCGGCACCGGGTGGGAGGCGAGGACCGGCATCAGGCGAAGAAGTGGTGGTAGCGGACGTAGACCGCACCCACCCCGGCAGGGAGCCCGAGGACCGCGCCGACGATCAGACCGACCCTGGCCGCCCCCGCGAGCCAGCCGACCAGCGTGCCGAGCCCGAGCCCGAGAAGGGTGACGACGGCAAGGAGCGCACCCGCCTGGGCAGGGGGAAAGGCGCGGGGCTCGGGCGGCTCCATCGGCGGGGAGCATAGCGAACCGCTGCCGCAACGGGCGTGAGTTCGTGACAGCAAGAGCCCCGCTGCAGAGAGCAAATGGGCGAACTTTGTAGCTACGCGGTCTTGCGCGTTTCGCCCCGCCGCTCGGCTTCTTCGCGGCGGCGGATGAACGGGTTCGCGAGCTTGACGATCTCGAGCAGGTAGATCACGTAGATCGAGGCGCCGATCGCGAGCAGGCCGATCGCGACGTCGATCGCCACGCCGCCGACGTTCCAGTCGCCTCTCGGATGAGGATGGACGAAGCGGGTCGCGAGCGCTGCGACAGCGAGCGTCGCGCACCACGCGTACAGGTAGACGACCGAGCGGCGATGCGAGAAGCCGATGTTCTCGAAGCGGTGGTGGAGATGCGAGCGATCCGCGGCGTAGACAGGCTGGCCGTGCTTGATCCGCTTGGCCACGACAAACGACGTATCGATCAGCGGCACAGCCAGCACGAGCAGCGGGAACACCAGCGCGGTCAAGGCTGCAGTCTTCGACAGGCCTTGTACCGAGACGGCGGCGAGGGTGAATCCGAGCAGGAGCGCCCCGGAGTCGCCCATGAAGATCCGCGCGGGGTAGAAGTTGTGCCGCAGGAAGCCGAGGCAGGCGCCGAGCACGATCGCCGTGAGGATCGCGGCGTTGGCGTCGCCGCGCGAGAGGCCGATCACGCAGAACGAGAGCGCCGAGATCGCGCAGACTCCTGCTGCCAGGCCGTCGAGACCGTCGAGGAAGTTGACCATGTTCATGATCGCGACGATCCCGATCACGGTCAGCGTGATCCCGACACCCTTCGGGAGGGTCTGGACGCCGAGCAGCGGGAAGGTGAAGCGGTGCACCCAGACACCGAAGGAAACGACGATCGCCGCAGCCGCCGTCTGTCCGCCGAGCTTCTCCCACCAACGCAGCCCCCTGAAGTCGTCGATCGCGCCGACGGTGGTCGCCACGGCCGCGCCGAGCAGGATCCCCCGCATCTGGTCGTCGAGGGTGAGGAACGCGAGCGCGGGAACCATGATCCCGAGGAAGAGCGCGATCCCGCCGAGCCTCGGCACACCGGGCCGGGCGCGGCGACGACCTTCCTCGTCGCGATCGACCACGCCGAGCAGCCTGGCCATCCCGCCGACGGCCGGCGTCAGCAGCACCACGACCGTGAGGGCGATCAGGGCGCCCCAGACGACCTCGAGGTGGCTCGTGAGCTCGTTCCAGACCATCGCGTCTAGCTACTTCGTGCCATAGAGGCGATCTCCCGCGTCGCCAAGCCCGGGCACGATATAGCCCTTGTCGTTGAGGTGGGAGTCGATCGAGGCGGTGAAGACGTCGACCTCGGGGTGAAGCTCCTCGATCCTCGCGATCCCCTCTGGGGCGGCAATCAGCGAGATGACGGAGATCTTGCTCGCGCCCGCCCGCTCGACGACGTCGATGGCGTGTGCGGTCGAGTTTCCGGTTGCGAGCATCGGGTCGAGGAGGAGCACGTCGCGCTCGGCGATGTCGGCGGGGAGCTTCACGTAGTACTCGACCGGCTCGAGCGTCTCCTCGTTTCGGTAGAGACCGATGAACCCGACACGGGCGACCGGGATCAGCGAGAGCACGCCGTCGAGCATGCCCATGCCGGCACGAAGAATCGGACAGACGGCGACCTTCTTCCCCGGGATCCGGTGGGCGGTCGTCCGCTCGAGCGGCGTCTCGACCTCGACCGCCTCGAGCCCCATCTCCTTCGTCGCCTCGTAGGTCAGGAGCAGCGTGAGCTCGTTGACGAGCCGGCGGAACATCTCGGTGTCGGTGTTGACGTCGCGGAGGAGCCCGAGCTTGTGCCGCACGAGCGGATGGGTGACCTCATGGGTCACGTGGCGTACGTCGTGTAGCCGCGGAAGCCCGGGTAGAGCGGGCGACGGTCGCAGAGAGCAGAGGACCGCGCCGCGAGGGCTGCGACGTCGGCGTCGTCCTGCAGGGCGTCGACGATGATCGAGGCCACCTCACGGAAGTCGCTCTCGTCGAAGCCGCGCATGGTGGCGGCCGGCGTGCCGATCCGCACCCCCGAGGCGACCATGGGGGGCCGCTCGTCGAACGGGACGGTGTTGCGGTTCACGGTCAGGCGGCAGTCGT